>WNEP01001131.1_pt1 | contig 20558 bp, 33 predicted proteins | sample 5399961 | NCBI WGS metagenome assembly WNEP01 (sample SAMN13153329, study PRJNA577476) | soil metagenome | isolation source: 20 cm grassland meadow soil pre-rain plot 5 | place: USA:California | collected 2015-09-08 | reverse complement strand
CAACTACTGGCGCTGCTCTCAAGAGGCCTAAGAACCCGAAATCTGCGTTTTCCATCTGAAAACGGAGCAGTAGAGTGGCCTCGCATCCAGCTCGCCAAACACATTTCGTAATCCCTGCCTCGCAAGAATCAAGACCACTCTTAGCTAAGTTCAAAACAGAGGTCCTTTGCCATGACAGGCGCAATCGCAACAAGTGCATTTCCAATCTCGCGCCCTCAGCCCCTTCCGAATTCCAGTCTTCTCAACTTGCTCGAATTAGCCCGGACCATTCACTCCGCGATGTGTACCGCGAAGCAGGATCTGCCTTGGGATACGCGACAAGCACTGCGGGTACTGCCGAACAAGCGCTCTACCTGATCGACTCTCAAACATTTGACGTGGTCTTGCTGGATGTGAAACCGCCGATTGTCCGCGGACTCGAAACGCTGCGCTGCATCAAAGCCCGCCATCCGGGGATCGAAGTAATCGTGGTGAGCGTTTGCAGGACGGTCGGCTCAGCAGTTGAGGCAATGAAGGCCGGGGCTTGCGACTATCTCACGAAACCTTTCAGTCTCAGCGAACTGAAGCTGACCTTAGAGAGGATCGCCGCAGATCTCAGGTTCAAAACCGACGACCGGATGCGATGCGGGAACCTCAAGAACGATCAAGGGTTTGGCGGCATTATCGGCCGAAGCGCGGAAATGGAGAAACTCTATCGGCTTGTTGCAAAGGCCTCGCAGAGCTCTCACCCCGTGCTGATTCTTGGCGAATCCGGCACAGGGAAAGAAATGATAGCCCGAGCCATTCATTACTCCGGGCCATGGCGTGACAAGCCGTTTATCCCGGTCGATTCACAGAGCGCCTGACGGATAAACGCATTGTCATCCACGATCAAGACGGCCTTCGCCATCGACAGACCCTCTGGGGATTGAGGCCAGCACAGTTCTAGCGCGCAACTTCTTGGATGCGATCATTCCTTTCCCGTTGTGTGTGCAGCTTCTGTTTATTTTGGAGCTATCCCCTTGATGCCGGGCGTCTTTGCTAGAACCCACACCCTTCTTGGGCTACTACAAAACCGCTGGCATGTTCCGAAATCAGAACAATCTCATAGTCGAGGTTCGCGGGCGGTCCACAAAGAGTAATTGTTCAGAACAGACCAAAGGGCCATGCGAAAAGATCCATCCGATCCGAGCACGTCAACGCCAGATTCCGAATCGGGTCGCAAGAAAAAATACAGCGCCCCGCATTTCACCAGGCTGACCCCGGAGGAAGCGAAAGCCATGCTGACGGCGACGGCCTTGCCGGACAGTCCGGTAGTGAGAGAACTGTTGGAATGGATTGCAGAGCTGGAGAAGCGGCCTACAAAAGCGTGATCCCGCCTAAGAACCGCTACGACCCAAAGCAGCCGGGCTGAAGTCCTCGCGGGTCGGTTTCTTTTTTGCGATTCTGCGCGGGACGGCGAGATTCCTTATTTTCCAATCGGTCTGTTTGCCGCTGCGCTTTATCGGCTTTTGTTCGTTTTTCTGACATGCGGATAGTCTCCCACAGGTCTTGTTCCCTTGGCTACTCCTGTGGATTTCAAATTGCGCGCTACCCGAGCCTCGGGGCATTTCTGGCTCAATGAAAATCGGGCGTACAATTCTAATTGCTGTGTCTGAGTCCTGCTGTTCTCCTGCGAAGGAAAACCTCCTCACGGGTGCCGAGTTCGGGGTATGACTCAACACAGCTTCGAGGGTGCAGCAGGCTTGGTTCGGGAATAAAATTGGTTTGAATCTTACGTTGCCGCGTATCCGAGGCGCAACTTTATGGATCGCACCGTAAGGCAGCACGTTGAATGGCTGGAGAAACGCCAGCAAGTCCTGAATACTGCTCTGATGGCGACAAATACTCGGGATCAAGCAAATTCTATCGAAACTGAAATCCGCGCCGTAAGACTCGCTCTTGAGCATTACCGCGCTGCACTCGATGTCGAGAAATCAGTATCTGCTCGTCCTGCTTAAGCCAGAGAAGCGAAATGAGGAATGGCTGTGTCGGGTGAAAATCAGGCGGTCCGTCAACTCTGCATGTTGATCGCTTCCGAGAGAGATGATCGTAGGCGGCAGCACCTCTTATCACGGCTGTACTCCGCTCTGAAAGCGGAGCAAGCTTTAATCAAGAATAATGTCGATGAGTTCCTGAAGCGGTACCCGGTCCGAAGCGGCTGAGGGCGAGAAAATCGGTCTCCCCAGCAACAGCCCGAGCCTCCCAAGGCATCCTAAGTTTTTGCTCCTCCAGCGTCACACCCGCCGATCCGACCAATTCGCCCCCTGGCCCTGACAGGTGCACTATGGATCGCCTCCACAAAATCAGCGCGGAGATCATCCGACTTTACAGGCAGCAGCTCAATCTTTGGGTCTTAGGCAGGATCGCAGACTTGAAGGACGCCGATCTCCTGCAATATGACCGAAGGCGGGAGCGGCTTGAGCAGTTAGGCAAGGAACTGGAAACTCTCGCAGAACGTCGTGGTTAAACCGGCAGCAAGCCGCCCTTGTAGTCACGTTTCGTGCGTCTGGACTGCCGGGAGTAAAATTTGTGTCCAAAAACCTGCTTGGGGGTGGTGCATGTTTCCCCGCAAACCTCACAGAGAAACACCCATTGAGCGCATGTTCCGCCAAGTGTTTCGCCGCAATATGAACCGAGCCGAGAGGCGTTATTTCCTGCGAAGGCCCAAGGCCAAGCCTAAGCGTTACTGACCGAATTCGCGGCAGGAGGGCTGTACCGTATCAACGGAAGTGTGCCTGGCATCGATTCGCCGTCCGGGTAAAAAACGTTCATCTACTCTGGAATTCCCGGGCTGGCCTTTGTTGGTTTCGATGGCGAGTGTTCAACTCCTGCAATTCACGGATTTCCCGTCTCAGATCGCGGAGTCGGTTCAGGATCGAGTTAGCATCCATGAGACAAGGCGGGACGGGAAAGGGGAGGGCAATGGCAGAAGCGTAAGCTAGCGTCTCGCCCAGCAGAACCTTGAGCCGTCCACGCCAAGTCCTCAGAGTCATGGTTGCTGACGGAGGTTGCAGCAAACGGCTGACATTTTTATTTTTAGGGCGCTGTAGTGCGAAGCAGGGCAGTAATACCAGTTCAACTTTATTGAATGGTTACCCCATAATCCTATAGAGTTCCAATTGGCTGGAAAGGCAGGTGCGCCAGCTCTGTTCGTCTGCCCCCGGGTGCCCATCACCTCCATCCGGGGGCTTTTCATTCTTGCCTGAATTGACAGCCGCACAGTTTAAGTTCAAAGTGCGCGACCTCATGAGCAATTCAAGCACGCCAAAGGAAATCATCGTGAACATCGCAATGATTAAGTAGCAACCAGAATTCCCGGCTAGAGCGGCGTTCTTCGGCGGTCGTGGTTTCAGAGGGAGGAGCGGTATTGATAGGAGTAGGGTGATGCTAGTCGGATGGATCAGAGTACGTCTGTTCAATATTGCTCAGGAAGTCCTAGTCGTGGAGAACGATGTTGAGAAGTGAACTGTGAACTTCCAATGTATCGCCAGCGTGATAATCAATGAACCCCAATTTCCTGAACCTGTTCATGAAAAAGCTAACCCGCGAGCGAGTTGTACCCACCATCTCTGCTAGAGTTTCTTGACTGATTTTCGGAACAGCAACTTCGGGTTTACCTTCCTTGCCGAAATGAGCCAGCAATAGCAATATCCGGGCCAGTCGTTTCTCGCTGGAATTGAAAAGCTGGTCAACCAAATCCTCTTCATATCGGATGTTCCGTGTCAGCAAATATGCCACGAACACATCGGAAAACGCGTGTTCCCGGTGAAGCACTTCCATCATCGCCTTCTTATCGATTCGCATCACAGAGCAATCGGTCACTGCGGTTGCGGAGCACAGGCGGAGAGGCTGCCCTGTAAGGCAACCTTCTCCGAAGAAATCGCCCTCGTTCAGAATGCCTATTGTGGCTTCCTTCCCGCTCTTCGACACAACGGTGAGTTTTACCTTTCCTTTCTGTATATAAAAAACAGCATCGGACGAGTCGCCCTGAACAAAGATCGTCTGCTTTTTGGGAAAAGGTGCGATCTTCCTACCGCCGTCGATGGTCGAAAGGAAGGTCTTGGGATCGAATTTGCTGAATTTCTTGGCCGCTACGACGGGTGTCATGAGGCCCCCCTCTCAGGAGTTCGGAATGCGCAGGAGGCAACTGCCTACGATGAAGGATGAATAAAATATGAAGTTTGCGGACAAAACTGCGATCCGCTCGAAAATAATGATTTCACCCCTTGGCATCGAAAGTCAAACATTCCCGCTATGGCTATTCCTGTACTGGCCGATCACATTGGTGATGGCCTCGCAAGAGAGGCGGCGATTCTGGATGGCGAGATCGTCTGCCTGGATGAGCGCGGGCATCCTCGATTCAATGGACTGCACCCTGGTTACCAAATCCGGCACCGATTCATGCGCAGCTAGCGACATCCCCATCACGGTGGACATAAGCAACGTCAAGTATCACTGCCGGGCAAGAGTTTCCGATTGGCTGTGTCTGAGTCCTGCTGTTCTCCTGCAAGGGAAAATCGCCTCATGGGTGCCGAGTCGGGGCATGACTCACCACAGCTTCCCGCAAAAGCAACCTGCGCACATTCTTGCAGCAGGGCGGAGTATCATCTCTGGCATGGTGAAACCATTCATCCAGCCGGTCAGGCGTCGCCGTGGAAATCCGAACTGGGGAAGGCCGCTTCCGCCCGCTCCAGCTGTTGCTACCGAGTTCGAAACGCAAGTCCGACACTTGGGACTCACGAAGCAAACATGTACCGGTTCAGTGGCGTTACGGAATTGGTGCGAGCGGAATAAGAACCGGTGCTACATACCGGAATGGCTGCTTGAGGAGTGGGGAATCGCTGTGGAACCCTACGTCAGTGGCGCAGCGTGACCGACACAGCGAACCTGTTCCGGGCTGGCATTCGTGTGAGTTGGCGTGTGCTGATGTCGAAGGCTAGACTTTCCACCGCGCCTGGAACAGCTTCGATTCTAATGCTGATACTGCCGAACTCGGTAAAATCCGCGCCTCACCTTGTTGAATATTTGCTGGGGAGTCCCAACGCACCAGCACGATGCGGCATCGCCTTTTGCGTGGTCATTAGGCAGGATGCTCCCAAGCGAGAAGTTCGGATACTCTTCTTGCAAGAGCTTCCCGATTTGTGCAGTTGAGAACTTTCTGAAGCCACGTTCTCTAAATACATTGGCGAAGCAATCATGGTTTGTTAGTTCACTGTTTTCATGCATGACCCTCCTCCTTGGCGACTGGTTTCTTGGGAACATCCCTCCCCCGGATTATGTTCGTGCCGATTTTTAAATCTACCGAAATGTTGCTTGCAAAACTGAGCACAATCGCACATTCCCGAAAAAAATGAAAGCATGGTTAAGGTGTGAAAAAGACGCCAGTAGCGCACTAATCAGAATTTCGGGTCGTGGCCTCATAGTGCATTGATGGGGGCCACTTTGACTTCGTGCTGGGGCTTTCGAGAGATTTGACCTGTGCCGATAGCTGTTTCGATTCTTGGATTAATTTCCCAGCTTCAACGATCAAACGGGCAGTATTCTTGTTCAGTTCCTCGACCTTGCGTCGCAACAAGGCAGACTCTTCTTCATGTTGCGACTTGGCGACTTGGCGATAACCCCCGTGCTGTTGAGCAGCATAGACTGGCCTCCGATGCGAATCATCAGATTGCACAAGAGACCGACGCCCAAAGGCACGACGGCGGAGGGATGTGTAAGAGACTCCTAGAGTCTAACACCAGAAAGGTGAGGTCGCATAACAGAGCATCAGATGGTAGTGGGTCAGTTTGAAGTTTGTTGCGCTAGAAATTTCTCGTGGCAAACAAAAGACATTGCACTCGTCCCTGCTACAAGCAGCCGCAGTCTAGCATCTTCGCTTTCTGTTCTTCATGCTGCACCTTTGGAGTTTTCCACCGGGGTGTGCTGTATTGCTCAGACTCGGTTTTGAATTCAGCGTAGCTTACTGAAAATAATACATCCCAGCCGTGGCAACATCTTCTTTTAGAAAGGGGTTCTTATGACCCCGCACCAACCTCGCGATTGGAAATGCCTTGCCGAACAAGCTAGTAGAGAAATGGATTCGGACAAGCTGCTCAGCCTTGTTATCGAGCTTAACCGTGTGTTAGGGGAACGCGAAGAAAGCATTCAGTGGCAGCAACGGCAATGGAATAAGCCCTGAGTTCTGGAGGCTCGCAAGTTCGTGGTGTGTGATTGCAAGAAATTCGTCCGAAGAAAAGCACCGCTTCTCTGGCATGGGGATATTTCGTGGCTGTTTGAGCCTATAATGCTTTGTAGTTTACGCACTTCTCGCCACTGACAAGTTGGTGACGGTCTATTGCGAGAAAGCAAGGACACCGTGGCCGAATTGACAAAGGACCGTTCCGCTGAACTTTCCGCACTTTCCAAACAACAGTTTGCGGCCTTGGAGAAGGCTACCTTTCTCGGCATGACCATAGAGGAGACGGTCGAATACGACAATCGACATGCCCGCATTGGGGAAATATGCAGGGAGATAGACAAGTTTAAGGCTACCAACTAATCTCCTGGATTCTGCCGCTCTGCTTTGAGCGGTGCGCTACTTTATCAGCATCGCGTGAGCAAGTCAGCACTGCAAGTTTCTTCCATGCCGGAAACTCCAATTGCGATCTACTTCGCCTATAAAATTTTTGCCGCGTGGCCACTCGCCACACGATTCACGTAGAAAATATCTGCTCCCAATCGTTTGGCAACTCGTGTATAAAGGCCGCAATGAAGCCGGTGTGATATTAGCAAGGCACGATCTTCGCCGCTTAATTTCATCTTCTAGTCCTGGCACACATTAATGCCAGGGAAGGGCGAATCCGCAAGCGTATCAGGCCACTGCTCACGCCCGCTATTGTCACTCTCACGCAGGCGTATACTTGGCACCGTGTATTCCAGCACTCCAACCACGGAAGAACTCCTGAAACGCGCCAAAGACCTGATTCGCAAGGATCAGGAATACCTAAAGGATTTCAACGCGGCCATAGACCAACTCCAGAAAAAGAAGGAAGAGTTCCAGGCTGAACATCCGCCTTTCGGGACTCGCTATTCATAATCACGCGCCCGGATCGGCTGATTGAGGCGAGGATTATGCGGCAGGGATAATATGCCGCTTATGAAACAGATTAAGTTTGCTGTCGGACAAGAGCCAAAGGTTCTTATCACGTTTTAAAGATGCCGGACACTTCTCGAAATTTCCCGCAGTGCATTCTTCCAAGACTATTTTGTGTGTCCACTCCTGCCATGATGTACGGAATCAGGGGAACTAACTCTGTTGCTTCCTAATCTTCGCCCATCTCGCCCGTTGAGCAGCTCTAATCCGCGCTAGACCTGCTGCTGAGATGTGACGCTTTGGAGCGATAGACACCACCTTCTGACCCCGTGTTCGTGCCCACCGTGCTTTCTGCGAGGCAGAAATTCTGGCACGAGCAGCGGCACTCATCGTCCGACGTCCTCGTGTTGCCCCTGTGCTGTTTAACCCACTCAGTGCCTTAATCGCGGTATCCAGAGCATTCACCTGCTGTGCTGCCTTGTCCCGCTCAGCCTTCAACTGCGCGATTATGTCCATGTGTTCGCCTCAGGCGAGATTGTAGCAGATACAGCAAACTATGCGGCTCTCTGCATCAACGTGAACAGCACTCGCAAAGCATCGTCAAGCTCCTTGCGTTCCTCCGCACTAAGAGTATGCCCTTTCTGTACTCGGTGTTGATGAATTGCCTGACATGTGGCCTCGACGCGTTCAGGAAGTTTAGCGAGATCGAACTCGATAAGAGCAGCGTTGTACAACTCGTGCCACGTGGGATGGGACATAGCGGCCTCCCGTCCGGGGGTGCAAGGAAGCGTTGGGGAAATTCCGGGGATACTGCGCCTCGGCGTTAGGCACTCTAGCACAGGAGCAGTTCATGTTTTCCGTTTTCCGTACAGAAAAGAAAAAGGGCGCAGCCGCGCTGCGGCCTGATTCGTTCGAGTGAGAACGCCTGCCAACCATCCGGGACGGCGGCGGGAACGTGAATCTTTTGTCGGAGGCCGTATAGCCAGCCTTTCGAACGAATGACAGTCACTGAACCTAAAACGACGGTTGCCCAGTCTGCTCAATAACGCTCACATTTCTGCCCAGCAACATTCTTTAGCACAATCTCGGAGTCCGAACCCGCCGAGGAATTGTGTGCCGCCGGATCGGGGTCGCGCTTGCTTCAAATGGTGTTGACCCGGAAGCGATTCGCGGTACCTATCTGCCAGCCCACAGAAGGACGATCAGACCCTCGAACGCTAACGGTTACAGACCAGACGAGCCTATGCGTGCTCGATGGGGGTGGACTTGGCACGTTTGTTTTCGCGAATCTGTTCTGCGGTGAACTCGCGTCCGCAAATGCTGCAGCGCCAATAAGTAGACGGGCCTGCCACGATTCGCGGTCCATGTCGGTTATCGGGACGTCTGGCTAGGACCAACTCGCTACTACATTCTGGACATTGCCGTTGAATCATAGTCTCACGCACTAAGAGTTTCTTATGAGCATCACCGAGAGTCAGTGGCCTTTCAGCTGGACAGAATGATTCTCCTCCGCTGTGAGTCGAGAGGGATCGCAATAACCGTAGCCTCTTCGGCAAGCTGTGTAATTACGTTTGTGCTCGGCATCAGCGAGCATCTTGGCTTCCGGGGGAGTGAGTCTTGAATAGTCACAGGTTTCCTGTCCGTCCTTACAAGCGGAGATGTTGCGGTGGTGTTCTGAGACTGCAGTTTGACCCGCTTCCCGCGGAGTAAGTTTGGAATGGTCGCACTGGTCCCAGCCGTTCTGACAATTCCATACGTTGCGCTCATGCTCTGCGGCAGTTATTTCAATCGTTTGCGAAGGAGTTAGCTTGGAACGATCGCAGAAGCCGATGCCATTTTTACAGTCGGAGACGTTGCGCTGGCGCAGGGCAATATCCACCTCCTGCATTTCAGGTCGAGTCAGTTTGGAGCGGTCGCAGGTGCCAAGCCCATCCTGGCAGTCGTCGATGTTGCGCTGATGCTCCGCCACGGACGTTTCACGGGCCTCGGCTTGAGTCAATTGTGAAGGGTCGCAAGAGCTCATACCGTTTTTGCAGTCAGAAACGTTCTGCTGGTGATCGGCCAATGCCAGCGCAATGGTCTCCTGCTGCGTAAGTTTCAAACGGTCACAGGAATCGTAGCCGTTCCTGCAGTTCGAAACGTTGCGCCCGTGGCCGGCGAGAGCCACGTCAGCCGATTGCGAGGGGCTCAACTTCGAGGGATCGCAGGTTTCGCGGCCATTCCTGCAGTCTGCCAGGTTTTGCGCGAGATCAGGGGACTGCGCAAATAGAAGAATGGGCCAAAGACCGAGGCAGGCTACTTGCACCAAAAGACACTTTCGTAGACTGACTTTCATATTTTTTGCCGCCTTTCAGGCGATACACAGAGCTACGGTGCAGATGAAGCGTATGCAACCAACTCTTCACGATTTTCCAGGTTCAGGAAATGAAGTATCCAGGCTATGCAGCTTTGTACGTTCACTTCGGTCAGACTCAGCTTCTTTGCGATATCGCCGTCATCCAACCCTTGACCCAGCAAGCGATAGATCGGGCCAAGGACACCCGTTTGTTCCCAAAAGCAGCGCATTCCGTGCCTCCGTCTTTGACGCGAGTCCATCGGTAAGTCTGTCATCCACGTTTTGTAGCGCCGAACGGGAACCACAGTGTGGTTCCGGTCCAGCAGAAAATCAAGTCTTGCAGGCTTACCTATCTACTTCTTGTCTTCCGTGGCTTCTGCAATCCGTGCTTGTTGGCCTGCATCTGATACGGCCTTTATGAACGCGTCCGCACTTTTCGGGGTTGACACCTTGCCCGAAAGAATGTTGCGGAACGTCATGTCCTTGCTGTAAATAGCGCGAGTGGAGTCGTCATCTTGCTGCACAACTGCACCTTCGAGGGTCAGGCCGGCGAACACACCCTTCGAGCGCGAATAGGTCAGCATTTCAGTGTTCATTTTCCAGTCAGTTCCCGCCGACGCATGACGGCCGACCGGGCCTGCAGCAACTGATCCTTCGCCGCTCAGTTGGAACTTACTGGAGAGCAGATGCTGGAAACCCTGATCGTTCATGACCAGCATCACCAGGTCGACGCCTTCGACTCCGATCTGCAATCCCCAACTTCCTCCACCAACAGAGACGAACCCGGGCGCACTCCAGCCTTCAGTCGTACGGCAAGTGGCCACGCCACGTCCGTGCTTGCCGCCAAAAATGAAGCCACCCTTAATTAAGTCTGGAACTACCAAGATGCACTTTGCATTGCTCAACGTTTCTTCAGGAATGCCTTTGTCCGGAGTCGCCATAATGGCGTGCAGAACATCGACGGACGATTGCAGCCGGGCGACCGAGTCTTCGCGGGCCGAGCCTGCCCACGCGTAGGTCCCGACCAAACCGATGAAGCTCATCAACAACAGTGACATTGTCTTTTTCATGGATTGTTCCTTTCAGAGCTGTGGAACTAAGAGGAAAAGACTTCAGATGGGCTGACTTAGTTCAGAGGACCTGAAAGAGAGAGAGGAAATGCTCATCTCCACCATTATGATCGCCGATCGGCGACAGAATAGATGGTCTAAATTGCTCACTTCTGTCTTGTGGCCAAACAGATACTAGATTATCGCAATGCCGGGACCGAATGTTTCTCTGCAATGTGAGCAATCCCGCACAGAATCGCGCTCCTCGGCCTGCTATGATTAACTGGTCGGAGAGGCGAAACGCGAGACGTTCCTTGAGCACTCCGGCCGCTTACCCCTGTGACCGAACAGTTCCCGAGCAATGGGAGAAAGAGCGAAGGTGGATTGATGGAACCCGTTTTTCGTCCGTTCCGCAATCGGCTGCGCAGACGTCTAGCTTTCATCACTGCGTTGTTTGGGAAGCTGTTGGCGACACTTAAGCCACCGGCGCGGGAGTTCCGGTCGCAAAGGATGTGTCCGTTTTGCGGGTTAATCACTTCACGCGCCAAAACGTCTTGCTTAGAGTGTGGGAAAATGCTCAACCCAGTTTAGCCGTCCAATTCATGAGACGACCCGACCTTGAGTGTTACTGAGCTGCGGACTTGCCATTCAGGTGAGATGCACAAACGGCCGCTGCTGCGGATCGGCAATGCTATGGCGAAGAACTTCATGGGTGACCGGGGGAACATCTCCCTCGCCAAAAATCAGAAAGCGGAACATGTGTCCGATGGGGTTACCTTCTGTCCAGTTGAAATATACGTGTGGCAGTCTGCCGGTTATGTCCCGTATGTGAATCAAGATAGCGGCGATGGCGTTGGGAACGGCCGGACTGGAAGCACGTAAGATCCTATATCGGCCCACACAGATGCCCGTGACCCGCAAAGAAGCCTCGAAGTCCGAAGAATCCACCCGGTGAATTTCCAGAAAAAGCAACTGCTCGTTGGAGCGGAGATTGTGCGCCATCCGTGCAAGCGCGTCCTGCGATTCGTACTCCTCCACTGAGCGATGCACCGGCCGGTGTGATATAAGCCGAATTACCTGGTCGTGGTCGCGCAATAGAAACTCTCTGCTTGCGTCATCCAGCACAATCTCTCGAATACGTAGCTCCGTGGAGCGGAAAGCACGCGAGACGAGAGAGCTGACGATAATCAATCCAATAAAGATGGCCGCGATCTTGATACCTTCTGGACGCTGAACGATGTTGGAGAAAGTGGTGTAGGCAAAGACGAGAGAAATCAACAGAAATCCCCAGCGCATCCAGCTTGTCCAAACTGAAATGGTAACGGCTATCGCAGCGGAGCTCATCACCACCAAAACACCGGTTGCGTAGGCGCCTGCCTGAGCATCCACACTGGCATGAAAAATCAGAGTAACCAAAAACGAAATCGCCACAAATACCAGCACCAAAGGCCGCGAAGCTCTAGCCCAGTCGGGGGCCATGCCATACCGCGGCAGATAACGCGGCACAAGGTTCAACAAACCGGCCATGGCGGAGGCCCCCGCAAAGCTCAATATAGCCATGGTGCTCAGATCATAGATGGTGCCGAATACGGAACCTAGGTAGCGATGGGCAAGATAAGCCAAGGCCCGGCCATTCGCGTCACCGCCAGGCTGAAAGGCTGCCGGCTCAATCAAAACTGTAGTGACGAACCCACTCGCAATAAGGAAGACACTCATGATAAGCGCTGCGGTGAGCAGCAGTTTTTTCGTGTTGCGAATCCGGTCCCCACGGATGAGCGGCATTACGGCCACCCCGGTCTCAAATCCAGACAGCCCCAGCGCCAGCTTGGGAAATATGATCACCGACACGGCAAGCATGAGCCAGACGCTGCCATGCTGGTGCCAGAGTTGTTGCTTCCATCCGGTGATTACCTGGGGGTGCTTTAGCACCTCCACGACCGCCACTGAGACCACCACGAGGTTGAGTGTCAAATAGATCGCAACCAAGAAAACCGCAATACCAATGGCTTCTTTGAATCCTTTCAGGAAAATTGCTCCCAACAGGGCGAGAAGCAGCAGAGTCAATCCCTCTTGATGATGCAGCCACTGTGGTACAAAAGGATTTCGAATCAAGTGCGCGGTACCATCTGCGGCCGAGAGAGTGATAGTAATAATGAAGTCAGTAGCGGCAAATCCCAACAGGCACAGAACGAAGACTTTCCCTGTCCAATTGGGAAATAGCCGCTCCAACATTGAGATACTGCCCTGGCCATTTGGGCTCTGCTCCGCCACTCTGCTATAAACCGGATAAGCAGCAAACAAAGTCACCAGAACCAGTATCAATGTGGCGATTGGAGAGAGCGCTCCCGCAGCCAAGAACGCAATTCCAGGCTGGTATCCCAGGGTAGAAAAGTAGTCTACTCCCGTAAGACACATAGCTTTCCACCAGGCGTGGGTCTCTTCGGATTCTCCGTGCGGCCCTTGCGGAACGGTTAAGCCTTGCAAAAGCCATTGCCTTATTTTCTGAGGAGCTTTGGAATTCACTCGCTGAACCCCGTCGTGCATTGTTCTTTCCCGGGTTGGTACACTGCTCGCCTTCGTCACGGATTCATTAAGGAAGTTCTTTGGAATGAAAATACACCGAGGGGCTTACGATCACAAATGATATGCCAACTATGCGGGTTAACAATCTCACGCTCAGGTTGGCAGAGTGCGCCAAGTCGCTCAAACCGGCTTAGAGCTGAAAACAGCGCAGAACTCCATCATGCGAAGAGTTCGCGCATGCCTTGACTGGATGGTTCAATGATGTATTTGTTGGTGTTCGGACAGAAGCGGCACGGTATTTCAAGTACCTCTCCGGTAGTTTCTTCTACTACTGTCACCTGAAAGGTTCGTAAACACTCCGCGCACGCCACTACAACATACGGAATTCCTTGGGAGTCATTCCCGTTGCGAGGGATCCAAGCTGGAGCGAGCTGCCGGTGATGGTCGCCGCGGCGCGCTGGAGCAGTACGAAGTAGCTGCGCGAGAGTTCCAAAAAGGCTTGTGGAATGCTCGCCTTTGGCGTAAAAGGCGTCCGCAATCACCTCAGGGGGCAGCTCGTCGCTGTTTCGGTATGCACCGCTCATCGCCACCGTCAAAATCTCCGGCATAGTAGAGTGCCCTGGGTGCTCATCCTGGTCATGTATATAGGCAAGCGTCCCCCGATTCTGTTCAAAATTGCTCACAATATTGCAGCACAGGGGAATCGGCCAAACGAGCAATTGTGACCAGATGTCCCGATGATGAAGGCTTAGGATGTGTACTGGGCCTCCCGGCATTTTGGAGGGCACTGTGAGAAGACAATATCTTCACCTCTCCGCTTATTCTTGTGACAAATGCAAAGGGCCAGTTGTATCAGGCTCGCTTGCGGTCCGCGAGAATGAAATATCGAAAGAGACTGAGATCAGGCAAGTAGGAGCAATTTGCCTGTCGTGCGGCCATCGGCAAGGCAAAATGACGGAGCTTGGTATTACCCGTCAGTTTCCACCGGTCGAATGGGAATCAGCGAACCTCATAGGCGTGTCGCATCTTGCGACCGCATTTGAGGAAATGCTCAATCGCACAACATGACGATCCTGGATGTGACGGAGACAAGCAAGCAGGTTGACTAGAACCTATCTCATAAATACCCGCCCCCCAAAGTGGTCAAAATTGCACAGATTAGTGTGCATCGAGGAGGTTACCATACGGTCGTCCAAAATGTTGTTCGCAGTGGAGCGTGTGTTAATGGACACGAACCAAAGACAAATCGCGCTATCCGTCCTCGAAAGCCTCAGAGACGACTTGATGTATGCACACCTGAATAATGGGGGTCGCGTTCTTGACGTAGCCGACCTTCGTCAGTACATCTATGAACAGATTGCCCGGATAAGGACAAACGCTTTTGTAATAGATGGACTGTACGGCAACGACAATGGCCACGGGCAAGACATTAGTAAGAGTAATGGTCACAATGGGGAGGCGCATCCAGAGGGAAAGTTCTGGCGAGAGCGACCGCAGAGCTGAGGCTGGCCATTTATGAGATGAGTTGTATTCTTATGAGCGATATTTCCGAACAAGTGGCGGCTCTCATCAAGGAGCTGTTGAGTCTGAACAGGTCAGAGAACACTCCGATGGCCCATCCTCCGAGCGCGGACGACTTCGAGCAACGGCAGTCCAAACGGAAGAGAGTCAGGCAAGAACTGGTGCTAGCCCTCTCTCTTCGCGGCCTGTAGGGTTTCTTCGTGTGGTGTGAGTCTGGCTTGCTGGCACCACGGCAGGCAAGTGGCATTGAAACGGCAGATGTCCTCCGCTATTTGACACAGCAGAACAATCAGCGTAGGGTCAAGAATGAGCGAGTAGTTCTGTCCCTCTTTCAGGTTCTCTGAGCTAAGTCAGTCCATCTGAAGTATCTTCCCCCTTAGTAAACGACGGACCGGGAGGTTCATGTCTGATTCCCACGCATCTACACCAGCAAAGCCCAAAACTCTTACCGTCCCGAAAAAAAATGCACGAGTGGCGCCGATCTCCGATGCAGCAGGGGTAGAGAACAAGATTAGAGAACGCGCCCATCAACTCTACGAAGCTCGTGGTTGTGAGCCTGGCAACGATCAGCAAGATTGGGTCCAAGCCGAGCACGAGATATTGAACCACCGGCCGTAGATAAGAAACGATCACTTTTACAGCCTGCGGGGCTCTTCCATGAATTGCTCCAGGGATGACCCATGACAAATTGCCTAGAGTGCCAGAATCTCAGCCGGGTCTACGAGTCCAAGCTAACCAGGTATCTTGCGGCCCGTTCCGCGGTGCTTTATCGAATCAGCACGGAATTCGCGGCTAAGCAACAGGTCGATATGGAACGCGCCAAGAACGGTCTGGAAGACCACCTGTTGATCTGCCCTTCGCCACTAAGGTGAGATGCCTGGCCCTGGTACCGCTACAAGAATCTTCCGCCTGGAACGATTCCAAGCACTGCCGGCGCGACTCCTAGCGTTGCTCTGATTGGGAAGCGCGTGTGCTCGAACAGGAGCTGAGCGGGAGGCGGGTGTGGCGAGAGCGCGGGAAGGCGGCTAGTGGCATTGTGAGACGTTGAGTCCTGATCTGTCAGTCGTTCAAGAAAGGCTCAATCGTGCAGGACCACGTTGAGCAACGAGCTGTGGACCTGAAGACCGCCGTTGTAATGAATGAAGCCTAATTTCCTAAACCGGTTCATGAAAAAGCTGACTCGTGACCGCGTGGTTCCGACCATCTCTGCTAGCGTCTCCTGACTGATTCCTGGGACCACCGTTTCCGGCACGCCCTCCTTGCCAAAATGAGCGAGCATAAGAAGCACACGGGCCAGTCTCTTTTCGCTGGAATTGAACAGTTGGTCGACCAGGTCCTCTTCATAACGGATATTGCGGGCCAGCAAATACGCCACGAACATATCGGAAAAAGCATGTTCCCGATGAAGCGCGGCCATCATCGCCTTCTTCTCGATCCGCAGAAGCTGGCAGTCCGTCATTGCAGCCGCGGATCCCATACGGAGAGCCTGGCCTGCCAGCGAGCCTTCCCCAAAAAAATTCCCCTCACTCAATATTCCGATCGTGGCTTCCTTGCCAGTTTTGGACACGACGGTGAGCTTGACTTTACCTTTCTGAACATAGAAGACAGCATCCGCCTCATCCCCTTGAGTGAAGATCGTTTGCTTTTTCGGGACAGCCAACATCTTTCTGACGTCGCCGATCATCGCGAGGAAGGTGTTGGGGTCGAACTCGCGGTTCCTCCTGTTGGCTGCAGTAGAGCTCATCGTCAGTAATTATAGTCCGGAAGAAGGGAGTCCAATTCGCATAAATCGTGACGACCTCATCGGCCAATATTGGCCCTGCAGCAGCGGGGTTCGGGAAGTGAGCCATTTTGCACAGTATTTTGAAAGGCAATGGGCGAATCTATTGATGCCTCCAGAGAATTGTTAATCCGTCTAACCAGACGGCCTACCTACCTCTTGAGGCGGAGCTTGCCCAGACGAGGTGGTTCGCGGGCCATTGCCGGATATTCATCGGCCGGAATCCGCAAGCGTGTCGTCTTCCAGTGGAGGGACCTCACGATTGGGGCGAGATTAGGGCCAGCTCGGCGGGACGTCTCCGCGAGGAGGAATGAAATGCACCCGGAAGAGCTAATGAAGCCTGACCTGTTTAGCGAAATCGTGCTGCTGGGAAGCGGCGGTCTGATATTCGTTTCACTGTTGCTGATCGTAGCGGCTGCGCTTACCCGAGCTTGAACGTACAGCCATGTTTATCTGGAAAACTCATGACGCCAACCCTCAAAGTCGGAACGATTCTAATCGAAGAGGGGCCTCGGATAACCCAACTCCTTGGGCTGGAGAGTGAGCCCTGGTCGGGGAATTGGAGCGTGGTCAAAGCCCTCGATGGTTTCGCCCTTGATCGCAAGATCCGTACTGCGGGCTGGAACTTCTTTTTCATGGCGGCAGAAGTCAAGGTGATGTTCTTTGGCGCTCTCGGAACAAAAAAGATACACAACGCGTTAAAACGAATTCTGGCGAAGGTGAGGCATCAAAGCTTCAACGGCCTCGAAGTAACTGGAATCGTTGCCAAGCGCTTTCTGGGTGTGCCCTATGCCACCGTTTCCGCACACTCACGCCATATCCAACAGAGCTGCTGCTTGGATAGCGCCGAGGCACGGCAGACGTCCCAGCGTGACGCAGAGTGGGCCAGAGGTTGAACGCGTCTCCGGTCCGGGGGTGACTTATGAAACCTTATGAGAACCAGAGTCTCGAGCGAATCCTTGAGTCAGCAATTGTTGTGTCTTGGGCAGACTTGATGCGTGGCGCCCAAACTGGCTTGATTCACATTGAATACGGCTTCGCGGCGGGCGGCACTTTGGATTATCTCCAGGTCTGGTCGTCCGTAACCCGAGGCCATTGGCTTCTGGCTTGCGGGTACTGGATGTCAGCTTCGAGATTTCACGGCACCGGCGTCCACTTCGACAATAAATACCAATCGGAAGGTCTGGCGCACATTCTGGAATTTGTGATGCAACACCAAACCGCATTTGTGCTTCCCCCAGACCGTGGCAGGCAGGGGTTGCTCCAGATTCCAACGCCCACCGAAGAAGAGAGCACGGCCGCGGCGGCGTCGGTGAGCGAAGCCTTCGACCGTTTCGGCTCAGTGCTCACCCACCCTGCGCTGGCCTGAATTCTGGTCGTTCATTGATCTACTTCTCCTTGAGGTTTTGGCTCGCGCAGGAAAACCGAGAATTGCTGATATGAAATTGCGCATCCAATAGCCAGATGAAAGAGACTGAGAAGTCGATCTTCGGAGAGCAATACAGAGTTGTCGCCGTCGAGAGGGACCGCCTACTCGTCCGAGGAATTCTCAGCGGTGCGGTGCTGACGATCATCAGCACCGAGCTTGCGAGTCCTCTTACACCAGAAGACTATCCGCTTGGAAAATTAATTGCTCTGACCGACCCGTCAACTGCGCCTCTAAATTAGGATTGTCAATTCCTGACGACTTGCAAGCGATTCGGAGGATTTCGCTGTGGCCCCGAAGGGTGCTTGAATTGTTTTTCGAACCGAGCAATTTTGAACATCGCGCCATCCTCCGCAAGGTGTACCATCTGTGTAGATAGGGTAAGGGTCATGGCTGGAAGTTGTGGCGGACAAAACTAGGCATCAGATGATCGCCGCCACTCCCCCTCGGCCCATACCCCGGGAGCCCATATCATGTTCAACCACGCGGCTACCAACGCAAACAAATCTATCGAACCGCCGCTGCCCTATCCAGGAGCAACGCCTGACGCGGAGCGTGCCCAGAAGCCACCGCTGCCTGAGCCTCCGTATGAGCCTTACGCCAAGAAGCCAGCGCTGCCTGGGCCTCCGTATAAGCCTTACGCCCAGAAGCCAGCGCTGCCTGAGCTTCCGTATGAGCCTTATGCCAAGAAGCCACCGCTGCCTGGGCCTGCGTATGAGCCTTACAAGGGCATGTAGTCGCTCGGCGACGGTCAGTCGAGGAGAGTGCGCGAATTTGGACAGGCAGGACGTGAAGATCCCTCAGCTTGTCTTGAAAAATGAGCAATTCTGAACAGCAACACCATTGGGGGCACAGTATTGTGCATACTGCTTTATTGTGCATGCTGCTTTAAGGCGGCAGTCCCCTGAGAAGGCGGACAGCCCTTTTTGGGGCAGGCATGGGTTAGTGTCGGCCATGTGGCGACGTTCGGACCCTCACGCCCGTCCCAGTTTTTCCTATTTACTGCGCCGTCGGCCAACACAAAGCTCCCGATACCTGCGGTAGCTTGACAAGGGTAGCGCACAAGCCTAGTATCGCAATTGAGCAAGCATCTCTTCTTACTCTTTCAGGTCCTCTGAACTAAGTCAGCCCATCTGAAGTCTTTTCCCCTTAGCGTACCCCCTCTGAAGGAGGAACTTTTATGACCGTATTGACCCGATGGGATCCTTTCCGTGAGTTTTCCACCATGCAAGACCGCATGAACCGCATGAACCGTCTTTTCCGTGAGTCCTATAGCCCCGAAGGCCCGGAGGAGGCGTTGACAACCACCAGCTTCGCACCGCCAGTGGACATCTACGAAGACGAGCACAACATCACTCTGAAAATTGAAGTTCCGGGCATTGACGAAAAAGACATTGATGTCCGCATCGAGAACAACACGCTTACCGTCCATGGCGAGCGCAAGATCGAGAAGGAAGAGAAAGAGGAGAACTTCCGTCGCGTCGCTCATTCACGCTGCCCAGTTCCGTGGACTCGGGGCAAGTGAGCGCCCACTATGACAATGGCGTGCTGAAAATCAAGCTGGCCAAAAAGGCCGAAGCCAAGCCGAAGCAGATCAAGGTTAATGTTGGCAGCGAGAAGACCCTCGAAGCCAAGACTCACGGCAAGGCCGCCTAACGCCCGGTGCGAGCGCGAGAAATGGGAGGCGGCTTGCGTCGCCTTCCCTTTCCGGAAAGGATTCTCCTCATGTTTGCTCGAATTGTCGATTTGGTCAGTAGTGCTGCCCACTTTGCGTGTGCAGCCTGGGTTCGTCGATGAGATCGTACTGGAGTCCGATGTTGAGCCAGATCGTTTTTTGACTTTGACCTTCTGGAAAACTCGGGAACAAGCGGAACTCTATAACCAGAAAACATACCCGGCGGTCAAAGAGGTACTGCTTGCCTCGCTTGAAACTGATCCTGTCGTGAGAACTTTCAACGTGGCGAGATCCACGACTCGCAACATCGCCATGGGCAGGGCAGCGTAGGGCGCTAGGAAGGTCGGTAAGGCGAGCCCGTGACAAGCGACCACGCTTCACAGCTTAAGGCTAGGAAGTTAGCGTGACTGGGCGGCGGAAGCTGCCCGAGTTACTCCCCACCGGAACCCGACACGTTACCTGTCCTCGCATTTGTCGTTCGGAACCTTAAAAGGAGGTTCCTTCCATGAAAATCTTTTTACCGGCCTTTCTCGCTCTGTGCTTTGCCGTGGGCATGGTCGCTGTTGCGCAGGACCTTCCTAATCAGGTGCCACAGAAGCGTCAACAAGCAGGGATCCGGCTCACATCCCTTATGGGCACTGTTAGGGCAGACGGCGAGAAGTTAACGTTTGTGACCGACCAAAGAGCCTGGAATGTGGACAATCCGGAGACCCTTAAGGGGCACGAAGGGCATTACCTACGAGTGAACGCTCACGCCTACCCGGACAAGGATTCGATTTACATCACAGAAGTGAAGATGCCAACTGCGAGTGAGACCAGGAAAAATGACGAGCGGTGAGCGCAGTTCATGACTCACCGGACTGCACGGCCCCACACGAAACAGAGAATTGGTAAAGGCCGTAGTAAAATGAAGGCAGGACAAACCATGAAAAACATCAAATTTGTTGTAAGAGTGAACCGTTGCGGTGCTCGCGCCGCTGAATTCGTACAGCGGATTGACCGGACTCCCATCCAGACGACAACCAACCGTAAGCTGGCACTGCTTATGGGAAGATTTACCGCTGAAGACGCTATCAAATCCATCCAAAATTCCCGGTGCAGCCCGGAGTTAGTATCCGTACACTCTAGTGCATAGTATTTTCGGTGTCTCACAGCG
>WNEP01000616.1_pt1 | contig 20633 bp, 19 predicted proteins | sample 5399961 | NCBI WGS metagenome assembly WNEP01 (sample SAMN13153329, study PRJNA577476) | soil metagenome | isolation source: 20 cm grassland meadow soil pre-rain plot 5 | place: USA:California | collected 2015-09-08 | reverse complement strand
CACGATCATGGTCTTTCTCGGGATTGTGCCATTGGCGTTCGCGGCCTTCGGGAATTTTGTCGTACCGCTGCAAATCGGCGCGCCGGATATGGCCTTCCCGAAAGTAAACATGGCAAGCTACTGGGCCGTTTTTGTCGGGAGCATTGTGATGCTGATCAGTTTCTTTGTGCCCGGCGGCGCGGCCAAGAGCGGCTGGACTTCCTACGTGCCGCTGGCCGCGATTGCCGACACCGGCCCGGGACATCTTCCGGTTTTCAATGGGCAGACGCTCTGGCTGATCGGGTTTATTTTTTTGATCACGTCCTCTTTGCTCGGCGCGATTAATTTCATCGCGACCATCATTCAGTTGCGCGCCAAAGGGTTGACGTGGATGCGGCTGCCATTTTTTGTCTGGGCACAGTTTGTAACGGCGTTCCTGCTCTTGCTGGCGTTTCCGCCGCTGGAGGCGGGGATCATCATGCAACTGATGGATCGCGTGGCGGACACGAGCTTTTTTATGCCGGCAGGTCTTGTGGTAAATGGCGCGGCGCTGCACATCAGTGGTGGCGGCAGCCCGCTTTTGTGGCAGCATCTTTTCTGGTTCCTCGCCCATCCCGAAGTGTATGTGCTCATTTTGCCGGGCATGGGCATCATCGCCGAAATTCTAGCGAACAATTCACGCAAACCGCTTTGGGGATATAAGTCGCTCGTTTTCTCCGTGCTCACGATCGGCTTTTTGTCGTTCATTGTCTGGGCGCACCATATGTGGCTCACCGGCATGGGCTCGGCGGTCAGCGCATTTTTCCAAACGACCACACTTATCATCTCGATCCCGTCGGTGATCATCTTGAGCGCGTTTTTCATTTCACTCTGGGGCGGCTCGATCCGGTTCACAGTGCCAATGCTTTTTGCCACGGCGTTCCTGCCCATGTTTGGAATTGGTGGTCTCACCGGCATTCCGCTGGCGTTCAATTCAGCCGATCTTTACCTGCACGACACTTACTACGTGATCGCGCATTTTCATTACATCGTCGCGCCGGGCACCATCTTCGCGCTCTTCGCGGGGATTTATTATTGGTTTCCGAAAGCGACCGGTCGAAGGATGAACGATTTCTGGGGCAAAGTGCATTTTTGGCCGACGCTCATCTGCATGAACGTGATTTTTCTGCCGATGTTTTTGCAGGGAATGGCCGGCATGCACCGGCGTTGGTACGATGGTGGGCAGGGGTGGACCGTTTCGGGTGATCACACGATTTGGGGATTGACTGGTTTTCAATGGAACACGCCGATCTCGTGGGCCGCATGGATCATGGGTCTGGCGCAAATTCCCTTCATCATTAATTTCTTCTGGAGTATCAAGCGCGGCGAAAAGGTGAACGACAATCCATGGGAAGCGACGACGCTGGAGTGGACTGCGCCTTCGCCGCCGCCACACGGAAATTTCGTGACGACGCCTGTTGCCTATCGCGGCCCCTACGAATACAGCCTGCCCGGACGCGATGGTGATTTCACGATGCAGAATGAGCCCGTGGAGCCGAGCGAGCGCGTGCGGCGCAAGACCGCTGAACCAGTGCTCGTGTAGCTGACGAGATGGAGATTCCGTACACAGTCTCCACGCGGCCTGACACCGGCCTCTGGAACGCCAAGGTCGGCATCTGGCTTTTCCTTGCCTCGGAAGTGATGCTCTTCGGCGGACTTTTTTCTGCCTACATCTTTTTGCGACTCGATGCGCCGCCGGGTATGTGGCCGCACGGGTTGCTCAACGTTCCCGTCGGCACAATGAACACGGCCATCCTCATCATGTCGTCGGTCACGGTGGTGCTCGCGTGGGCGGCGCTCAAGATGAGAAAATATCGCGCCTACTGGTGGTACATGCTGGCCACCATCCTGTGCGGCGTGATTTTCTTGACCGTCAAACTCGTTTACGAATGGCCACAGAAGTTCGATCACTTCGGCGCTTACATTAAACCGGAAGAGCTCGGGAAGTACGAACAGTATCTTGGGAATGAGCATGCAGCCGCGAAAGGCCTTCCGCCGCGCCTCGAGGTCACTGGTCATTTGCACAATCGCGCGGCTCTGAACGACCCAAACATTAAGGAATACGAAGTTGCGCTTGATCCGCTAAACGCCGATCCCAGCAATCCTGCGATGGACCGGCCGCACTTCTTCTATATGCCGCCTACCGACAAGATCGCCACGATCGAAAAGGCGGATGTTCAATACGCTACCATGTTCCTGCCTAAGCACAGCGCGTATTTTGCTAGTTATTTCACGATCACCGGTTTGCATGGCATGGCATTTTGTCGATCTGATCTGGATTTTCGTCTTCCCACTTTTTTATCTGCTCTAAGCCATGAACAACCCGCCTGACGTTTCCCAAGACCCAAAGGAGTACGAGGAATACGCGCACAACGTGCAGAAGCACGTCCGGGGTTACTTGATGGTGGGTGGGCTCCTGCTCACGTTTACAGCCATTACAGTCGCACTTTCTTATGTCGATTTTGGCGCACGCAAAGCGAACATCGCCGTGGCCATGCTGGTGGCGACGCTAAAGGCGGGCCTGGTAGCGGCGATTTTCATGCATCTTGCCGCGGAAAAACGGCTCATCTACCGCATCCTTATTTTCACCGGTTTTTTTGTGCTCGGGCTCTTCTGGCTTATATTTTTGGCCTGGTACGACTACCCGGTCTTTCGTTAAATGTCGCTTAAAGGCTTCCATATTGTTTTCATCATTTTCTCGACGCTGCTGGCGCTGGGGACCGGAGCGTGGTGCATCTGGGTGGATCTCGTGGAGGGCGCGCCGATTTATCTTGCCGGAGCAATCTTATCGTTTGCCGCGGCCGTTGTGCTGATGGTGTACGGCGTCTGGTTCTATCGAAAAATGAAACGGCTTCGTATCATCACATGAAAACGAAGATTTTATCGATCCTGCTTTTATTTATCTTTTCGCCCGTCGGACAGGCACTGGCATGTCCGTTTTGCTATGGTGCAAAAGATGGAAAATCGACCGAGCACATGGCGGTGGCAATCTGGTTCCTTTTTGGCGCGGTTATGTCGGTATTGGGTGGGATCGGAGCGTTCAGTTTTCATCTCTGGCGGCATGGGCGTATGCCCGCCGAACCTTATCAAGAGATCACCGAGGAAGATCTGAGCGACTATGAGTAGCCTCGCGCTGATCAATGAATTCCTAGGCCAGCCGCCGAACGCCTCCTCACATGGATATCAAATCGACCATATCCTCGAGTTTTGTCACTGGTTCATGGGCGCGCTTTTTCTCGGTTGGTCGGCGTTTTTTGTTTTCGTCCTGATTCGTTTCCGGAAAGGACGGCACCCGGCTGCGGATCACCATGGTGTGAGGAGTCCCATCTCGACGCATCTGGAATTCTCGGTTGTCTTGATCGAGGCCGTACTTCTGCTTGGATTTGCGATTCCGCTCTGGGCAAAGCGCGTGAATCAGTTTCCGCCCGGCAGGGACGCCCTCGTTGTCCACGTCGTTGGCCAGCAGTTTAGCTGGAATTTTCAGTTGGCCGGGCCGGACGGACAATTTGGCCGGCGCGATATCAGCTTTGTGAGCAACTCGAATCCGATGGGCCTCGATCCCAGCGATCCCGCCGGCAAAGACGATGTCATTACGCAAGGCGAACTTCATGTGCCGGTGAATCGCCCAGTTATTCTTGAACTTGCCTCGAAAGATGTGATTCACGATTTCTTCTTGCCACACATGCGCATCGGTGGTGACGCGATCCCGGGTTCGCTCATTCCGATCTGGTTCACACCACTCAAGACCGGTACGTACGAGGTAATTTGCGCCCAGCTTTGCGGTCTTGGCCATTACAGCATGAAAGGCTCACTGGTGGTCGATACGCCGGAGGATTATCAGGCCTGGCTCAAAGAGCGCGCCGAGCTGGCCGGTACGCAGGGCGGGTCTCCAGCTGGTGCGCCGAAAGCGGAAAACCAGCCAGCGGCTCAACCGGAAAACAAACCCGCCGCGCTCGCGCCTTCCCCAAGCCCCGGCGGATAAGTTCTCTTTTCGTGGCGGCGAGTCCATGACCGCCGCATCCCGGTTATTTTCTGCCGTGGGCGAATCGATCTCGAATGGTGCGACGGTCACAGACCACTTTAGCAAATGGCTTAACCGTTTCGCGTGGCTGACATGCGTCGCGACACTCTTGCTCATTTGCAGCGGTGGAATGGTAACGAGCAAGGGCGTCGGCCTCTCGGTGCCAGATTGGCCGACCACGTTTGGCTACAACATGTTTCTGTTCCCAGTCTCAAAATGGATCGGCGCAATTTTCTTTGAGCATACGCACCGCTTGATCGCTTCGGCCGTTGGATTCCTGACGATCATCCTCGCGATCTGGCTTTGGCGCAGCGACCCTCGGCGATGGGTTCGCAACCTCGGAGCGGTTGCCCTCGGCGCGGTGATTTTGCAGGGCGTGCTCGGTGGACTGCGCGTCACCATGCTTAAGGACGAGATCGGAATCTTTCATGCCTGTCTCGCGCAAGCGTTTCTCGGACTGCTGATCGTGATTGCGCTGGTGACCTCAAAATTTTGGCGAACACTCGCTAACTCCGTTGTCGATCCAAAAAAAATTGCGCCGATCACAACGCTGGTTATTGCAATAACGCTTGCGATTTATGTGCAACTTGCGCTCGGGGCGACGATGCGGCACGAGCATCGCGACTTGGCGATTCTCGATTTTCCCACGGCAAATGGCGCATGGATTCCGGATACCAGCGCGACTGTGCTTGCAAGAATCAACGCCTGGCGCGATGCGCGTGGCTTATCTGACGTGACTGCGTTCCAAATCTGGCTGCAAATGGCGCACCGGTTTCTCGCGCTTCTTATCGCGATCGCGGTGGTTGCATTTTGTCTCCGTGTTGGGAGAGACGCGCAGGGCGTCACTGCGCTCAAGCGATTGTCGGTCTTCTGGGTTGCGTTGGTTGCGTGCCAGATTATGCTCGGGGCATGGACAATTTGGAGTAACAAGGCGGCCGACGTCGCCACTGCGCATGTCGCGGGTGGCGCGATCATGCTATCTTTTGGCGTGAGCATTAGCGCAATTTGCTGGCGAATCTTGCATCGACGGCTTGATAGGGCGCCATACCAGTCTGGCTCGGATCCCTCTGACGCGCCGCAACCCGTCGTCGCATGAAAAATGCTGTGATTCGCAATGCGACCGAGGTTGAAACTGCTGCGAGAAATGGCGAATCGGTGCGTGGCCGCGTGCTTGATTTCGCCGAGCTGTTCAAAGCGCGACTCACACTGCTTGTTCTGCTCACTACCGCGGCCGGTTTTTATCTCGGAGCTGAATCACCCATCAACTATGCGGCATTGTTTCACGTTGTGTTTGGAACGGCGGCCGCGGCGGCCGGCGCAGCCGCCCTCAACCAGTGGTTGGAACGCAAGCTCGACGCGCTCATGCGTCGAACGAGAACACGCCCCGTTCCGGCTGGCCGCATGCGCCCTGCCGAAGCGCTTACGCTCGGCGTCGCTCTTTCAGTTCTTGGCGTCAGCTATCTTGGGGCGACCTGTAATGCGCTTAGTGCGACGCTCGCCGCGCTTACAATTGTCATCTATATCTTCGGCTACACACCGCTGAAGCGCGCCAGCACCGCGAACACGGTAGTAGGTGCCATCCCGGGTGCGGTCCCGCCAATGATTGGTTGGGTGGCTGCGCGCGGAGCGATTGAAGCCGGCGCATGGAGCCTTTTCGCGATCCTGTTGTTGTGGCAATTGCCGCATTTCTTTGCGATTGCCTGGATGCACCGGGAAGATTATTCGCGCGCGGGCTTTCGCATGATTTCGAGCGATGACCGCAGCGGCGAACGCAGCGCCAGCCAAAGTGTGTTTTTCTGCATTTTGCTTCTGGTGATAGCGGGCCTGCCCGCATTTCTTGGAGTTGTCACGTTCGCTTACCTCGCAATCGAGCTTGTGCTTGGCGGTTTGTTTGTTGCCGTCGCGATGCGTTTTTTAAAGGCGCGCACCGTTAGGGCAGCTCGTTTGCTGTTTATCACATCGATTGTTTATCTTCCGCTGTTGCTGGCGGCTTTGGTCCTGACGAAGTCATGAACACGACCTCTGTGACCTTTGTGGGGGAAGCTGACAGCTTCCCCTACAGCCTACAGCCTCTCGTGTTAACACAATCATGAACACGACTTCTGCGACAATGAATCGGGCGCCATCGCGCCGTGCAACGGTGTGGAAAGCGACATTGATTCTCATCCCATTTGTTACGGCGGGAGTTTTGCTTTGGTTACGTCAGGTAGAGATTAACGCGCTCCAGCGACGAACCGTTTCCTCCTACGGCGCGGTGCCACATTTCCAGCTCATAAACCAGGAGGGACAACCATTCGACTCCGCGCGATTGGCTGGGAAGATTTGGATCGCTGACTTCATTTACACGACTTGTCCCGGGCCCTGTCCGATGATCAGCACACGGATGAGTGAATTGCAGGAGCCATTGGAAAAGACCGACGTGCATTTGGTCTCGTTTAGTGTCGACCCTGAGAAAGACAAGCCGGAGGTTCTGCGCGGGTACGCTGAGAAGTTGCGCGCCGACTCAAAACGCTGGGATTTTCTCACAGGACCCAAGTCCACGATTTACAAACTTTCGCATGATGATTTCAAACTTGCGGTGTCCGATGGCAGCGATGAAGCCGGAATTCCTGTGCATAGCACCCGGATGGTTTTGGTGGATCAACATGGCGAAATCCGCGGTTATTACGAAGCAACGGCAGCGGACGCGGTGACGAGATTGCTCGCCGACACGAGTCATCTGTTACGCGAGCAACCAAAATGATGTTGTAGCCGTGTCGTCTGCGGAATCGAAATCGTCGCAGCCGACACGGCTGCCTCTACAGAAGACGTGGAAAGTCTAGCCGACCGGATCCGGGCCGGCCGAAGGACCTTCATCGCAAACTGTTTGTAGATAATCTCGATATTCACCTTTCGGCAACCGATCGATAATCGCTGAGAGTTGTGCCTGGCTGATAAACCCCATGCGAAGGGCGACTTCCTCAAGACACGCGATTTTCAATCCCTGTCGATGCTCGATTGTGGCGATGTAATTCCCAGCTTCGAGCAAGCTCATCTGTGTGCCGGCGTCGAGCCAGGCCATGCCACGACTGAGCAATTTCACGTGTAACTGCTTGTCCTTGAGATAAAGCAAATTCAGGTCGGTGATCTCTAGCTCGCCGCGAGCCGATGGACGCAGCATTCGGCAAAGATCGACAACGCGTTCGTCGTAAACATAAAGCCCCGGTACCGCAAAATGACTTTTGGGTTGTTTTGGTTTTTCCTCGAGACTGATTGCCTTGCCCTCGCCGTCGAACTCGACGACGCCGTAGCGTTGCGGATCGCGCACTTGATATCCAAAAATGCATGCGCCACGCTCGATGGCGAGTGCGTCGCGATAGAAGTCGAGTTTCCCATAGAAAATGTTGTCGCCAAGAATGAGCGATGCACCCGAGTTCCCAATAAATTTCGTGCCGATCAAAAAGGCTTGTGCGATCCCTTCCGGTTTCGGCTGCTCGGCGTACTCGATCCGAATGCCGAGTTGCGCCCCGTCTCCCAAATAGTCTTCCAGCATTGGCAGATCTTTTGGAGTCGAGACGATGAGCACCTGGCGTAGGCCGCCGAGCATTAAAGTCGCCAGCGGATAGCAGATCATCGGTTTGTCGTATATTGGGAGAAGCTGTTTGCAGACGATTTTCGTCAGCGGATAAAGGCGTCTTCCGGCGCCGCCGGCGAGAAGAATGGCCTTCTTCATTTTGAATCTTCGATTTTCGATTTTTGATCGCTACGACTCGAGCGCAAAAGCAACTTCGCCCATTCCTGCCAGAAACGTGCGCCCGTCGTCAAATCCATCCGAGTCTTTTGACTGATTACGGCAAGCGCCTTACGCGGAGCAGAATGGAATGTGGTCTTGTCGAAAAGAAACGAAGTATCGAGTTGTTCGAGCAATTTGCGATTGCTGAGACGACCGCCCACACATTCCGATAACGCGTTCTGGATCCACTCTCGAGACAATTCTGACCGCAGCTCAATTGTGGCGCTTACTGTCACGTTGAGAAGTTTCTTCAGCATGAGAGCACCGACGAGCGCGCGAGAACTCGTCGCGTGGATGTGCGAAACGTTTTTCTCGCGGAGCGGTTTTTGCAGCGCGAGAGCAAAACGGGCCTGCCGCAAGAAAATTGCGCTTGGTGCCCGGGTGCTCTGCTGTGCCCGTTCCTCTTCCAATTTTTGCGCGAGAGCGCGGTTTGTTCGCCATTCTGCTTCTATCACCACCGGGTCTGGCAAAAATTCCAGTGACGGCGCTATTTGTTCCATCGCACGATTCAGCCGGGCCTTGGAATTGAATTCGCATACCAGCGGAATGATGGGCACACCGCGGCGCTTCATCTCTTCAAGCTCGCGTTCGAGGAGCGGCAGACCGTTATCGGGCCAGCGATCGATCAGATACGCAACCGCCGCTGGCCGGAACATGGGGCTATGCCCTGTGTGCCGACCGGAGATGTTCTCCGCCGCCCCCAATCCAGCGGGTCGCAAACCCGCTGGGCGCACAGGCTGCAAGTCTATGTTCCGATGATTGCGCGCGGCACCCTCTATCAACCGGAGCAGTGGCGTGACAGTGTCTTCAATTCGGAAATGCTGCTCAATCCGCGCCCGCCCGGCACGGCCGTAACGCAATCGCAATTCAGTGTCGCGCAGCAACTGCTCAAGGGCCTGGGTCAGCGCGAACGTGTCCTCGGGAGAAACCAATACGCCAGTTTGGCCGCCCATCACTAATTCCGGAATTCCAGCAAGGCGGGTGGAAACCACCGGGCGCGCCGATGCCATGGCTTCCAGGATTACAGTCGGAAAAACATCGCTGGCGCCTTCAGCATCCGTCACCGAGGCGAGCGCGAAAATGTCGGCCGCTTGAAGAGCTTCCAATACCGCTCGTTGCGACAGAGAACCGAGCAGATTGATTCGCGACGAGAGATTCAACACGTCGATCTTTGCCTGCAGCGCGTCGTGCAGCGGGCCATCGCCAATGATATCGCAGGTAAAATCGACTCCACGGCTTGCGAGCTCGGCGCAGGCGGCGATGAGATGCTCAAACCCCTTGAATGCAACGAACCGACCGACACTGATGATGCGCGGCACGGGATTGATCGTGGCTGTGGCCGGCGTCGGAAAATGTTCGAGATCGATTCCGTTATGAACGCGGTGAATTTTCGCAGCGGAATCCGGACAGCGCTCGCAAAGAAGGTCGCGGCTGTAATCGGTTTCAGCCGCGACGAACTCGGCGGCAGCGCAGATTTCGCGAAGGAGATCGTCGCTGCCGAGGTCCTTCATGAAATCCTGCCCATGCGCTGTGACGCTGAATGGAATGCCGGAAATTTCTTTCAGGAACAGCGCCGTGTGCGCTGCCCGGTTTGCGAAATGAACGTGCACATGGTCGACGTCGTTGCGCGCGAAAAAGTCTGCGAAGTAGAGAGCATTGCGTGCGCGTAGGCCAGCCTTGACGCCCGGCCCGTATCTGCGCTCGTGCTGCTCGACCAGATCCCCCGGCCATCTGCCGGCCATTTCCGCGTTTTTTTCTGAGATTCTCAGGATTTCTTGCGGCGGGGCGTAATGAATGGGCGCGCGCAGGCAGGAGATATGTTCGTGGCGCAGACTGGTGAGCGGTGGATAAATCGAGCCGATCTCAAGTTTGAGACCGCGCCGCTCCAAGGCCAGCATCTCCGCATCGCAAAAGGTTTGCGAAATGACAGGATACCGAGAATAAAGATAACCGAGCCGCATCGAGATCGATGATTACGCGCAGCGCGCGAAAATAGCAACGATCTGTAGTGGCAGGCGTATCGCCCTGCATTTCACAAAACTGTGTAGCCAACACGGCTGCCGCCACAGCTACGAAAAGCGAACGTCTTTGCCCGGATCCATCTCGAAGTCCAAGGTCAACGAATCGGCCGTGTTCGGTTTGATGATCTCCTCCATGAACTTCACGAAAACCGGGTCTTCGCGGAAGATGGCGTATTTGTCCATCGATTCAAAATCGATCGCGATAAAGAACGGCCATGGCAGCTCAGGATCGACTCGTTTTCCGCATTTAATGCTCAGAACCTCTGGGATTTTCAACAGCTGCATCCGCGTGTTCATCATCATCGCCTCTACACGGGCGGGGGTGACCTCGGACCTGAGTTTATAGAGGACAACGTGGTGAATCATAAAGGCTAAAGCTATTAGGCGGTTCCAGCGCGACGCGCAAGTGCGAATCCGTCGCCCGAGCGAAGTAAGGATGCTCCTGAATCATCCGACGCGTGTTCGTGAAGTTCCCATAGGGCAACATCGTGCGGACGCCGACAGAATGAACACCCGGTAACTCGTGCGCGCGTTGCGCGATGTTGAAACGCTTGCGCCGCTAAACCCATCCGATGTAACGCCTTTCACGATTCATCTTTTTGTATTTCTCATGCCAAAATTAGCATTTCAATTCCACTCTGGAGAATGATAAGGGCGAGAACGGCGAACGCGATTTTCTCTGAAGTTCGCGCGATTTTCCGATCGAACAGAAGAAAGGCAGCCCAGAAAAAATACAGCAAAGGTGGCAGGATCAGGCGCGGCGTCCAATAGCCGTAGAGATAGCCATAGTAAACAAACGGAATCGGCAGAAAGACGATTAGAAAGTAAGCCATTCCCAAAACTGCTGTGATATCTTCGCGTTGCAGTTGGTCTCGCCAGAGGTTTTTGATCGCAGCAAAAAAAATCCACGGCGTGCCGATCAAAGCGAGAAAAGTCCAAAGCGTTCCCAATGAAATTGACGCCATCATCAAGGGCGTCTTCCATGGGCGACGCGTTTTCTGGTCGGGGGTGAGCGTTATGTCGAGATGGGGAGGAACGCGCAAATCCTGAAACAGATTCATCGGATCGGTGAAAATGCTGAAATGCGACAGAGCCAGGTAGCTGTGTTTGTGCGCGACGCGAATGTCGTATTTCAAATACTGGGGCGCCCTGAACTGCCGCGCCCTGAAATACTCGGGTGCCAGGAAAAGCTGACCGTCACTGGGCTTGATTGAAAAGAGGTCCCAGTAATTCATTTCCGGCGCCATGCCTTTCGGAAGCCATTGCTTCTCAGTTATGTAGCCGTGCGTGTGGGCACTCGCCCAAAAACTATGCAGCGACAGGCCTGATGGAAGGACCAGGCTGAGACTGCAAATTGCAATGAACCGCTTTAAGCGCCACGCACGTTTCCTCCAGATGACTGTGAAAATGACGAAAACCGCGGGAAGGAGCGCCATGAAACTGTATTTGGTCCAGACGCCAAGAGCTAAGCTCAAGCCGAGAAATGCCGCATTCTTCGGCGTGGAGATTTGATCTTGCCGGAACCTATCGAAAAGAAAAAGGACCAGCACGAACAACGGAATCGTCATGCTGTCGGTTCCGATTGTCGTAGCGTGGATGACTCGAACGGGCAGGAACGTCAGGAAGAAAGTCAGCGCCAGATGAATGATAGGGGATCGTAACCGGCGCTCGGAGTAGAGAAAAAACCACCACATCGCCAGCGTGTTAATCGCGGCCTGAACGATCGAAAGAGTGATGGGAAAGGCGTTGCCGTTTCCGATGAGCAGGAAGACCGCGTGACCGAAAAGATAATAGATAGGCGGACTCGTGGTCGAGAAATCGAACACTCGTGACCACTCGATCAGCCGCGGCAGATGAATCCAGTAGTCGGGGCCGACGAAACCGCCGCGAAAGGCGGCGAAGACCGAGAGAAGAAATGAAACACCGAGGGCACAGGCCCAAAGAATCTTGGGCCATGACAGTTTCTCCGCCGAAGTTAGCCACACCTTCATCGATCCCGACGTCACTTCCGCTCTGCCGCCAGCATGAGCTAGCTCGTCAGACATGAATTATTTTTGCCCAGAGGAACTCGTAAACCGCGATGGCATTCACGGCGACGGAGACGATGAAGAGCGTGGCTTCCGATGCTGTTATCTTGCGACCGCCGTTCTCAACGATCAGCAGGAACATCCAGGGCAGCAGGATCATGCCGTATCGGTACGAGAATTGCCAGCCACCGGTGTTTCCATGACACCAGAGAAAGAGCGTCAACACAGCGATCACGATCCAGCAGAGAGTCCTGCGTTTTCCACCTTCGCGAAACAAGAGAAAAAGAAACGGGCTGGCGATAAAGATCGAACAACCGAAGGGAATCGGGCGCAAGTAAGGGAATACCGGCATATCTATCATCCCTCGAAACAACATTTCGTAGGCGTTCCAGCGAATGTAGTGGAAGGAGAACAACCCATATCGGTACCACGGCTCGTTTAGGAGACCTGGAATCCTGGCATATCCAAAATCCGTGACGGAACCGAAACGCACCAGATTGTAGGCGGCGGTCAAAAGCAGGAGGATCATTGGAATCGAGAGGAAACGACTCAACGTTATCAACCGTGGACGGAGGGCGGCGAGCCTCCTCCAAATTGATTCTGTCCCAGCGGGTAAGCTGTCATAGCCTGGCCTTCCTGCCGCGGGTGAAATCCAAAAATAAACATAAACGGGCAGGGTTAAGATCAACTCCGTACGGTTGCCGAACGCGACCGCGAACCATACACCGGCGAGGAGCGGATTCCTGCGCACGAGAGTGTGATAAAGGCAGGCCGCCTGGCCAACGAGCGCGAAACCCAGGGCAATTTGCCAGGCGCCGGCAAACCCAAGATCACACCAACTCCATGTTGCGAAGATCGGAAACAAACCCACCAGAACGCGGCGCGACCTAGACATTTCCGCCACGTGAGACAAGCGATAAAAAAAATAAACGCACCCGCCCGCCAGCGCCGCGGCCAATTCGCGCGACGGCCACGAGCGAACCAGGCCCATTTTTTGCAGGATCGCGGTGGGAATATTTACCAGCACTGCGCCTAATGGAAAAACCGAATAATACTCCTTCCCAACCGGAACCAGCTCAGGCAACCAGCTCCCCGGCGATCCGAGCAGCCCAACGTGCCCGCTGAGAAGAGCCTGCGCGATACGGTGCGTATAATCGAAGACGTGCTGGTCAGGGCTCGTCGAAAAATAGAAGAAAATTCCGGCCAGCAATGAAATGGTGGCCGCAAAGCGTGTCTCCGACAGTTTTTTTAACACCGGAACGTAACACAAAAGGGCCGGAAAAAAGAGCCACGCAGCCAAAGGGAAAGACCTCATTTGTCCATGCGTCATGGCGTGCAGATAGGGAACCAGAGCGAACCGGCCCAGATCGCAGTACATGGCTCCGTGCATTGCCCCGACCACATTCACGAACATCGAATACAGGATGACGGCGATGACGAGCCCGCTTATCACAAACCGCAACGGCTTCAGGCGAATGTGTCGGAATCCAATGATGCCAATTGTTGCGAACGGCATGGCCGGGAGCAAATAGCGCGGGCCGTAGTTGCACGTTCCAACTGAGTCGATGTTCAGAACATAAAACGAAAGGACAAGAATCAGGGACAGGAACAACCCCGATTCGCGGACATGCTTTCGCGAGAGACAGATTAATCCGGCCAATCCCAGCCAGAACACCGGGACGTAAAGCGTAATGAACTTGGCGTAAAACCGCAGCTTGTCACTGAAGTTCGACCACTTGAGATGAAAGTAGGTGTCGGAATATTTGCCGGCGACGTTTGGAAGCAGGAACGGATTGCCAAAGCTAATTCCGTCGTAAAACAGGAGCGGCGCAATGCCGACGATCGCACCGGCTATAAATGCGGGCAGCAGTTTCCATTTCCCGAGGGAGATAAAAAAAGCTCCAACGACCAAGACCATGAAAAAAGGCAGCATGGATGTGGTCACCGTGAGCCCTAACAGCAATCCGGCGCCGCCGGCCGCCCATGTGGAAGCTCGCGGCGGCAGATTCGCGCGCGAGAGGCGCAACACCAGATATACCGCCAACACCAAATAAGCCGTGGCGATGGCATCATGATGCGCAATGCCGGAATACGGCAGCGCCGTCGTGGCGAGGCCAAAAATCAACGTCGCGATCAACGGCCAGCAGATTGACGATGGTTCGTCCTCAAGGTCTCGTGCGATTCTAAAAACCGCGACGGCAGCCAATGCCGTCAAAGCGGACGTCGTTAGGAAAGTGACCAGAGCGGCCGTGAGCAGATAATGCGTCACATAGTTCAGTCCTAGCTTGTGCAGGAAGAAATAAGCGACCGCGCCAGCCATGAACTGGCCCGGTTGCTTCGCGGCATAGATATGGCCGTCATGGGAGAAAGTATCGCCGATCGGCTGCAACTGCGGGGACTTCGATCCCTCCAGGTAAAAATGGCCACGCTCTCCGATGGCCTCCACTCCCATTTGCTGTAGCCCGAAGGCCTTGAGATTGTCGGAGTTGATCAAAAAGCCATAAATGAACCAGAGCGAGAGAAACAAAAAAAGACTCGTTGCTCCGACCAGACGGAAAGTTCTTAAGAATTGCGCTGATGGGAGCCACTGGCGTGGAAGAAGCTGCGATGGATCGGTGGCTCGGCTATCCATTCAAACTCAATTGCTCATTAAAATTTCGATGGATTGCACGTCACATCCGGCGGGGCCGCTTCCTCTTGAGAGAGGCGCTTCAGTTGTATTCGGCGACCAAATCTTCGGAAGGAACTCGGCAATTACGAGAACAAAATCTCTTGTTGAAGAGCTAACATCGACAAACTCTCGTTGCCCCAACCGTTAGAACGCGGAAAGCTGCGTGAAATGCCTTTGCGCCCGATGCCGGTGGAGCGTTTTGAATCGTGTCTTCGTTTGAATTTCGACACTGCCCTATTTCTTAAAGTCGAGGGCCCCCTTTTTGAGCGCGTAAACGTAGCCCACCATCAAGATCGAGATGAAGCTGAGCATGCTCCAGAAGATCAGCCCGCCCTGCTTGATCGCGTCTCTGTAAACCACCGCCCACGGATACATGAAGACGATCTCGAGGTCGAAAAGGATGAAGAGCATCGCCACGAGATAGAACTTCACGCTAAAGCGTCGCTGCGTTTCGCCCTGCGGCACCATGCCGCATTCGTAGGCCGCGTCTTTGGCTCGTGTGCGTCTTCCGGTTTTTCCGACCAGAACACTGACGAGCAGCGCCGAGCCGGCAAACAGCAACGCTACAATAATTTGCAGGAGAATCGGCAGATATTCTCGCAGCATCCGAAAATCCCCCGCTGAAGCTAAGTCTGGTTTGCTTGGGTCAGCTTTATTTTACACCGGCCAGCTGGCCATTCTGCGGGGCAATTGCGCTGGCCAAAGCCGAAGGCAGGCCCTTGTATTTCTTGCCATTCTTCTTGACCGCGCCGCGCGCCACGAGGTTCTGCAACTTTTCATAAGCTCGCAGTCGGAGCATTTCCTCGCCACCGCTCGCGGCATTCCGGGCCCGAAGATTCTCGTGCACGATGTCGAAAAGCTGCTTAAACTCGAACGAAGAACGCCGGGAGAGAACCGCAACCAACTCCTCAGTCACCAGGTCAGGAACTCGACGGGAAAATGCATTTTTCTTTAGAATAGCCATAAGGCAAAAAAAGTAGCACATTTTTGACGGAACGCAGCAGTTTTCTTTTGAGATCGCAGAAACAGTGCCGAAATGGCGCAGCGGCTTAATGGTCCGAGCCCACCGAAGTCGCGCTTCTACGGTTCGAAAGCAGGACACTTGCGCTGCCTTTACGGCGTAGGCGAAGGAGTCAACGTTGGCTGCGGGCTCGTCATCGGAGAAGAACCCCATCCGGTCAAGCTGCTGCCAGCTTTTTGACGTGCCCCAGCGCCAATGCTACTGAGAATGGCAAGGCCGATCACCGATTGATCGAGCGTTACCGGCCCGATGGATTCGGCCACGTAACCGTCGCGATCGTATCGTTGGGAGGAAACGATTGGGCTGAGGTGCTTCGTAATGACCTCCGGCGAGGGCAGCTTGCCAAGATCGACAGAATTAGTCACTGCCGGGATGAAAGCTGCCGCCATCAGCAATATCGGGCGAAGCGCGGCGTCAAGCCGCGAATAAAGAAACGCCATATCGAGATACGCAAAAAAATTGGTCGGCGGCGGCAGCAACCGTTCAGCGTCTTTGTAAGCTGGCGAGTCCGCCAGTTCCGATGCCGCTCCGCCACTGCGCTTTAGCGCCTCCTCCACCGAAACCGGATTGAAGCCGGCGATGAGGATCCGGTTGGACAGGGCAATCGTCGGTGTAATCGCGATGAGATTCGCGGGTGACTGCATTGAGAAATAACGCACGCCATCCTTCTCCGTATGGGTCCAAATCGCATTTTCGTCGGCCTGCGTGGCCGCTTCCACGATCTTGCCGGCTTTAGTCATATCCAATACTGGCAGCGTCAGAAGCAAAGATGGCCAGTGGGCGCTCGACGGCCAGTCCGCTAACGATCCGAACTCGATACCGAACGCGGCTTTCCAATCATCGGCTGTAATCCCGTTGTCGGAGAAGGCCTGAAGAATCTTCTGCACAGCGCCGCCGATGCCTGGCGCCAGGTTGAGTTTGTCGATTTTTTCCCCGAGATTGAGCAGCATCGAAAGATAAAAAAACGTCTCCTTGCTTCCAAGCGTTAGTGAAGAGCGAGTAAGCGTTGCATCCTGCTCCCGCTTTGGCATTCCCAGAAAAAACAGATCATGTATTTTTCCGTTTTCGAAGCGCGTCGCACCAGAGATACTTTGCACCTGTTCCAGCATGGTCCGCTGCTTTGACGCAGCCGGTGACTGGATCGCGGCGCGGAGAGCCGCAAGTCGCTCGGAAAATGTCTTGGGTTGCAGGTAAAAGAACATCGCGTAATTGGACGGCCTGTGAGCGATCGCCGCCCGATATGCCTCGTCCTTGTCGAGTATCTCCTCTGGGTTCCGGGCGCGGCGGTCAGCACGGTCTAGCAGTGCCTTTAATTCCGTGAGATCGGTGGCGGCAAAAAACCAGGGGCGATTATACGCCGTCGCAAGTGTAAACGGAGTCGCGACGACCAGCTCGATTTCGTGATGTTCGTATTGAAGCTTCTCACGCTTCGCGCCCGGATTTTTCCCCAAAAACATTGACCGCCACTTGCCGATTACTCGCTCTGCGTTTTCCTGGCCCCCTTGGAAACGGAAGCCGCCCACAACTTTGAGGCTGTTATTGTCCATCGATGTGAGCGCGATAAAAACATTCTTTGCGTCGAGTTCTTCAATGTTCTCCAGCGTCTGAGAAGCTGTATCTTTTTTCAAAAGATTGGCCAACGGCTTGCGAAGAAAATCCTGTACCGCAGGTTCCCGATAAAGCAGATAAATATCGGAATGATGCCATTCATCGCGCGCCCCATTGAGATCCGGCACGTGCGCCAGAAAAATTGTCTCGCGTGGCAGAAGCATGCTTACGTACGCACTCGAAGTTTTGTGGGAAAGATTCCAGACGTACCAGCCGCCGAATGCGGCGACCGCGCCTATGACTACGAGGAGAATGATCCGTTTCATGGAGGGCAAACTGTAGCGGCAGGCGTGTCGCCTGCGAAATCTAAATTGTCTTACCCGATGCCGCTCCCCCTACGGAAATTGGATTTATGCCCGCGGATGAAATTGCCGGTGTACGGCCTTAAGCCGTTGCTGATCGACATGGGTGTAAACTTGCGTTGTCGAAATATCTGCGTGGCCGAGCATTTCCTGGATGATGCGCAGGTCGGCGCCATTACTCAGCAGATGCGTCGCAAAACTGTGCCGGAGAAGATGGGGATAAATGTTCTTCTCCAGCCCGGCGTGCCGCGCATGTTTTTTCACGATCTGCCAGATACGCGCCGTTGTTAATTTCGTGCCGCGCTCCGAAAGGAAAATCTCGCTGCTGCTCCGCCGCCTTACGAACTTCGGGCGTTCCGTGGACAAGTAGGCGGCGAGTGCTTCGCACGCTTTGCGGCCGATCGGCACAATTCGGGTCTTGTTCCCTTTACCGGTCACGCGCATAATGCGCTCTTCGAAATTGAAATTCTCCAGCCGCGCATTTGCCAGCTCTGAAGTGCGCAGCCCGCTCGCGTAGAGCAGCTCGATCATCGCCCGATCGCGCAAGCCGTGAGAAACCTTTGTGTTGATCTTTTCCAACAACTGCTCGACCTGCAATTCGTTAAGCGTTTCGGGAAGGTAGCGTTCGATCCGCGGGAGCGCGAGCGCCTCCGCCGGATCGCGTTCCACCGCGCCCTTACCGGCTAAAAATCGAAAGAAGATCTTCAACGCGACCACAATTAATTTGATCGACGAGGCGGAAAGCCCGGCACGCTTGCGATCGGCGAGATATTTGCTTATGATCGGCAGGGTTACGCTGCGAGGATGTTCGATCTTTTCTTTTGCGGCGCACCATTGCGCGAATTCGCTCAGCGATCGTTGAGTGGAGAGTTGATAGTTTTCTGAAAGACCTCGCTCGACCGCGAGGAAGCGGATGAACGAATCAATCGCATGCTCCATGTCGGGAAAGATTCCGCGAAAGGCCAAACTTTGGCAATGGCACGATTAATAAACAGTGGAGGCGATCTTAACCATTAACACCGCTCCTGCGACTTTATTGACAAGCGAAGGTTAAATGTTCGATGTTCCGTCTGAGATGAGTTTGGATTTGAATACCATCCTAAAAGATTGGCCGCACGAGAATGGCCACGTCAAGGTACGCAAGATCACCGGCCTCGATGGCCGCGAGAAGTTGCAACTGCGGGTAGATCTCGGCGTGCTCCAAATGGAAGTGACCGGCCGGCCCGATGGACAACGCCCGCACAACTGCGAGTCGCTTCTAGAATACCACCAGCGACGCGCGGTTCGCGCGGCGGGAAAGAGCGAAGATTACAAACTCACGCCCGAAGAATGTGCCGAACTTCAGCAAGAAGGCATCCAGTATTATCACCGCTATTTAAGTTTATTTCAGGTCAACGATTTCGCGGGCGTCGTGCGCGACACACAGCGCAATCTCGATCTTTTCACTTTTGTCACCGAGCACACTGATCGCGAGGAGCTTTCTTGGAGCTTGCAACAGTTCCGGCCGTACGTGCTCATGATGAATACGCGCGCCAAGGCCTCCATTTTTCTCGGTCAGGGGAAATTTGGCGAAGCCATGGCCGAAATCGAGCGCGGGCGTGACGCTATTACGAATTTCTTTCTCCATTCAAATTTTCCCGAGCTCGCATCAAAAAACTCGGAGATTGCATTTCTTGACGAATGGCTCGAGGAAGTGAAAGCGAAACGCCCGCTCTCAAAGCTGGAGATCATGCAGCGCGAGATGGAAACTGCGATCGCCAGCGAACTTTACGAACGTGCCGCGGAATTGCGCGACGCTATCAACCTGCTTAAGACACAGAAGCCGGCAGAATCGAGCCGCGGATCACGCGAATAGCTGGTTCCTGATCTCGATTTCTAAATGGATTGACGCTACTCGGAGCGTTCCGCGACGCTGGCCAGAGGCCATTCGTCTCATTCGTCTGTCTATTGGGCGAAGTCCTCATAGCCGACCCAGCGCTCTATCGCAACGCCAATTCTAGCGGCTCAATCACAAGCGGAATGCGCCCTTGCATTTCGGCGACCGGCATCTAGATGTGTTGTCATATGAAAACCGCCGCCTATTTCGTGGTCTTAACCATTTCTTTCCTCTTTAGTGCTCGAGCTGACCTGACGATGGTGCAACAGGTCGAAAGAGCCGGCTCGGCTGGGAATATGACTATCAAGCTCAAAGGTGACAAAGTGCGCATCGAAGCTTCCCCAAAGGTCACTACGATTCTTGACGGGAAGACCGGAGAGGTGACCAATCTGATGAACGATCAGAAAACCGTCGTGCGCATCTCAGCTGATAAAGTGAAGGCCGTCGCTAACATGATTCAAAAGCCTAATGCAAAACAGGAAGGCGCTGCAAAAACCAAACTCACGCCGACGGGACAGAAGGAGACGGTGAACGGTTACCAAACTGAGCAATATACTTATGACGGACCCAATTTCAAAGCCACCTACTGGATCGCGTCCAATTATCCTGACGGCGCCGCCATCCTGGCACAACTGCAATCCATCAAGTCGGAATTTTGGAACGCGGCCAATCCCGGCATGCCCGACTATCGCGATTTCCCTGGGCTCCCCATCCGCACACGCATGACTACGACTAAACAAAGTCAGGGGACTAAGCCGGGCGGGACGACTCTGGGTGGCGCTACGGAGATAACGAGTACGATTATCTCCGCGAATCAGAATCCGATCAGCGATAGTGAGTTCACCGTCCCGAGCGACTTTAAGGAGACGAAGCTGCCCGATATTTTTGACAAAAAGAATACAGCTCCGACTGCTTCGCCGAGCCCATAACATCCCCGGTTGCTCCACCGAGGTTGGATTACTGTTGGCCTCAGCTTCGCCCAGACGGGCAGCGCTGCTCTCCGGAGCAGGCTTTGAGTTTGAACCCGTCGCACCGCACGCCACGGAAAAGTTGGATATCGATCTTACCTTGCGCGAGCTGACCACGTGGAACGCAATCCGAAAGGGTGTACCGATCGCACGAGCTTATCCAGACAAGGTCGTGCTTGCGGCCGACACACTCGTCGCGCTCCAGGACGAAATCATCGGTAAACCGACAGATTTGAGCGAGGCTGCGCAGATTCTACGCCGCTTGAGCGGACGAACGCACGAAGTTTGCTCCGCCGTTTTCATTTATCGTTTCGCGGCCGGACAACCG
>WNEP01000506.1_pt1 | contig 20853 bp, 18 predicted proteins | sample 5399961 | NCBI WGS metagenome assembly WNEP01 (sample SAMN13153329, study PRJNA577476) | soil metagenome | isolation source: 20 cm grassland meadow soil pre-rain plot 5 | place: USA:California | collected 2015-09-08 | reverse complement strand
TAACGGGCGGCGGGGGCCGGCGATTCAGCACGGTGATGAACTTCCGTAAATACACAGACCGTCGAATACTTTTACTTTTGCGCCTGCAACCTAAGTTCATTGTGTCCCGGGATTCGGTTTTGCACCTCCCCCATATATAGTATAAATGTGGTGGCGCGTTGATCTTGAGATGCGTTGCCGCTGGGGGCGAATCCCTTCTCGTGGTGGTGTAATGGTCGAATCCAAGATCTTCAGAATGTCCCGTTCCATCTCTTCTGCTTATTCCCCAAGATGCTATTTGAAACGTGCATGCCTAAAATCAGTCTTGCTGATTGTAGGTGGGATTCTGTTTGCTGCGCCCGTGGGCGGCTTCGGATCCGATAGAAGCAACAGCTCTGCGGCGGCCTCGGGCTTTGATGGCCCTGCTGAGCTGCCGCGTGCCTATGTCAAAAGCTCTCTTTTGGACACGCCTTCTCCCGGCAGGACCCGCGTTGTCAAGCGTGGAGGAGATCTTCAGGGTGCGATCGAACAGGCTGCCTGCGGCGACACAATTCAACTCGAAGCCGCAGTTACATTCGCCGGCAAATTTGTTTTTCCCTATAAGAAATGCGACGACTCACACTGGATCACTATCCGCACTAGCGCACCCGACTCCGCTCTTCCAACGGAAGGGGCTCGTCTGACACCGTGTTATGCTGGCGTTGCTTCACTTCCTGGGCGGCCGGATTTCCATTGCGCCTTGGTCAAGAACGTCCTGGCAAAGCTTCAATTTGACGGACGAGGCCGGGTCGGTCCGATCGTTTTTACGCCGGGCGCAAACCACTTCCGGTTTATCGGCCTGGAGATAAGCAGGGCGGCTGAATTGACGGTGGCGGCAGCCAGTACGTGGCGGTTGTCGATTCCTTTTTTACCGATTTTCACTGCATTTCGAAATCGGGATCCTGCACGGATTCCCAGGCTATCTCCGGAGGAAGCGGCAGCAATCCCATGGGGCCGTACAAGATTGTAAACAATTTCCTGGAGGCCGCTGGTGAGAACATACTCTTCGGCGGGGGCCCCGGGACGGTTTCCCCTACTGACATTGAGGTGCGCCGCAATCACATGTTTCGGCCGATGAGCTGGAAGTTGGGTGAGGCGGATTTTGTGGGCGGCAAGGACGGAAATGCGTTCATCGTGAAGAATGTTTTCGAGCTGAAGAATGCACAGCGGGTGCTCCTGGAAGGCAACATCCTGGAGAACACATGGGGTGGCTTTACCCAAAATGGATTCGCAGTCGTGCTGACGCCAAAGAATCAAGCCCCCAACGTTTGTCCGCTATGCCGCGTCACTGATGTCACGATCCGATATAACCGCATTCAACATATGGCAAGCGGCTTTATGTTCGCGAATATTCTTTCTGATACGGGCGGTGCGTCTACTGATGGAGGACGCTACAGCATTCACGACAACATACTTGAAGATATCGATGGCAAAGCGTACAAAGGCTTCGGCAATTTTGCCCTGGTAGTAAGTCAGACACCGCAACTGCACGATGTTAGCCTGGACCACAACACGGCATTCCCGCCCAACGCCATACTCAACGTCGGCGCCAGAGCCTCCGGTCCAAAGATTGCCAATTTTGTTTTCACGAACAATCTTGTCGCTTCCGGACAGCGTGGAATCGTTTCAACTGGGGGCGGCCGAAACAACTGCTCCTTTCAGCTGGAGAGACAAGGTCCCGAAGGAGTGCTGGCGAGATGCTTTGAAAGTTATAAGTTCAATTATAATTGCATCATCGGTGCCGGCGGTTTTCCGAAGGAGAATATTGGGCTGAAGGACCTGAACGCCGCAGATTTTGCAAGTTTGAGGCAAGGCAAGATTGTAGATCACCATCTCAGGCCGGGAAGCCGCTGCAAGAACGCCGGAACCGAGGGCAAAGATCTGGGAGCTGACGTCGATGAAGTCGAAAAAGCGACCGCGGGAGTGCTGTAGAGCTTAAGTACCCCTGAGAACTCACGCACCAGCTCCCTCTGACTCATGAAACAAGTTTTCTGCAAGGGCCTCAAGCATATCATCGTCGATGAAGTTACCGATCCGGTCGTGAGCGCGAATCACGTTCTAGTTCGCCCGATTTATTCGCTCATCAGCAGCGGTACCGAGACAGCATGTTGGAATCTGCTCGCAATCTGGCGCCCTGCGCAATTGACCTGGATCTGGAGCTTGCTGGGCATGCGCGGGGCAATGCTGCGCTATAGCCAAGACAAACTTCTAGTGACAAAAAGCTTGCCTAGAGGAGTTTCGGCCTTGAGCCACAACTTGGAATCGAAGTACATTTGGTAGAGTGCCCGCATCCAATTCAGGTGCGGGCGGTTCAGTAGGGCGCAATCCGTTGTCGCCAGGGAATAACCAAGTTCTGTGAGTGTGTCCCCCACCAACGCTTCCAGCATCGCAAGATGCTCGGGAGTGTAGCCGTCTTTCCACCGGCCGACTGGATTGAAATTATCTCCGGGACCGCTTTTAAACGAAGTGTTCGGTTCGCTCACTGAGCCGATACCTACTTTCAGGATGCGATCATAGTCGAGATCATGATCAATGAAGCTGGAAACCTTCGCCAGAGTATTCTGCGGATCCGTGACCAGCTCTTCAAAACGCACTTCGATGTAATCGTCACCCAATTTCGCGCCGTCCGCCCTTCCCTTGCGAACCATCCAGTCCCAGTAAAGAGCGGAGACCATTGTGGTGGGAGCGCGGTCCCACCACTTCCGTTGCACGTATCCGAGCTTGGCAGTCGACAACGCAACGTCGCGGCCGTCGCGGATAATATGCACAATCAGGGCATTCGGAATGGTCTCTTTGATCCGCGGGAGATAGAGCAGATGCTCCGGCGTGCAATCGGCCCAGCGGCTCACGTTCTGACTGCGAGCAACTTCGCCCATCACAATTCGCAGAAAATCTCCTCCATTTTTGCACTCGGCGATGACCTTTGCCCTGATAGATTCCGCGTGCAGCCCGGAAACCCGGAACAACTTGCTATTCAGCCAGGCTTCCATCAACTTTTCTTTGTTGCGCCTTACGCTAAGGTCGCCAAACCTCGGCTCCAGCAGATTAATGGCATTCGACTCCGCGCGATATACCGCAACCCCCCCGGCGGAGAGCAGCATGTGATAGAGAAGCGTGGTCCCCGAGCGCACACAGCCAAGGACGAATACCGGGGCGTGTTTTCTTGCGGCGCTTGCCTCAGGCCGCTGGATTGTCAAGTCCTGCGATATCATGCGCTATTGTTAATTAGACATGCATTCAACCGAAGCATTAAGCCGGAGAAATGGCTGCTGTCCGCTCAGGGCCTCCGGCCACGTTCCGTTCTCGCGCAAACACAAACTCGTTATTGCCTAATACCCAGCCCGATTTATTTACACACAACATCATCTCGAATCCCCGGCGTTTAACGAATTCCGAAACTTCTTCGGGCTTGGCGAACTCATATGGCCATCCCCCAAGCCAATCTATCCAATCCCGCACTACCGACATTCCTCGGTTTTTCTTGTATTCCCGATATCGCGTCAACGGATCCTTGTGGTTCAACAAATCACTGATCAGGCCCCGGGTCACGTTCAGCGTATGAACACAGCCGGAAGTGCGATTCTGTAAAACTTTCTCTGGTTGTACAGACGTTTGAGCTGGTACCGCTGGCGGGACTTTCTGCCCCCATCATTGTAGATTGCGACAAAAAACGTGCCTCCGTCGGCGACCAGCCTTAGAACATTCTCCATCGCTTGCCAGAGATTTCCGGTGTGATGCAAGACGCCCCAACTGTAGACAACGTCGAAAGTACCGAGGTCCGCCAGGTAATCCTTTTCCAATGCATCGCCGCGTTCGATGGTCCAGTGCCCGGCGTGTGGGAAAAACCGGTTTTTCAAGTGACGTGTGCAAGCTACGCTTTCTGGATCATAGTCGAATGAGTGCACACGCTTGGCGCGCATACGTATCGCAGCTAGCGAAAAAAGGCCGCTGCCGGAACCCACATCGACAAAGGATTTCCCCGAGAGATCCGGGACTTGAAGCATTTCGCGCAGCGAGACCTCAGCTGCCCGAATGCGCTCTTCATCGAGTGCGAGGAGAAACCGTTGCCAGTTTCTTCCGAAGCCGAAACGCTCGTCCATCACGATTTCCTCGACGAGGTGAACGTCTCCTCGCCCACGCCGCCAGAGTCAGCTTCCCACGCTTTTTTGTTGTAGGGATCCTTTGCCTGGCTCATTCTTCAGGCTCAGCCGTTCAATACTGTCGGCCAGCTTTTTGGTATTGTCCTCCACCTCGATCTCGGGAATCCGGGCCACCATATCGGAATGATGAGTAACCGCCTCTTCCATGAGCGCCAAGAGACCATCCAGATCGCCTTCCTTCCACATTTCCGTTTCACTGGGACGAGCGCCGTTGTCGGCTGCCAACACGGGAATTCTCAGCTTTAGCGATTCGAGCACTGAGGAACAAACACCGTCGGTAACTGGTGTGCGAATGTAGGCCACGGATCGGCTCAGCAGGGTCAGGAAGAGTTCATGCGGGATCGAACCCAGCAGGCAGACGGCTGTTCCCAGATCTTGGCTTCGCAGGAACTCCCTCATCTGATCCAGTTCGCGGTACTGTGGACCAACAAACAGGAAGCCGATCCGGGGGTGATCCTGCCGAAAGCGCCGGATGGCATCAGCCAAAAAATTAAGCGCATACTCTTTACGAAAACAGACATAGCTGAAAAAGATCCCGTCGTGCCGGCGATAGAAATCCTCGACCTGCGCCGGCAGCGCAGCCGGTGTGAATTGTACGTAGTGAGTGGAGAAGTGCGGGATGGGAAGCACGAGTTCCGGACGAATTCCTGTCGTCAACAGCGCCTGTTTGACCTTATTGCTGTTGCAATAAATCTTGTGAGGGACGCGAAACAAGAACCAGAATGCCCAAAAGCGAAAGGACTTCCTAGGCGCCGGGAAAAAACTCTGCTGATGTCCACCTCCATACGTCAGCAGCGCCGGCCGGCCGAATAGACGCGCTAGTCCCAGCGCGGTCAGGGCCAAAACATAGCCTTTTCTCGTCTCGCCGTTCACGCGTACATGGACCGCATACCCTCTCGCCACTAGGCCCGTGACTTTCTTCAAGTAATCCCAGCCATCCTGGACATCAATGTATTCCGGACTCCGCACCTTCCGGTTCTCGTTCAGGTTCATGACCTGGCAATCCCAGCCGCGGGCTTCCAATTCTTTGCGCAGACCGACGAGACTCATCGTCCAGCTGCACACGGGCGGAGGCCAGTTGCCGATCTGGAGAATGCGTTTGCGATGGTCGGCTGCCGTCATATGACACTTCTGACGCTCTGAGATTCCGGTTCCCAACATTTCTCTGCCAGCAACGACTGGTAAAGCTCTTCGTAGCGACGTCGAATCGTTTCCAAATTATGATGAGTGCTGGCATATGCTTTCGCCTGCTGGCCGAAACGTCCCCTCAGCTCTGGGTCAAGCAGCAAGCGTTCCAAGGCGACCGTGAAAGCACGCTCCTCCGGCTGAACCAGAAATCCCGTTTCTCCATCTTGTATCAGTTCCGCGTTGCCACCGACATCGCTGGCCACGACTGGCACGCCCGCTGCCATCGATTCGACAATCGCATTCGACGAGCTTTCTGAAGAGGATGGCAGCACAGTGATGTTCAACGAGGCCAACACTTCGCGAATATCGTGCCGGTCCCCTAGGAAGCGGACGCGAGATCCCAACTCCAGGTCCCGCGCCACGGTTTCCAGTTCAGCGCGCAACGGACCATCTCCCACCAGTACGAATTCCGCACATTCGACCTTTGCAGCCAGGCGTGCCGCAGCACGCAGAAAGACGACATGGTTTTTCGAACGATCATTCATGCGAGCGATCATACCGATTCGAACAACGCCGGGCACTGAAGGCATAGCAGGGATGGTCTCTGCAAACGCCGAGTGCGGCAATGCATTTGGAATGACCGTCACTTTTTGCTCACCCAAACCTGACTTCTGCAGCCGCGCCGTGGCGGCTCGAGAGTTGCACACAATCCGGTCGCACATGCGCAGTATGATGTTTTGCGCGCGAAACTGGAGTGGCGTGAGCAAGTCGCCTAGCTGACGATGACTGCCGATCACTACAGGAACGCCAGCCAGTCGCGCTGCAGGAATCAGCATCAGGTTGGCATAGAAATCGAAGGAGTGCGCGATGACGGTTCCTCGCCTGCGGAGATGCGATGCCAACAGCAGCCGTTGATAGAGCGAATAGGGCAGGAACAACTTTCCGCGAGGTGGAAATTCTCGGATGCCCGGCAGACTTTCCACGAATTCCCCGCGACACACGAGGCAGCCCAGCCCAACTTCGAAGTCGCACTCCGCTAAGGCCCTCGCCATGGTGACAAACTGACGCTCGGTGCCGCCTCTCTCCAGAGTGTTGACCATCATGAACAGAGCAGGCCGACGGCTATTCACGCCGTTTCGATTGTCAAAGTTGTTCATGACGCATTCTCGGCGTGGACCGCGACATTGGCGCTCACGAGCTCCGGCGTGAAGATATGGGTGCTCGCTCCGCGAGCTTCCAGAAAATTCCGATGCCACAGCTCAAATACCAGCAAAAGCCAGATCACGCCTGCCCGATCGCGATAGCCTCGGAAATGCTGATCCAGCAGTGCACGGATCGCCTCTGGTTTGAAGTACCCGCGCTGCAAAGTGCGCGGCTCGGTCAGGATCGATAGCAAGCCATGCTTCAACTCGTGCCGCATCCAGTGCACCAGCGGAAGCGAAAACCCTTGCTTTCTCCGGTACAGCACTTCACGAGGAACGCCAATCCGCTCCGCCAATTTCTTCAAAATGTACTTTCGCGTTCCGGATTGAAATTTGTACTTCACCGGCAGACTTGCGACCCATTCAATGAACTCATGATCGAGAAGGGGACACCGGACCTCGAGCGATGTGGCCATGCTCATTCGATCGACCTTGGTCAGGATATCGGCGGTGAGGTAAGTCTTGGAATCGAGGTAGAGCAAGCGGCTAAGCGGATCGCTGGCAGGGGCTCGATCGTAGTACTCAGAAAACTGCCGAAAGGGATCCGCCCATTCGCGCGCATTGGCTACGAAGTCATCTGTAAACAAGCTGCGCTCGCGGTGCATGGCAGGCAGGAACGACAAGCTATCTAGATACCGCTCACGGAGAGGCAGCGAGATGTTCCAAGCCAACTTGCGCCCTCGAACATTTTGCGGAAGAACAGGGTAGACGTGTTTTCGATACAGCCGCCCCATCCATGGCGGGATGCGGCAGCGACTGCGACGCAGATTCACAACATAGCGGTCGTATCCGGCGAAAAGTTCGTCGCCTCCATCCCCCGAAAGTGCAACCGTCACGTGCTGGCGTGCCAGTTTCGAAACATAGTACGTTGGGATTACAGAAGAATCGCCGAACGGCTCTTCCATCATGTGAGACAGCATTTCCAAAGTTTCGGCGATGTTGGGGTCGACCATCAGCTCATGATGATCTGTTGCGAAGCGCTGGGCGACCGCCCGCGCATGCTTTGCTTCGTTGTAATCATCTTTGCCAAAAGCGATAGAAAAGGTCTTTACTGGGCTGGAACTTACCCGCGCCATCAAGCCCACCACAACAGACGAGTCCACGCCGCCACTGAGCAGCGCCCCGAGGGGAACATCACTGATCAGCCGGATACGCACCGCTTCCTCAAGCCTGCGCTGCAATTCTTCCAGGCACTCTTCTTCCGATCCGGGATCGTAATTGCAGTACGTCGGGATGTCCCAATACTGCCTTACGTGAATTTCACCATTTTTATATTCGGCAAGATGGCCCGGCGGCAGCTTGGCTATCTTTTGAAATGCGGAATATGGATCGGGAATGTAGGCGAAATAGAAGAACTGCAACAGGCTTTCCGGGTTGACCTCAGCCAGTTCTGGCGCAACCGCGAGCAAGGCCTTGATTTCGGAAGCGAACAATAAACGTCCCTGATGTTGCGCGTAATACAAAGGTTTCTTGCCCAATCGATCGCGTGCCAGCAGCAACACTTCCTGGCGGAAGTCGTAAAGTGCAATCGCGAACATGCCGCGCAACTTCTTAACGCAGTCGGCGCCTAGTTCTTCGTAAAGGTGAACGATTACTTCCGTATCTGTGTGGGTATAGAACTGGTGTCCTCGCGTCTCCAAATCACGGCGCAGTTCGGGAAAATTATAAATTTCCCCGTTGAACACAACCCATATGTTTTTATCTTCATTGTGTATCGGCTGACGGCCCGTAGAAAGGTCAATAATGCTCAGCCTGCGCATACCCAGTCCGACGCACCCTTGCGTGTGGATCCCTTCATCGTCAGGACCACGGTGGACAATGGTCTGACACATGGAATGCACATCAGCGGGATCGACGTATCCGCCGCTGTGTGCTACCGCGCCGGCTATCCCACACATTGTTCAACCTCCGCGGCTCCCCGCTCCCTTTGCCTTTCTGCCGAAACAGGCTTGCGTCCTTGCACTGCGATTGGCTGATCGATGACTTTCAGGTCCTCCAATCCACAGCTTTCAAACCACCGGAATACCTGCTCGTATGTGTGCTTGGATTGATACCAGGCAGAGTACCAGTCAAAAGTGTCAAGCACCCGCCATTTGGGATCGGGATTGAACGGCATGGGAATCACGTAGGCCAGGGCTCCACTGGCGGGCTTGCCAACCAGCGGGACTTTTTTTAACGCTTGGTGTACGCCGTAAAGTGGAATTACTCCGTAGCAGAGCTTGTGAAGTAAGCGCGGCGGCATGCGGCGCGTGACCTTGCGATACAAATCGCTCATCCTGTACCAGCGGTTGTACCCACTGTAGAGCCAGATTGCGATTTTTCCCCCGGGTTTGAGCAGCGCTGGCAACAACTTGAACGCCCGCTCGCAATCGGGGGTATGATGCAGCACCCCGATGCTGTAGATATAATCGAAGCTCTCGGACGCGAAAGGCAGATTGAAAACATCGGCCTGGAAAAATGTTGCGGAACGGTCCGCCAGGTTGCGTGCCGCTACTTCGGCGGCCAGACTAAGATCGACGCAGACCACGTGCGCACCCCAGCGCGTGGCCACGTCAGCAAACCTTCCCATCCCACAGCCAACATCGAGCACGAGCTTGCCTGCGAGGTCCTCGGGGGAAAAGCCGGTTCTGCGCCGAAAAGCAACTTCGGAGCGGTGGCTCTGGCCGGTATCCAATTGCGTGCGCGCAAACATCTGCCACTGGAAACCAAAACTACCGGCATAATGTTGTGCGTCGACGAAGCGCGCAACTTCCTGCACGAAAGGAAAGATGCGTCCGCAACCCTGACATGCCAAGACATCGGCCCGCTGACGCAGGCTGGCTTTGCAGGAAAGGCAACGCAGAAGCGCTAACACTTCCTCAGCGATTCCAGGCGAATTCTGGTTTTCTTGCTTCATCGCGTAGCTCTCTTCGGCCAGTCTGGTCTCGCTGACTACCCCTCGGAAGGCCTTCGGCCTCTTGAATGGGTTGCGACGCCAGGCGGTAAAGCACCGAGGTGTATGCCACCATGAAATAGGGAAATAGCTGATATTCCGTGCTGGCAAATGCCGCGCCCACTACGTATGCCGCTAGGCCGGCCCACATCGCGCTGGTAAAAAGCTGGATCTCTCTGCTGCGCCTGTACTGATCAGTCTTACGCACTCTTCGCACGTTGCGAAATGCCAGCCCCAATATCACAACGAACAGGATCAATGCAGGAAACCCACCTTCAGCGCTCAGCTCAGTGTATGTATTGTGGGTTACGCGCCAGGATTCTGTGGCTGCGGGAAAGTTCCCTGGCCCCACTCCGAAAAGCGGATGTTGAAAGCTCAATCGGATGCTTTCCTTGAGCAGTTCCCGTCTAGCCTCAAGTGAGCCTTTGTCTCCGGAACCTTCGATGTTGCCTCGGAACAAACTCTCAACGCGAGTGACGTAGTTGGGGGTAGAGATCGCTACTCCTATACCGACAATCCCGATAACTCCCGCCATCATTATCATGGCAAACCGCTTCCCGCGAATCCCGAATTCCCAAAGGCAAACCAGGACAGATACGATCATCGCCATCAGGCCACTTCGAGAATAGGTTGCAACCACCGCGTACAGCATGCCTAGTAGGCAAACCAACCAAAATAGCTTCTTGCCGACGCCGCGCGTGAAGAAGAAGAAAGTCAGGCACAAGGGCCAATTGATGGCGATATTGATCGCAAGATCATTCGGGTTCCCAAAGATACCGCCCAGCACGCCTTCAAGTCGCACGTTACCGGGGTGGATGATGACGGATACGATCGTCATTACCGCCACAGCTGAGGCCTGGACTAAAATCAATTTCCGCAGTTCATCGAAGTTCTGAACGATCAATGTGACTAGCAGAGCGACAATCACTTCTTTCGAGAATTTCTCGAAGACTGTTGCGAAGGCTCCACCACGCCAAAATGCGAACGGAATCGTGATTACCAGGTGCGCAAACAGGACCAGCAGCAGCTTGAGCTCAAGAGGGAATTTTGTTTTGATTTTGTTTCCTGCCAGTCCTGCGATAACCGCCAGTAAAGCAATACCCCCGGAAATTTTGCTCCAGGGAATAAAATGTAGCCCAGGAATGATATCTTCGGGCCGGGCATAGTATAGGACAGAAAAGATAAGCAGAGCACCATAAGCCAGCCGGCCGCTGTTGGTCTTCCGGTTCTCCATAGTTGTTGCTACGCTTGCCACGTCAGCCCTCGATTTGTTCAATCGTTGCGGATCGTTCCCACGCCACCTTGCGTCCCGCAGCAAAATTCGCAAAAGCCACCGCTGCTGCGGTGTTCAGCAATACGAAAGTGCGGGCTGCATCTGCGACGCGCGCCAAAGGACCGCGTCGCAAAAAGTGCGCCAACCCCAGAAAGCTCAATGTATAAAAAGCCAGTTGCAAGATCACAGCACCGCGGTAGAAAACTCCTGGCGTCAAAAAGGATGCGAGCAGTGTTGCCAACAACGCGAAGGGAACCACCAGTCGAAGCACTTTATGGCTCACAAATTGAAATCGAAGCGGATTCGCGCTGGTCAGCAGCCAAGGCGCTAGCTGCAGCAATTGATAATTCCCGCTCAACGTTCTCACCTTGCGAGTAAATTCCCGGGCCGTTCCCTGATCCGGAGAGTCCCATGCGCGCGCCCGCGGATCGAAAATGACGCGTGCACCCCGCCGGACCACGTGCATTGGAATATAAACGTCGTCCAAAATGGCTTCATCTGGCACGTTGACGAGCAATTTTCGGCGAACCCCATAGATAGCGCCAGTCGCGCCCACAACCGAACCCACCGCAGATTCCAGTTCCCGGACCGCTTTCTCAATCCTCCAGTACACGCCCATTCCTTGTTCTGCTTCCCCTGTTTCAGGGTCTCCCAGCATTAATTCGCCACTCGCGCAGCCTATTTCGGGATCCGCGAAGTTTTCTACGAGCACGCGAATGGCATCCGGTTCAATTTGCTGCCGGGCATCTGTGAACACCACAATTTCCCCACGCACCGAGCTCATAGCGGCATTCAATCCAGCGGCTTTACCCTGTTGCTGCGGATTGAGAATTACCCGGACACGCGGATTGGCAGTGTGCTCGGAGAGAATCTGGTTGGTACTATCCGTCGAGCCATCCGATACCATGACAATTTCCAGCGACTCGTCGGGATAATTCAGATCCAAAAGGTTCCGCAACTTGCGCGGCAGCACCTTTTCCTCATTACGAACGATCATGATGATGGACAGAAAAGGGATATACGGACCGGAGCGCACTGGCTTGCGGCACCAGCGGCTTCGGATCCACAGCCATAGCGGATACCCAAGATAGGTGTAGGCAATGAACGTCGCGGACATCCAGAAGACCCACTTCATTGCGCGCCCCGGCCCAAAATCACAATCTTGATGGTATGGAACATGATGAGCAGGTCTAGACCAAGGGAAGCATTCTTGATGTAGAAGAGGTCGTATTGCAGCTTCTCTTTGGCGTCTTCCAGCGTGTTGCCATACTTGTAACGGACTTGAGCCCAACCAGTGATTCCTGGACGTACAACATTGCGCACAGGGTAGTACGGAATCTCTTTGGTGAGCCACTGGACGAATTCGGGGCGCTCCGGCCGCGGGCCGACAAACCCCATGTCACCCTTCAGCACGCACCAGAGCTGCGGAATTTCATCCAGCCGCGAACTGCGCAGGAACCGCCCAACGCGCGTGATGCGCGGATCATCGTCGGTCGCCCAGGTTGCCCCCGTGTCGGCTTCCGCGTCTTGCCGCATGGTACGGAACTTGAAGCAGAAAAATGTGTTCCCGCCCAGACCGACCCGCTTCTGCCTATATAGGATCGGCCCGGGGGAGTCCAGCTTGATGGCTAAGATGACAAACGGGATAATGGGCGAAACAATGAGCAGCAGCAGGGCGGACGCAACAATCGAGAACACCCGTCGCAAAACCATTAACCCGTTGCTGAAACGAAAGCCCTCGGCGAAAATCAGCCAGCTAGGATAGAGCTGTTCGACTTCAATTCTGCCGGACATTTTCTCGAGCCAGGATGTGGCTTCTTCGATCTTGACTCCATTGAGCCGTAGTGAGAGCAACTGCTGAACAGGAATCGTTCCTCGCCGGTCCGGCATCGCGACAATAACGCGATGCACGCTGTGCTGATTTGCCAGTTCGGTGAGATGGTCCGCAACTGCCTCCAGGGTAAACGCCCCCTCCATGGTGCCGGTCCAGCCGACCACTTCCACCCCGAGTTCCGCACGCGTGCGCAAGCCTTGCACAAGTCGTTGCGCGCGCTCGCCCGTGCCGAGCACATAAACCTTCTCGCGCAAGTAGGGCTGTTGCGACAACCAGGCATAGACGTTGCGCCACCCGAACAGCCCGAACGCCAGGATAATCAAGCCTACAAGCGATGAGTCACGCCGGGGCAGAGAACTTGGGAAGAAGGAAATAATGAGTGCCAATGCCAGCGCTACCAGGCCGAGCACCAGAAGCAAGCGGAAAGTTTGCTCCCACTTCTCGGTCATGCTCGACGGGTCGTACAGATCGAGCCAATGCGAAAACAGCAGCACAATAAGCGTCACCAGCAGAAGCTTGTAGTAACCGTACTCAAAATTCAGCTCGATATAACTGTCTTCACGGTATTGCAAGACCGTTCCCAGGACGAAGGAAATCCACACGATGATGGCTTCGCCCGCCAACAACACAAGCGTGCGAACGGGATAATAGACTTTGAAGAGCCGGATCACGCTCTACCTCCGGCCGTCTCCTTGGGAGTTGGGGTGGCCATAAGAACTGTAGTAATACTGCGTATATGACGAACCCACATCGATGCCATTCAGAACCACGCCAACCAGCGATGTATCGCGAAACTCCTGGCGAGCTTTGCGGGCAATGTCAAATGGTGTTGCATTGGAGCGCACCACAATCAGTACGCCATCGCAATAATTGGCTAGTAAGCTTGCATCCGAAACAGGAACGGCCGGCGGCGAGTCGATGATGATCCAATCGAACAGCGGCTCCACCCGGGTGAGCAAGAATTTCAGCCGGCCATTGGCGACCAGTTCCGCCGGACTCGAAACGGTGCGCCCGGAAGGAATGAAGAAAAGATTGTCCATGGGGCCGCGCTGAATGGCCCCGAACTCATCCACCTCACCTAACAGATACTCGGAGAGGCCGGGACTGGAAGCTGTTCCCAACACCTGATGCAGGCGGGGTCCGCGTAGGTCGCCATCAATCAGCAACGCCCGCCGTCCTTGCTGCCGCACCATGACCTGCGCCAGGTTCGCAGCCACGAAGCTCTTGCCCTCCTTGGGCAGCGAACTGGTTACCAGAACCTTCTTCAAGGACTGCTTCTCGCGCATCTGGTATAGACGGGAGCGCAGAGTGCGGAATTCCTCCATCCCATAACCCTGCTCGTCATCGGAATTGAAGAACAACATGGTCTTCGAATCGGGCGACCAGCGTGCTTGGGCGCAGCGCGCCAGGAGCGTGTCGAATGTAAACGGCGAGGAAAATGACGGCATCGCTGAGACTGCTGACGGCGTGTGCTCGACGGCTGGCGCGACTGCCGTTGCTGCGGGCTCATTTACCATCTCTGCGATCGGGGCCGGCTCGATACTCCCACCCTGCGATGCAGCACGCTGTTCTTCCGCTTTTTTTAATGCTTCGTGAATTCGGCTCATAATTTCCTTTCTTTGGCGAGCTCTTGGTCTGAGTGGCGCAATCGGTCAGCCAGAGTCGCCAAAGTCCTCAATGCTTCGACCAAATCGAATTTTTCCGCAGAACTCGCTTGCGGCGGCGTAGTTAAAACCTGGGATGTCGTGTTATCACCCAGGTCGAAGTCGCGGGCTACGGCATCCACCATTTCGGCGCCCACCGTGTTCTGCTGGTCCACGAACGCGCTCACCAGGCAGTGTTCGCAGATCAGGTTCACCACACGTGGAATGCCATTCGAATAACGATGGATAGCCATCAAAGCTTCAGGACCAAAAATCTGCCGTCCATTCGATCCTGCAATACGCAGCCGCTGGCTCACGTAAGCCTTGGTCTCTTCAAGCGACAGCGGATGCGTTTTGGCGCGCAGCGTCAGCCTTTGACGTAATTGCCGCAACTGGGGCTGCTTGAGTTTCTGGTCCAGTTCCGGCTGGCCGACCAGAACGATCTGCAAAAGTTTCTCCGTGAAGGTCTCCAGATTGGTCATCAAGCGAATCTCTTCCAGGACTTCATCGGAGAGGTTCTGTGCCTCGTCCACAATCAGCACCGCCGTTTCTCCGGCGCGGTAGCGGTCCAGCAACCAGTTGTAGAGCCGAAGAAGAATCTGGCTCTTGGACCTTGAGTCGCATGCAATGCCGAAATCCGCCATCATGTAATCCATGAACTGCGGCACATTCATCCGCGAGTTGAAGATGAACGCGGTCGCCACCTGTTGCAGCCGAAGCCATTCCAGGAGCTTGTTGATGAGCGTCGTCTTGCCGGTCCCCACTTCGCCGCTCAATAGGACAAAGCCCTTACGGCTCTGGATGCCATACGTCAGGCAGGCCAGCGCTTCTTCCGTGTGCCGCGTCAGAAACAGATAACGTGGGTCGGGATTGACATTGAACGGATTGGCTCGAAGTCCGAAAAATTCCTTGTACATTGAGTGTTAGACCTCTACCGTCCGCTCTTTTTCATCAGATGTTTTAGATCGAATTCTGAACCTGCCATTTCCGTTCCGCGCGACCGAGTCCGGGTTTACCCAAGGCAGGGAAACCAGCATGGGCAACTCCATCGCCGCCAAAACGTCCTGCTCGGTGCGAATCGATTTGTCACGAAGTTCCATCCACAACGCCAGAGCCAGGCCGATGGCCAGCCCGGCGCCCAATCCGCCACCGGTAAACAGCCAGCGATTGGGGAAGCTTGGGGCATCGGGCAGGTTCGCCGGGTTGAGCAGTCTCATCTGCTCACCTTGCTGGCCACGCTCCATGTCGGTCTGCATAGCGGACTGACTCTTCTTGGCCAGCAGATCGTTGTAGAACCTCTGCGCCGTGTCGTAGTCGCGCGTCAGTAACTTGTATTGCTCCTCGACCGCGGGGCTCAGCGCCACTCGGCCCTGGTAGGCGCGAATCTGCTCCTGCAGGCGTTGCTGATCGCGCGTGGCCTGGGCGATGATCTGATCGTACTGGTGAACCTGCAAACGCAGTTGGCGAATCTCGGGCGGCTCCGACCCTGAGGCTTTGTCGTTCGCTTGTGCGTTCTGTGCCGCCGCTGAATTCAGCTCGTCCAGTTTTCGCTTGACTTCCGCGATGTCAGCTTTCGTCTTCGCCACATCCGGATGGTCATCGGTATAACGAGCTTGCAATGTGATGAGCTGGCTTTGCAGCGAGGCTAACTGCTGCTCGAGCGTTTGCGGATTGGTCGCGCTCTGGGTTGACTTCCACGCCGCCAACTGCTGCGCCAGCAGCGATTCGGTATAGGACTTATCCTGCTGCGCGCGGTTCAGGCTCTGGGTGTTCGCATCCAATTGCGAATTCAGACCCATCAGTATCTTCAGGTTATTTTCCTCGTCACCCGGCAACTGGCCCATGTACTGCTTCTTAAATGTTGCGAGTTTGCTGTCTTGGTCGTCGATATCGCGCTTCGCCTGCTCGAGCTGGCGCGAGAGGAAGGCGGTGGTGTTCTGGGCCACTGCCTCGCGAAGCTTGAGATTTTCTTCCAGCAGCATGGACGTAAGCCCACTACAGATGTCCTGCGCCTCCTTCGGGCTGCTTGCCGTAAAGTTCACATAAAATCCTGGCACGGTGCTGGCCTGCCCGGGCTTCTTCTTCTTGGTCGTACCGCCCGCGGTTGGCGGGGTGAGGTCGGTTTCCACCTGTTCGATGGATATGTTGGCGCGGATTTCGTCGACCGCTTCATCGACGGTCCTTCCTTTCGCCAGACCCAAACGGTCAATCATGGGTTGCAGCCGGTTACGGCTTAGGACTTGCTGCTCCATAGTGGCGATGCGCTGGCCAACGTCCTCGGTTACCACAGGTTTGACATAGCCTTCCGGGACTTTTTGCTCCTCCACCAAGATCAGTGATTGCGAAGTGTACTTTGGTGGAAAAGCAAACGAGATCAGGAACCCAGCGAGGGGCGCGAGCAGTGCCGGAATCAGGATCACCTTCAGGCGCCGGCGTAACATCGCCAAATAATCGTCCATGCTTAGTTCACGATTTTCAATCATGCCATTTCCCATTCCGGCCATCTCCGCGATGGCCTACGAATTAATCAAGCCGGATCGGATGCGGATGCCAATCCAGCCCAATTGTGCCCACATGCCGCTGCGACCTGTTCCCGCATGCAAGACTCGGCGGGACACTCGATGGAACACTCGGTACCGAAACGCCGGCGCAACCGAAGTAGAACTCGTTGAATTGGTAGCTTACATAGGCGCTAAAGTCCCGTCCGATCTGCCGGTGCAGAGATCCCCCCGCATACCAAAAGTTGTATGACGTTGTGTTGGAGGGAACGTTTGCCGGATTTGGAATACCCAAAAAAAGTGGGAATATCCGGGTATTGTGCGTATAGCCGATGTCCGCCAGCATGTCCCACAACCGATTGATCGGTCGGGTGTAGGTTATTCGACCGACATCGCTCTTAGCCCCGGTAAAGAAGCCCGAACCGGAAGTGTTGTAGTGATGGTACGAAAGGCTGACACTGCTTTTTTCAAATCGGTAGCGCAACGTCGCGCGCCCACTGGCGGAAAGCTGAGTGCTGGATTTTGTTTGCGGAGTGTTAAGCTGCGTATATTGCGGCCCACCTCCGAGTACAAGATCCATTCGGCCCGAAATTCGATGCCCATACAGCAAGTGCACCACCTGAGTGTTGAAATTCGTTCCACTGATGCCGGGATAGCGGAACGCCTGGTATCCGTAAGCAATGCCAACCTGGTCTCTGCGGCTGAGCAGGTAGTTGTAGCCCCCTTGCGCTCCTACCTGGCGGCTGTTAACGAATCCGAAACTGTTATCAATGAAGTGAACCAAACCATAAGAGCCCGCAATCGTCACCGTCGAGCGTGGGCTTAGCGCCTGCGTGATGTCCGCCAACGAAACATTAGTGAGCCGCGGTTGCTGTTGAAGTGTGGCGAACTCTCCGGGACCGAAGAAGTTTCCGAAACCACCGCCTAAAACGCCGCCACCGATCCCAAGGCCTGGAAGCGCTCCAGCGCCGCCAAAGGACCCGAATCCAAACATCCCTTCCGGGAGGTAGCTGAATGAATCCCTGATTGCGAGCTGGCCGGTGCGCCAGAGGATGCGTTGATCAGCATCCAGTTGATGCACCTGGGCAGCGCCTACTGATGAGCGAGGATAAAAGACGCCACCTCCGACGTAATCCAGACCTACGTCATAGCGGCTCCAGAGTCTTTGCAAAGTCAAGCTTCCCAAAGCGCGCGTGATTCCATTGATGTGGGGACCGCCACTGCCGACATTCGTGTCCAGTGATTGACTGACATGCGCACCGGGAATAAGGAAGCTGCGGGCCGCCGCGCGCGGCTCAAGAGAAGGTTGATCTAATCCCGAGAGCGGCGGATTATCGTTCGAAACCGGGGCGGCGTTGTCCTGACCGAATGCCGGCACTGCCCCCGTGCCTTGCTGTTGCGTGTTGTCGGCGGGCTGCTGGCTGCTTCCCGGCTGCTGCTGGGAGCTGTCACTCTGTGCCCAGCTAGTTCCAAGCGCCAGCGCTGTGCCCAAAACAAGCATGTAAGCCCGATTCTTTATCACGTTTCCCTTACGGTACGACAATCGTGTCTCCCGGTTTCATAAGTATGTTTTGCCCCATCGCTTCGCCCTTCACGAGCTGCTTGTAATTAACCGGAATCTTCTGCTGTCTTCCGTTTTCGACGCGCAGCACGTAAATGCCCTTGGTGTTGGCGAACTGGCTGAATCCGGCGCTGGCCAAGGCTTGTAATACCGTCATGTTGGGCAGCAGAGGCATGGCGCCCGTGTGCAACACCTCGCCGGTTACATAAATCCGCTGGCTGTTCATCTGTGTAACCACCACGGTCACGCGCGGATCGGCGAGATATTTCTTTAGCTTTTCCGTAATCGAGGCCGCCAATTGCATCGGCGTCAGCCCCGCCGCCTGTACATCGTTCAATAGGGGCAAGGAAATCATGCCATCCGGACGCACAGGCAATGTCGCAGTGAGATCCGGCTCTTTCCAAACATCGATATGAAGTGTGTCATCGGCACCGATCACGTAGGTGGGGCCAGCGGCCGAGGTTGTCCTCGAAGCCTCAGGCACGGAGCCCGCTTTGTCTTTTGGCTTGGCACCGTTGCTCTGCGCCCAGGCAGAACCTGTAACAAGCCCGAGCAGCAATGCGATTGTCAGTGCGGTCGTCTTCATTCTCTCTCCTAGATGACTACGACGTTCCTAACTCCCCGTATCCAATTTGTTTCAACTTGTACAGCAATGCCTTGTAGCTGATCTGGAGCTCCTGGGCGGCGCGCCGGCGGTTCCAGCGAGTGCGATTCAGCACCCTCAGTATCAATTCCTTTTCAGCCTGCCGCGAAGCTGCGCGCGAAGCCTGCTTCAGAGAAACTTGCTCGCCGTTGTCGGAGCGATCTGATTTCATCAGCATGGCGCGCAAGCCATCCATGGCAACCGACTCATCTCCCAGCACCACGATAGCCTTGGCAGCATCTTCCAATTCGCGGATATTGCCGGGCCAGGAGTACTCGTTAAACAGCTTCTGAGTGGCTGCGCTCAGAACCGGTGCGGGGCGGCCGAAGTCGTGGGCGTACTTGGCCAGAAAAAAATTCACGAAGCACGGAATATCCTCTTTGCGTTGGCGCAGAGGCGGCAGTCGCAAGCACACCCCACTGATCCGGTAATAAAGATCTTCCCGGAAGCGCCCTTGCTTGACATCCGCTTCTAGATTTCGGGCGCTTCCACCAATAAAACGTGCGCGTCGCGATCCATTCCCGTTGGTCTCCAACTGCGGCAACAAATCCAATAGCACTGCCTGGCAACCGGAACTCAAGTCGCCTATTTCCTCCAGGAATACCGTTCCGTTCCGTGACATGCCGCTGAAGTCTTGCGGAGTCACTCCGGCGCAAGCGGCAAAACAGAACGGCTCAGCGCTGCGGACTGAGCTTTCGTGGATATAACGCGCAACGGTTCGCTTGCCTGCACCCGCCTCGGCCAGCAGCAGCACCGTTACGTTGCTCTGAGCCAATTCGCGGATTACAGCCTCGACCGCCCTCATGCCGGCACCCACGCCCTGCAGAAACGTGGCCTGGTCGTGAGCCGAATTGGACATCCTTTCCAGGAATTTGCCTCTATCTAACGAAAATGCTGTGGTCCCTAGGTTGAGCCTTTCGCGACGTCGAAGAAATGCGAATTATGACGCACGGGTGGCATGATCCTCGGAAGCACGGCTACTGCCATCCACAGCATTTCCTCAACATCTCTCGTTTCATCGATTGAGCTCTGTTTTCAGTTGCTTGTCGGACAAGGCAGCAACAAGTGAGCCCGTGTGCCGCCTCATAACCTAACTCAAAGGGCATAAAAGGGAAACTTTTTTCACACTCCGCAGTAATCAGTAGGGCATTACCTCGGTCCGGACATCTTTAAGGAACCCCAAAAGGCTTGCTGTAAAAGGGCCTTGGCGTCCAACCGGCGTCGCCCGAGGAGAGCCGGCCGTCATATTAAAACTCTGTTTGGTATCCCTGAACGAGGGCCGCAATTTGCGCCGGAAGATCAGTTCGCATATCCTCGTAATCAACCCAAAGCTTATCCGGTGGGTCAATACGCACAAGTCGCACCGCTGCCCACGCGAATTCCTGGGCCTCTGGCCAGCAAATTCTCGTGGCCGCGGATCATAGTCCTGATAGGCCTGATGGGCTGGCTCTATTTCTCCATCATTTTGCATCTGGTAGGTCAGTGGTGGCAGGATCCCAACTTTTCTCATGGTTTCTTCGTCCCTGCATTTGCCTTGTTTGTGTTGTGGCAAGATCGTCCTCGGCTGGCAGGCTTCGTTCCGGCACCTTCAATCTGGGGGCTTGGCATCATCGTCTTTGCTCTTTGTGTACTCATTATTGGAGTGTTGGGCGCGGAGCTTTTTCTGTCGCGGATTTCTCTCCTGCTGCTGATTGCAGGTCTGATCGTATACTTCCGGGGCTGGCAGTTCTTCCGGGCAATACTCTTCCCCTGGGCTTTCTTGGTTCTAATGATTCCGATCCCAGCGATCGTATTTAATCAAATCACCTTCCCGTTGCAGTTGCTGGCGTCAAGAGTGGCCGCAGGTGTGCTGCCGTGGGCAGGCGTTCCGGTCCTGCGGGAAGGCAATGTGATCAACCTGCCAGCAATGGCCTTGGAAGTGGCAGAAGCCTGTAGTGGAATACGTTCCCTGCTCTCACTGG
>WNEP01001071.1_pt1 | contig 20875 bp, 18 predicted proteins | sample 5399961 | NCBI WGS metagenome assembly WNEP01 (sample SAMN13153329, study PRJNA577476) | soil metagenome | isolation source: 20 cm grassland meadow soil pre-rain plot 5 | place: USA:California | collected 2015-09-08 | reverse complement strand
AGAATAGAGTAGTGCGCAAAACCTCTATTCGTCGGTTCGATTCCGACCGGCGCCTCTCTCGCCCAGCAAGCCGCCCCAACCCTCAGTCGTCCGGCGTCTGAGCGCTCGCCTTCCGGGCGCGCTCGCCTACGGCGATCGGCCCCAACGTGAGACGCCCCTGCAGGGCGATCTGGAACGGGACGATGATCCCGCCCCCGGCACTTTGGAGCGAGCCGAACCGGCCGTTCACGGCGTAGCGGAACCGTCGCGTCGCCGGGTCGAAGCCGCGCACGTACAGCAGCACCGGGTCCGGCGTCGTAGCATATCCCCAGCCGAGGCGGTGGGCCGCGCCGTGCCACCATTCGTCGAGCCCGCCGAGCAGGTTCACCGTCAGCAGCGAGACGGTGAGCCGGCGGTCAGTGCCGAACCAGGCGGGGTGCCAGTTGAGCTGAAGGTCGAGGGACGGTTGCCACGGGCCCGCGCACGAATTGCGCGCTGCCACCCGCTGCAGCTGGCGCTCGAGGCAGCGCCGCACGCCGGACGGCGCGCTCGTGAGCAGGGCCCGCATCCCGTTCGCCACCGCCGTATCGCTCGCGGTCACGGGGTTGAACAGAAACGCGCGGTCGTTGCGCGCGCCGTCGCCGTTCACATCGGATCCGACGAGCGGCGTGAACGGCGCTCCGGACAGGAGCCGTCCGATCACACCGATCTCGAGCACGTCGCTCACCGGATAGTTCAGCGTCGCGAGCACGGCATGACGCCGCTCCAGATCGCTCGTCGCCCACTCGGCGACGTTGGGATCGGCGGCTGTCGTGGGGGCCGCGAACCCCTGCGAGGCGGAGCAGCACGCGTACGACGACTGATCCAGGGAGCGCGTGAGCGTGTAAGACAGGCGTACCGTCGCGCCCCGCCTCGTGCTCCCCGCGAGCGCCACCGTGAGCTGCTTCGTCTCGGACTGCAAATCGGATCGGATCAGGAGCACCCGGCCGAATTCGGGGTGCGCGCGTGACGCCGTGAGGCTCAGCGCGCCCGTGGACGGCACGATCGAGTCGGCGGGGACGTAGACGGGACGATCCGCCTCGCCCGGGAGCGCGAAGCGCGGCGTCCCCATCAGGTTCAGGTCGCGGAATCCGTATTGGCTCTTCCCGCGGGCATAGCTCGCGTCCACCGTCAACGAGAAATCGCCGACCCGCTGCATCACGCCGAGTGACGCCCGCCACGCGTGGGGCGCCGTGAACCGGGGGTCGAACGTGGTCACGTCGGGCCGGGCGGCGGCGGAGGCACCATTCGTCGAGTCGGCGCAGCGCGCGGGGATGGCGGCCGGGGTCGCCTCGTAGGCCGCCCAGTCGGGCGTCGGGACGCCCGCACCCACGCACGCGAGCTGCGTCTCCGCGGTGATCGTCCCGGGCGCCTTGAGCACCGTGCTGTACAGGCCCTCGGGCGCGGGGCTGCGGAAGTCGCCGACGCCGCCGCGCACGTACGTCGTGTGCCGGGTCTCCCCCTCCCCGCTCCCCAATCCCCACGTGAAGCCGATGCGCGGCGAGAAGTGCCGCTCGCGTGGCAGCCGATCGACCCGCACCCCGAACAGCGAGTCCACGGCCTGGTTCGCCGGGGGCGCGCCGTCGAATCCGGCGGTCTCGATCCGGACACCGTACATGACGTGGAGACCCGGAGCCGCATGCCAGGTGTCGCCGGCGTACAACGCGGCGTTCCAGGCCGTCCCGTCCACGTCCTGGGGGGCGAGGGTACGCGTGAACGTGGCTGGGCTGTCGGCGGCGAGCGCCGCGAGCGAGGGGAAGGTGAATGTGCCGAGCTGGTTCGGGGTCTGGTCGTCGTGGCCCCGGATACGGTTCAGGTAGCTGCCGAGCTTGACCCGGTGCTTCGTGTCGCCCGACAGCCAGGAGAGCTCGTCGGTGAGCTCGATGCTCCGGTCGTCCGTGCGCTGCGGCGCGGTGCTGTTACCGCCGAAGGTGAGGATCGCGACGTCCTGGCCGCCGTCCCCCAGGGGAGACGCGACGTCGACCTTCGCCGTGGGCAGCGCGAGCAGAGGGCTCACGTCCTTGCGCAGGGCCGCCACGTATCCGCGCGCCTCGTTGATGAAGTTCGCGCCGAGGTACGACGTGAGCGACGCCATGACACCGCCACTCCGCTCCGAGCGCCGGGCGCCGGTGGCGGGCAGGGCGAGGGTGCTCACGTGGGTGGGCTCCTGCGAGATCCAATGCCCGTCGAGGCGCAGCGTGACGATGTGCAGGGGCGACAGCTGCCAGTCGAGGCGCAGCAGGCCGAGTGTATTGTAGCCAGCGCGGTCGTCAGAGCCGGGGAGCACGGCGGGCATACCGGTGGCGCCGGCGAGAGCGCGAAAGCGTGACGCCGAATCGGGACTCACGCCCAGGCGATCGAGGGTCGTGGCGTCGGCCGTGGCGAGCGAGGGCAGGGCCTGCGCGCGCCAGCGTCCCTGCAGGGCGGCGAACACGAACAACCGGTTGGGGACGATCGGCCCGCCCACCCCGCCGCCGACCTGGGTCTGGGTCATCCCCTGGCCGAACGGCGTGGAGGTGGCGTCGCCCCAGGCGACGGTGCGGTCCCGTAGCGTGGCGGTGAACGACCCCTGCGGCGTGTTGGTGCCGCTGCGCGTGGTGGACGTGACGAGGCCGCCCGAAAACTGGCCGCGGGCGACGTCGTAGCTGCTCGTCACCACGCGGACCGCGCGCACCGCGTCCTGGGGCACTTCTCCCGAGCCGAGCGACATGCCGTCGAGCGTGACGTTGTTGGCCGTGGGCCGCTGGCCCGCGACGGAGAAACCGGCGGTGCTGGTATCGCCGCCCCCGATCGCGAGCACGCCCGGGGCGAGCGTGGCCACGGTGTTCAGGTCCGACGCGTCGGTCGGGAGCCGCGCGACTTCGTCCCGGCTCAAGCCCTGGCCCGTGGCGCCCCTCCCCACGCTCTCGGCGCGCCCGCTGCGTCGGGCCGTGACGCTGACGGCCTCCATCGTTATAGCGGCGAGTCCCATCTGCACGTTCGCGACGATGCGGTCTTCGTCCCCCTGGCGGGCGACACTCAACTGCGCGGGCGCCATCCCGATGTAGCGCACCACCAGCTCGTAGCGCCCCCCGCCGTCCGGAAACAGCAGGGTGAAGCGCCCGCGTGCGTCGGTCGCGACCTGGCGCGAGGCTCCGGTCTCGCGCGACGTGACCTCGACCGTGGCACCGCCGACCGGCTGGCTGTCCGGCCCCGTCACCGTTCCGACGATGATGTCGGTCGTGGCGCCGACCTGGCTCGACGCGGTGCGAGGCACCGGGAGCGCGAGCAGGGCAAGCAGGACCAGCGGGCCGATGCGCGCGAGTGGCGGTGTCACGCTATGGTCCCGCCGCCGAGCAGCTGATCGCAAAGCTCGCTTGGGTCATGGCCCCCGCCGTGATGGTGACGACCTGGGGGTTGGGGCTCGCAAGGGTGCAGTTGCCGGGCACGCCGGAGAGCGTCAGCGTGTGGTCGCCGGTGGGAATCCCGGTCGCTGTGACGCTCTCGTTCGCGCCGATCGCTCCCGATTGGCCGGTGTCCAGAGTCACGGTGTAGCCGGCCGGAAGGTTCGACCCGGTGGTGGTCGTCGTGACGGTGAGACTGCCGGTCGCCGCGACGCAGCCGATCGTGAAGGTGACTCGGGCGGCGCTGCGGGCCGCTACGGTGACGGGTTGCGGGTTGGGACCAGCCACGGTGCAATTGCCGGGCACCCCGCTCAGCGCCACCGTGTGTTCGCCGGCGGCGATCCCGGTCGCGGTGACGCTGTCGTTGACGCCGATGGGAGTCGCCGGGCCGCCGTCCAAACTCACGGTGTAGCCGCTCGGCAGGCTCGAGCCGCTGGTCACGGTGGTGACGACGACGTCGCCGGTGGTCGGGGGCGGCGCCGCGCAGGCGATGTCGAAGCTGGCCTGCGCGGTCTCCCCGCCGGACACGCTCACCGTGTCCGGATTGGCCCCGTGGATGACGCAGGTGGAGGTGACGCCGGCGAGCGTCACCGCGTGGCTGCCCGCGGCAAGGCCGACGAATGTCACGACTGCGTTGATCCCGATCGGCTGCGAGATGCTGTCATCCACGGTGATGGTGTAGCCGCTCGGGAGATTGCTGCCCGACGTCGTGGTCGTCACCGTGAGGCTCCCAGTCGACGGCGCAAGGATATTGAACGGCTGGCTTCGCACCGGGGCGAGTGCCGTCCCGGGCGCGGAGGCGACGAGCCGGTAGCTCGTTCCCGCCTTGTCAATCCGCAGGTGGCGGAACGTCGCGACGCCCGCTGCCGCTGCAACGCTTGTCGAGTCCCCGAGCGAGCCCGCGGCGTGGTTCGAGTCGAGGGCGACCGAAACGACACCAGCGAAGCCGGCGACGATGTTGCCCTGATCGTCGCGCACGGCGACGCGCACCGGCGCGAGCGTGTTCCGGGCCCGGGTGGTCTGCGGCTGATCCGCGAACCGGAGGTCGGCAGGGGGGCCGGCTACGGGCGTCGCGCCACCGCCCGACCCGCCGAAGAACGTGTCGAGGCGGCAGCTCGCAACCAGGGCGATCAGCGCCAGAACGGCGAAGGTCTTCATTGACGTGCCGTGACGACTGCAATCGCCGCACCGCCCTCGAACCCGCAAATGGCCCTCGGCGTGTGCGGCCCAGCGGCAACACCTGTGTCGCGCGTTCCTCAAGGTGGAGAGGACCGCTGTTGCAACGCCTCGGCATTTCGTATGATTCGGCCTGGTGAATTGCTGGACTGCGGTGAGTCGGCGCGAGTTACCGCGAATGCAGGAACATCACGGTTCGATTCCGACCGGCGCCTCTGTCCCCCCTCAGTGCGTCAGCGCGCCCGTCTGAAAATCCTCCCTCGCCCACCGACTGGCGACGAAATGCTGCTTCTTGCCTGTCGCCGTCACCGGCAAAAGAAAGGGGAGAGGGCCACCGACCCTCTCCCCTTTGACTTCCAGCTCTTCCGGCTCGCTCTAGTGGTGCCACCGCCCCGGACCGAAGAACGGCCCGCCGAACCGTAAGCCGAGACCCACCCGCGGCCCGTACCAGTAGCCGCCGTACCAGGGGTCCCACCAACCGTTCCACCCGTACGGGTGCACCCACCCGACATAGCGCGGCGCCGGTGACACCGTGTACGTAGCCACGTCGTAATCGAAGTGCCCGCCGGTCTCACTCCCCTGCATCCGCTGGGCGAGCCCCATCAGGCCGGCTTCGGGATCGGTGTGCACTGTGGAATCGTTGAGCGCGCTGTAATCCCAGTGCCCGTTCTTCTCGAACTCGTCGAAGCGGAACGGCGTCTCGGCGACCGCGGCGAGCACCGTTCCGTGCCCGGTCGTGTCGTCGGCGACGAAGGCCTCGCGACCTCCGCGTCCCTTCAGCTCGTACTTCTTGCCGGCACGGACCCGCTGATCGGCCGCGGGATCGACGGGAAACAACACCCGCACATGCCCTCCGGCGTCGGCCCGCAGCACGACCAGATTGCCGTCCTCGGCGGCTTGGGCGTAGACCTTTGCCCGATCACCGAACTCATAGTCGCCGTCCGAATTGAACCACACGCGCACGGGGGGGTCCGCGGCGACCTGGCGTGTGGAGGCGGGCGCGACAGGGCCGCCCAGAGAATGCAGCAACAGCAGTGGTAACAACATATCCTCTCCCTTCACCTGCAACGTCGACGACGGCACGGTGTGCAGCGTATACAACGCCGCGACGCCTCCAAATGTGCCACGGAGCACGCGGACCGTTACATTGTGCAGCGAACGAAGACCGGTGAAGCATGGCCCGAATCCTGATCATCGACGACGACGTCACGCTCCGGCAGGCTCTGACGAAGCATCTGGAGCTCTCCGGCCACGAGGTCCGGCAGGCCGCGGACGGCGACGCAGGGATCCGCGCCTTCGAGCGACACGCCGCCGACGTGGTGATCGTGGACATCTTCATGCCCGGCCAGGGGGGCCTGCAAACCATCGGTCGGCTGCGCCGTGAGTGGCCGGCGGTGAAGATCCTCGCGATGTCCGGGGTCAAGAGTGCCGGAGCGATCGACGTCGGCGGGCACGCAGTGGCCCTGGGTGCCGATCGCTTTGTCACGAAGCCGTTCGAGGCCGCGACCCTGGCAACGCTGGTCGACACCCTGCTCGGCGAGAAGGGCGCGTCCAGCGCACCCTGACCGGGCGGAAGCTACGACGTCGGGTGCGAGTCCGAAGTGCTCACGCGCCGCGCCCGGGGCCGTGCGGCCTGCTTCGCCGCGACGAAGCTCGCGATCTGGTGCAACGTCCGGAAGTCGTCGATCTCGAGCTCCTCGAACGACACGTGGATGGAGAAATGCTCTTCGAGGGACGCGAGCAGCTTGACGAACGTGAGGGAGTCCACGATGCCCGCGGCGAACAAATCGACGTCCGCCGCCGGCACGTCGATCTGCAGGTGGTCGGCGAGCAGCTGCGCGATTCGCGTCTCGAGCTCGCGGGCATCACGCATCCGGCAGCTCCCGGTGCTCGCTGGCGAGGAGGTCGTACAGCAACCGGTCGTAGGGCCGGCCGTCGATCCAGTGGCAGCGCCGCTGGCGCCCGATGTAGCGGAAGCCGAGCCGCTCCAACCCCCGACGGGCGGGCACGTTGATCTCGACGGTCCAAGCACCGACGGATTCGAGCCCCAGCTCCGTGAACCCCAGGGTCAGCAGCTTGGACGCCGCCCGCGGCCCGTAGCCGCCGTACCGCTTGCGCCCGAGCACGGCCCACATCGACGCGGCCGTCTTGAAGCGGCGATGGGGCGTGAATACGCGGAGCACGTGCAGGTCGCGCTGCGTCATCACCTTGAGGGAAACCGGTGACGGACTGTGGACGCCGTTCCCGAAATCCAGCCACTTGCAGTTGTCCTCCTGGCTCAGCCAGTTGGCCACGAGCTCGATCAGCTCAGGGCGGTCCAACGGCAGGAGCTTCATAGCTGTACCAATTTTCCTTCCAGCTCTAACGGCGCTTCCAGCCGCCCCCCGCACAACGCAGAGTTCGGGCCACGCTGCTTCCGGGCCTCAGGACCGTCGCGCTTGGCTGCCACACCTTGAATGTTGCCCGTGCGCCACAACACGGACGGACACACCCCACCCGCGGGGCACCAACCTGCATCACGGCGCAGTGCCCCCTCGCACCGCCTTGGAGCATGACTGCAAACGGCGTTCCGGGCCGCGGTGCGGCGATCGTCCTACAGGGACGCGCGTGTCGTCGGGGCTTCCACCGTGTCGGGGGCGAACAACTCCTTGAGTCTGCGACGATCGATCTTGCCGTTCGTGGTCTTGGGAAGCTCGGGGAGCTGGCGCCAGCGGGACGGGAGCATGTAGGGCGGCAACGCGCGCGCCAGGGCGTCGCGCAGGCTCGCCGGTGTCACTTCGGCTTCCGCGAGTGGCGCGTACGCGCAGGCGATCGCAACGCCGTCGAAATCCCGACTCGGCACGCCGACCACGGCGCATTCCCGCAGTGTACCCAGCGCATGTAGCGCTGCCTCGACTTCGCCCAGCTCGACCCGATACCCGCGCGTCTTGACCTGAGAGTCCGCACGGCCGAGGAACCGCACGAGCCCGTCCGGGCCGAGGGTCGCGAGATCGCCCGTGCGGTAGATACGGTCTCTCGCGTCGGTGGCGCCGGGATACCGTAGGAATGCGGCACTCGTCTTCGCCGGATCGCGCCAGTACCCCGGGCTCAAGCCCACACCCCGGATATAGAGCTCTCCGACTTCGCCGGGAGGTACGGGCCGCAGCGCCTCGTCCAGGACCAGCAGCTCTTCGCCGCCGCAAGCCTGCCCGATCGGGATCACCTCGTCCTCGCTCTCCGGGCACGACGGGACGGTGTAGTAGCTGCTCGCGATCGTCGCTTCCGTGGGACCGTACAGATTCGTGAACGTCGCATGAGGCAGCCGCCGCATCCAGTAGATCAGGGCGGGGGTCGGAAAGACTTCGCCGCACCACAACACGCGACGCAGGCTCGGGAAGTCGCCGTGCCGGACGACGTCGAACTTGGCCATGTAGTTGAGCACCGACGGCACGGAGAACCACTGGGTCAGCTCGGCGCTGCGGATCAGCTCGGCGAGCTTGTGCGGCAGCAGGTTCGCCTCCGGCGGCACCAGGTGGAGCTCCGCGCCGGCCGCGAACGTCCCGAACATGTCGAAGGTGGACAGGTCGAAGTGGAGCGGCGGATGCCCGGAGATGCGGTCGGTCGGCGCGGTGCCGAAGTAGGCCACCGCCCACTCGATGAACGCCCGCACGCTGGCGTGCGTGATCACCACGCCCTTGGGCAGTCCGGTCGAGCCCGACGTGAACAGGATGTGGGCCGCGTCCTGCGGCCCGTTCGCGGTGGCGGGGAGCGTCGTGGGATACCGGGTCAAATCCGCCGGAGAGAACTGCGCGGTGATGGCGGCCGGCGGCTCGTCGGCGCCGAGCCAGCCGATCGAGTGGGTGTCGGCGAAGCCGGGGGACGCGAACAGCGCCTCGAGCGTCGCGCCGACGGGCCCGCTCGCCAGGATCCAGCGGTTGTCGCACGAGGCGATCATCTTCTCGAGCCGGGGGGCCGGGCTCGCGGGATCGAGCGGCACGTACACGGCGTCGGCTTTGAGCACGCCGAGGATCGCCACGATCGCGGCCGGCGACTTGGGGGTCAAAAGACAGACGCGATCGCCGCGGGCGCAACCCGCGTCCTTGAGGAGGTGCGCCACCCGATTGCTGGCGAGCTCGAGCCCTTCGTAGGTGAGGCGCTCCCCCTTGAACACCAGGGCGCCCGCATCGGGGCGCCGGCCGGCCTGCGTCGTGACCCAGTGATGCAGCAGGGAGGTCATGACATCACACGCTCGGCAGCGCGCTTGCACACGACGCGCCAGCGGGCCACCTCCACCACCGCCCGAAGGTAGGTAGCGAACACCTTCAACCCGGTATCGAGTAGTCGGCCGGTCATTGACACCTCAACAAACGGTGCGGGAGGCTACGAGCGATGCCGGCTATCTTTGCAAAAAGCGGGCTGTGCTCTCAATTTCGTCGAGAATTGCTACGGTTGTAGCGTGGGCGCAACAGACCTACGTTCCCAAACTGCTGTGCAGGAAGGCATAAAGCCCGCGTGCCCGACCTTATGGTCGGGCACGGAGAACTCGTGGGATCGACTGTTCCTGCTAGCCCGCGACGGCCGCCGCTTTTGCGGGCTCTGGGGGCGCAGCCGACACGATCACCCCCTGGCCCAGGGCCACGCCGGGCGCGGGCGTCGCCCCCTGCTCGCCGAAGTATGCCTCCTCGCCGTGCTCGCTCAGGTCGAGTCCGGAGAGCTGCTCCCGCACGCCGGCCTTGGCGCCGAGGGTAACCTGCACAAGCACCATGATGATCGCCGTCCCGACGGCGGCGATAACGACCGCGGCGAGGATCGCGACCAGCTGCACACCCATCTGGGCGAAGTTGCCGGCCAGCCAGCCGTCGCCGCCCGCGGGGTTCGCCAGCTTCGTGGCGAACACACCCGTCAGCAGGGCTCCCGCCATTCCTGCGAGCCCGTGACAAGAGAACACGTCGAGCGAGTCATCGAGCCGCGTCTTCGCGCGGATCTGGATGGCGGTGTAGCTCACAAGCACCGCCAAGGCGCCCACGGCAAGTGAGGCCGGCGCGGTGATGTAGCCGGCCGCCGGCGTGATGCCGACGAGGCCGACCACGAGGCCGGTGGCGGCGCCAACGGCGGTGGCCTTACCGGTGCGCAGCAGGTCGAGGCACACCCACGCGACCAAGGCAGTCGCGGCCGCGGTGTTGGTGTTGGTGAACGCGAGGGCGGCGAGCCCGTTCGCGGCGAGCGCGGAGCCGGCGTTGAATCCGAACCAGCCGAACCAGAGGAGCCCGGCGCCGAGCAGCACGAGCGGGACGTTGTGGGGCACGATCGCCGTGCGCTTGAAGTCCTTCCGCGGCCCGAGCATGCGCGCGGCCACGAGCGCCGACACCCCGGCGCTGATGTGGACCACCGTGCCGCCGGCGAAGTCGAGCGCGCCGAGCTTTGCCAGCCAGCCGCCCGACCCCCACACCCAGTGGGCGAGCGGGTCGTATACGAACGTGGCCCAGAGGACGAGGAACACGACGTAGGCGCGGAACCGCATGCGCTCCACGATCGCGCCGGAGATCAGCGCCGGCGTGATGATCGCGAACATCAGCTGGAACATCGCGTGCGCCTGCAGCGGAATCGTGGCTCCGTACGCCGCATCGGGCTCCACCCCCACGCCCCTGAAGGCTGCCCAGGAGAGCCCGCCCCACCAGGGCGTGCCGTGCCCGAACGCGATGGAGTAACCCACCAGCACCCACTGCACGCTGACCACTCCCAGCGCGACCACGCTCATCATCATGGTATTGAGCGCGTTCTTGGGCCGCACCAGCCCGCCATAGAAGAACGCGAGGCCCACCGTCATCACCATCACCAGCGCAGTGGACGTGAGGACCCAGGCCGTGTCGCCCGCGGAGATGGCATTCATGGTGCGTCCTCGCCCGCCGCGGCACCGGCGTGGTGCGCGCTCTCGAGCGCCGCGCGCTGAACGGCGTCCGCGTTCACGGCGGTGAGCGCGGCGTTGTCGTTCTCGCCCGTCCGGATGCGGATCACGCGCTCGATGGCCTGGACGAAGATCTTGCCGTCACCGACCTCGCCGGTACGGGCAGACGCCAGGATGGCCTTGATGCACGGTTCCACGAAGGGCTCCGAGCACACCATCTCGATCTTGACCTTTTCGTGGAACTCCATGACGACCGTGGTGCCGCGGTACTGGCTCACGATCTCCTGCTCGCCCCCGTGGCCGCTCACGCGACTGAGGGTGATCCCCGTGATGCCGGCCTGGAACAGCGCCGCCTTGACCTCGGGCAGGCGTTCGGGCCGAACGATGGTTGTGATGAGTTTCATGGTGGAAAACGTAGCCCCCGTACCGCACAGTGTCAACGGAATCGTGCATATGATGCACAGATCAGACATCAACTGGCAGAGTTGTACGCACAGCATACTGTGTGCCGTCGCCGCGAACGTGCAACATGCGCACAACACGCCATCCGGGCGGGTTGGGGCCATTCATCCGGCCCCGGGGGCCGTTCCTATCGGATCCGTATGCCGTTTCGCCCCAGGCGTTTGCCTGACCGCGCGCGAGGACACCTCGGCCTCGCGCTCGTGCTCGCCGCTTCGGGCATGGAACTCGCCTGACCCGGGAACCGACACCCGCCAGGGAGGGCGCATGCACACGACCCGCGTGGTCGCATTGCTCGCCGCGTTTTCCTGCGCCGCATCCGGGGCGCGGGCGCAGTACCCGCAGCGGCACGACGGCTTCTGGATCGGCTTCGGACTGGGATATGGATGGGCGAACATCACCTGCGACAACTGCGTGGACAGCTCGAGTGTGGGGGGCATCACCGGGTTCGTGAAGCTCGGCGGCGCCCCCAGCCGCCACCTGCTCGTGGGCGGGGCGATAAACGGCTGGGCGCATTCCGACGGCGCGGCCACCGAGACCCTGACGAACGTAACGGCGTCGCTCTACCTCTACCCCGCCGCGAGGAGCGGTTTCTTCCTCACGGGCGGCGTCGGCCTATCGAACTATCACGTGAACTCCACCCCGTCCTTCAACGGCACGGGTTGGGGGTTCACCGCCGGGGCGGGTTATGACGTCCGGGTGGGCCGCGACCTGTCGCTGACGCCGGTAGTGAACTATGTGTACGGCGGCGTAGGCGACGTGAACCAAAGTGGCGTGGGGACGGCGGCCACCGGCTGGAAGCAACACGTGATCGACTTCGGCCTGGGTGTGACCTTCCACTGAGGCAGGCGGGGGGGGGTGTGTGCCGGTCTTTTCATTATCTTGGCCCACCGGCTCATGCTCCTCTTGCTCCTGGCGCTCGGCTCGCAGGTGCCCGCGCCGTGCCCGCAAGCCGCGGCCGCCGCCCGCGAGACGGACGCGGGCTGGCGGGCATACCGCCGCGAAGCCATCGGAGAGGCCGCGACCCACTTCGCGGTTGCCGATTCCCTCTGCCCCGGTGATCATGCCACGCTGGTCGGACTCGGTTTCGTGTTTCTACGACACGGCCAGGCGCGCGCCGGCGCGGAGCGCTTCCTGCGGGCCGTGGCGAGTGACGCGAGCGACGCCGACGCCTGGTACGGGCTCGGCCTGGCGCGCTCGCGCCTCGGCCAGCGCGCCGCGGCGGTCGATGCATGGCGGCGCACCTTGCGCCTCGCTCCGGCCTATGCGGACGCCGAGCAGCAACTCCTGGCGCTCGGAATCGACAGCGGCCTCGCGCTACCCGCCGTGGTGCGGCCGGTGGACCCTGATGTGGCGGCGCGGACGGCGGGCGATGGCTTCGAGATCCGTGTAAGGGGCGGGTGGCGGCCGCTGTACGTGCAGGGTATCAACATCGGCGTCGCCCTCCCAGGCCATTTTCCTTCCGAATTCCCCACCGACGATTCGACGTACCATCGCTGGCTCGAGCTCATCGCCGAGGCGCGTGCTAACGCGCTTCGTGTCTATACGATTCTTCCGCCTGCCTTCTATCGGGCCCTCAAAGCGTGGAACGACGCCCACTCCGATCGCGCCCTGTGGCTGTTGCACGGAGTGTGGACCGAGCCACCACCGGGCGGCGACTACGACGCCCCGGCGTGGAAGGTGCCGTTCCGTGCCGAGATGCGCCGGGTGGTCGATCTGGTGCACGGGCATGCGCTCATCGGGGCGCGGCCCGGGCACGCTTTCGGCCGCTACGACAGCGACGTGTCGGGTCACGTCCTGGGGTTCATCATCGGCCGGGAGTGGGAGCCGTTTTCGATCCGGGCGTACAACGTGCGGCGGCGCGATCGCACGGCATTCGCGGGCCGCTTTCTCGCGCTGGACCGCGGCACGCCGGCCGATGTGTGGATGGCGGAGCAGTGCGATTATCTGCTCGCCTACGAGTGGGACACCTTTCATGCCCAACGGCCCATCGCGTACACGAACTGGCCCACCCTCGACCCGCTGTCTCACCCGACGGAGCCCACGCTCGAGGAGGAGCAGCGGCTGCGACGCCGCTACGGCTTCCCGCCCAACCCGCGGCTCAAGGAATACGACAACGACCGTGAATCGCTCGATGCCATGCTGGTGCGCACCACGCCGGCGAGCCTGGCGGGCTATTTCGCGTCGTATCACGCGTACCCCTACTATCCCGACTTCATCGACCTCGATTCGGCCTACGGCGCGGCCGGGTCAGCCGAAGGCCGGTCTCGCTACTTCGGCTACCTGCACGCCCTCAAGCAGCATCACGCGGGGCGACCCCTCTTGATCGCCGAGTACGGCGTTCCCTCTTCGCGTGGCGTGTCGCATTTGCAGAGCGACGGGATGGGCCACGGCGGGCACGACGAGCGCGCGATGGCCGAGATCGACGCGCGGCTCACGCGGGAGGTGCGCGAGGCGGGGGCTGCGGGAGGGATCCTGTTCGCGTGGCTGGATGAGTGGTTCAAGCACACGTGGGTGACGATCGATCTAGAAGTTCCGGCGGATCGGACCCGACTGTGGCACAACGTGGAGAACGCCGAGCAGCACTACGGGCTCATGGGCGAATACGCGGGGCCGGCGGATCAGACGCCCGAGCCCGGGGGCGCACCGGCCGCGTGGCAGGCGCTCCCCGTGCTCGAGCGCGGCGGCTCGCTCGTCTTGCGTGTCGGGGCCGACCCATCCTATCTGTATGTGGCGCTCGCCGGCCGACCGGAGTTCGATGCGGCCCGCTACGTCATCGGGATCGACACCTACCGCCGCGACCGCGGTCAGTTCCGCCTACCGGGCGAGGCGGGGCCGACAGGCGAAGTGGGATGCGAGTTCGCGCTCGTCCTGAACGACACGAGCGACGCGCAGCTCATGGTGGCGCCGTGGTACAACCCGTTCCTCGGGCCGCGCGGGGATACCGGGCCCACGGGCCTCGATCGGTTCTATCACCAGGCGGCGAGCGTCGACCATGCAGGGCGCGACGGGGCGTTCGATTCGCTCTTCGTCACGACCAACCGTTGGCGCATCGGGCGGAGCGGTCGGACCTACCCCGCGCGCGGCGTGAATCGCGGACGGCTGCGCTACGGGCGGGCCGCGGAGTCGAGCCTCGCCGACTGGTACGTGGACCGTGCCGCCGGACTCGTGGAAGTGCGCATTGCCTGGGGGCTTCTCAACGTGACCGATCCGTCTTCCCGGCGGGTCATGGTGCGACACCGGCGCGACGGCACGTTCGAGACGGCCGTGACCGAGGGGTTTCGGTTCGAGGTCGCCGCGCTCCACCGGTCGGGCGGCGGCGTGGTGGCCCGACTCGGTGCCGGGCAGACCTACGCCTGGCCGACCTGGGAGGTGCCCACGTGGCACGAGCGCTTGAAGCCCGCGTACGCGGCGATGCGCGACGTGTGGGGGTCGTGGTGAGCCGGGCGGCGCGGGCGCTCAGGGCGGCCGGGGTGCTCGCGCTGCTCGTCGGGCCGGCTCCGCTGGCGGCCCAGCTTCCGGAAGCCGATGCGGCGTTTCGCGCGGGGCACTATGCCGCCGCGCGCGCGGCCTACACACGCGTCCTCGCCGGCGATTCGTCCAACGAGCGGGCGCTGTACCGGCTGGCGATCCTCGACAGCTGGGACGGCAAGCTGATCCGTTCGCTGGCGGGCTTCGGCAGGCTGCGACGAATCGATCCCCGCGATCCCGACATCATGGTGTCTCACGCCCAGGTGCTGGCCTGGGCGGGCAAAACGGCGGCGTCCGAAGCGCTGTACGACTCGGTGCTCGTGCGATTTCCCGACCGCGCCGACGCGCTGGCCGGCCGTGCCCGCGCGATCGCCTGGAGCGGGGATTTGGATCGCGCCGAGGAGTTGTGGCGCAGGGCACTGGAGCGGCATGCCGACAACCCCGAGCTGTTGATCGGGCTCGCGCAGACGCTGTACTGGAAGGGACAGCCCGGGCTCGCGGAAACGTATGCGGTCCGCGCTCGGGCGGTGGCGCCGGAAGATCGTACCGCGCGCGACCTCGAGCGGGTAGTGCGGGCCGCGCTCCGCCCGGAAATCGCCACGACCGTGGACGGCGCCACGGACTCCGATCGAAATGCATTCGTGGCGCAGCAAGGCACGATCGCGTCTTCGCTTGGCTCCGATCTCCGCGGCACCGTGCGCGCAGGGTGGCGACACGCCACCGACCAGGCGGGCGACGGCTCGAGCTATTGGGCAGGTGGCCACCTCATCGCGGCGCTGGGGCACGGCGCCGTGCTGCGCGCGGGCGTAGGGGCACGGCGGGTGCAGCCGGACGTTGGGGCCGCGCGTACGCCGCTCACCGCCGAGTTGGGCGTCGGGCTCCGGCCCGCCCGCTACGCTGCGGTGAGCGTGGGCTACTCCCGCACGCCGTTCGACGAGACCGCCGGTCTGATGCGGCAGGATCTGACGATCGATGCCGTGGACCTGAGTTTCGATGTGTCGCCCACGCCGGGCTGGTCGATCTCTGGGGGCGGTGGGGGCGCCTGGTTCTCGGACCGCAATCGACGCTACTCGGCCGTCGGGGCCGTGCTCGCGCGCGTGGCGCGTGGTCTGCAGCTCGGCCCCTATGCACGGATCCTCGGATATCGGGACGCGCCCGGTGGCTACTTCGCTCCGGACCGCTTCAGCGTGATCGAAGGCCGCGCGGTCTACGTCGGGCAGCGAAACCGCTGGGGCCTGCGCGCCGATGGCGGCGTGGGCTCGCAGCAGGTATTCAAGGGAGCAACGCGCCAGACCGAATGGCACATCGGGCTGTCACTGTCACGCGGCTGGGGTGCGAACAACGAGATCGCACTCGTCGGCTCGATCACGAACAGCGCCGCTGCGACGACGCCCGGGACCGTGCCGACCGAGGGATTTCGCTACCGGACGCTCGGCCTGCGCTTCCGGCAGGGGTTGTAGCTAGACGGGCTCCTTCGCCTCCAGCCGCTTGGCCGCGCCCAAGCCCAGCGCGCGCAGCAACCGGACCGCCCGCGCCTGGTCGCTCGGCGGGAGTGCCGCGACGGCCCGCCGCATCGCGTGCGCGTGGGGCGGGAAGATCCGCCGGATCAATCGTCGTCCCGCAGGGGTGAGCGCCAGCAGCACCACGCGGCGGTCGCTGCCGCTGTGCCGACGGCGCACCAGCCCGCGCTTCACGAGCTTGTCCACCACGTAGGTCGTACTCGACGACTCGACCAGGATGCGGCGTTGCACGTCGCACACCGGGAGCTCGCCCTTGTGGTACAACACTTCCAGCACCCCGAACTCGGTGGTGCCCAGCTCGAAGCGAGCGATGCTGGCCCGCGAGTGGCGCTCGACGGCGTCGAACGCCCGGGCGAGGACCACCCACAGTTGTAGCGGCACGTCCACACGACTCGGCGATTGCTTCATGACACTCCTGGAACCATTGTCTCGGCCAATTTGTTCTTCAGGTGCTTCGAGGTCAAGTATCTCGATTTCGAGATAATTTCTTTTAGGGAGGTGCCTGATGTTCGCAGATGTGGGGTTGCTGGCCTTGCGCTTGGCGCTGGGCGCCGTCTTCCTGGCCCACGGGGCGCAAAAGGGGTTCGGCGCGTTTGGCGGACCGGGCTTCGAGGGAGCGACGGGGTTCATCGGGAGCCTGGGCTTCCGCCCCGCCCGCCTGTGGGCGGGGCTGGCGGTCGGCGGTGAGCTGGCGGCGGGGTTCTTGTTCCTGCTCGGGCTGCTCACACCCGTGGCGAGCTTGCTTGCGCTCGCGACGATGGCGGTGGCGATCGCCAAGGTGCACGGACCGAAGGGCTTCTTCATTCAGAACGGCGGGTACGAGTACAACCTGGTCCTCATCGTCGCCGCGCTCGCGGTGGCCGTGATGGGCCCGGGGGCGTTGTCGCTCGACCATGTGCTGGGGCTCGCGCGGTAGCGGCGACAGTGTCGTAGATTCCCCGCGTCGCTTGCCCGGCCAGGGAGTCTGGACAGGCTCGTCCCAAAGCTCGTCACTACGCTCGCGGGTTACACCCGCGAGCAATTCCTCGCTGATCTCACCGCGGGGATCATCGTCGGTATCGTGGCGCTCCCGCTCGCCATCGCGTTCGCGATTGCGAGCGGGGTCGGCCCCGAGCGGGGGCTGTTCACCGCCATCATCGCCGGATTTCTGATCTCCGCGCTGGGGGGCTCGCGCGTGCAGATCGGCGGGCCGACGGGCGCGTTCGTCGTCATCGTCTACACGATCGTCCAGCGCCACGGGGTGGAAGGGCTCGCGATGGCGACCCTCATGGCGGGCGTCATCCTGGTGGGCTTCGGCCTCGCCCGGCTCGGCGGCGCGATCAAGTTCATCCCCTATCCCGTGACGATCGGCTTCACGAGCGGTATCGCCCTGATCATCTTCTCGGGGGAGGTCAAGGATTTCCTCGGGCTCGAGGGCCCCGTGCCCGCCGAGTTCCTGGCGCGCTGGCGCACGGTCGCGGCCCATTTCGGCTCGCTGAACCCGTGGGCGGTGGCGGTCTCGCTCGCCACGGTGGCGATCATCGTCCTCTGGCCCCGGCTCAACCGGCGCATTCCCAGTCCGTTCGTCGCGCTCATCGTGACGACGGCGGCGGTGCAGCTGTTCCACCTGCCGGTGGACACGATCGGGAGCCGGTTCGGGGTGATCAACGCGGCCCTGCCCGCTCCCTCCCTCCCCGCGGTCACCTTCCACCAGATGCCCGGCCTCGCGGGCGCGGCGTTCACGATCGCGCTGCTCGGCGCCGTCGAGTCGCTGCTCTCGGCAGTGGTGGCGGACGGCATGATCGGGGGCCGCCACCGCTCGAACATGGAGCTCGTGGCGCAGGGGATCGCGAATATCGCGTCACCGCTGTTCGGCGGGATCCCGGCCACCGGCGCCATTGCGCGTACGGCGACGAACGTCAGGAACGGCGGCCGGACGCCCGTCGCCGGCATCACGCACGCGGTCACGCTGCTCCTCATCACGTTGTTCTTCGGCCGCTGGGCGGGTCTGATCCCGATGGCCGCGCTGGCAGGGATCCTGGTGGTCGTCGCCTACAGCATGAGCGAATGGCACACGTTCCTGGCCGAGTTCCGGGCGCCGAAGAGCGACGTGGCCGTGCTGCTGACGACGTTTCTGCTGACCGTGTTGTGGGACCTGACGGTCGCGATCGAGGTGGGGATGGTGCTCGCCGCGTTCCTGTTCATGCGCCGCATGGCGGAGGTGACGAACATCAGCGTCCTGACGCACGAGCTGCAGGACCCCACGGACGATTTCGAGAACGATCCCAACGCGGTGCGGCGCCGGGTCGTGCCGCCGGGAGTGGAGGTGTACGAGATCACCGGGCCGTTCTTCTTCGGCGCGGCGGAGACGTTCAAGGAGCGGTTGGGGCGCATCGCGGTGCGGCCCAAGGTGCTGATCCTGCGGATGCGACACGTCCCGGCGATCGACTCGACCGGCCTGCACGCGCTGCGCGACCTGGTGCGGCGCAGCCGCCATGACGGCTCGCTGGTGATCCTCTCCGATGTGCACGCCCAGCCGGTGGTCGCGCTCGAGCGGTCGGGTCTGTACGACGACCTGGGCGAGGAAAACATTCACGGCAACATCGATGACGCGCTGAATCGCGCGCGGCAGCACCTTGGTGTTCCGGTGCTGCCGGCGCCGGCGTTCGCGACGCCGACCGTGGCGCGGGAGAAGTAAACCGGGGATCGTATCGCCGCCCTGGCGGAACGAGGGGTCACGGGGTGAGCGTTGGGGGAGGGGGGAGGAGGATGAGCGGATGGCTCCGCCGACAATCGCCCAGGGTACCTGTTACGTGCTGTTCGCGTACGACGCGGCGCACGCCATCGATCTCGTGACGGCGGAGCGCCGCCTCGCGAGCGTCACGGAACGCCAGACCGTCAAACAGAAGCGGCGCGCCCCGGCGTTTTTCGAGTACGACCCCGCACCGCTGCGGGTGACGGAACCGGCGGAATCGCTGCGAGTCGACGAGCACTCCACGGCGCCGAGCGTCGAGTTCGTGCTCTACGACTTCGGCGCCGTCTCGGTGAGCTATGCCATTCCCCTACAGGGTCGCCTCACGTGTCTGCCCGCGCTCAGCGCGGCCCTGTACGGGAACGAGCAGCTGCTGGCGGACTCACGGCGCCGGGTGCAGCAGCTGGTCGAAGCGCTGGGCGAAGCCGCGATCCGGTCCCGTCTCGCCGAGTTCGTCGAGGACTACGTCGTGTTCCAGATCGAGGCCTTCAGCGAGCCGCTCGAGGCGTCGATGCTGTGGACCGAGCACGCGCAGACGGTGGCCCAGGTGCTGCGCGCCGAGTCACGCCCCTTGTCGCAGCAGGAAGTCAGCGACGCGCTCGCCTCGCGCCTCTCGTTCGGGCCGAACGACGCGACGCTGATCGACACCGACGTGACGCTGCTGTTCGACCCGGAAGGGGAGGACGTGCGGGCGGTGATCGAGTTCGCCAACACCCAGCTGCTCGAGATGCGGTACCTGGACGCGCAGCTCGACGAAGCGCTCGAGCAGGCCTACGACCTGCTCGGCCGCTCGCCCGGCCTGCGCCGGTTCCTGCCCAGTCCCTATGGACTGCCGCTCCGCCGGCTCGGCCGGCTGCAGCTCGACGCCGCGGTCCTGTTCGAGCAGGTCACGAACGCCCTGAAGCTGATCGGCGAGCAGTATCTCACCCGCGTGTACGGCCACGTGTCGCGTCGCTTCCATCTCGCGGAGTGGGACGTGAGCATCACTCGCAAGCTGCAGACGCTCGACGGCATCTACGGAAAGCTGGCGGACCGGGCGGCGACGCAGCGCATGGAGCTGCTCGAATGGATCATCATCGTGCTGATCGCGGTGTCGATCGTGCTCCCGTTCTTCACGGGGCTCGTCGGGAAGTGACTCAGTAGGGCCGCTCGCGGACGCGCTGGTCGCGGGGCAGAATCATCGCCCGTACCACCGCGGTGGCGTCCACGGCGATGAGCAACCCCTCCTGCGGCAACGACTGGACGCCGATCACGATTCCCGCCGGCGGGTTCCGCTGAGGAAAGAAATCCGGAGCCGCCTGCCGGATGAGGTCGAGGTCCTTCGGCGAATAATTCACCACGTAAATCGTGAGCTTCGCCACGTCGGCTGGGGTCGCGCCCCCGATCCGCAACACTGTCGCAAGGTTGGCGAACGCCTGGGCAGCCTGGGCGCCCACGTCGCCGGGACCGACGAGACGGCCGGTGCTGTCGAGGGCAACCTCGCCCGACACGTACAGCGTCGGTCCGATGCGCACGGCGTGCGTGAAGCCCGGCAGCGCCGCGAGGGTTCCGGGATTGATGTAGCGCGTGGAGACGGGATCGGGCACCTGGCGGACGGCGCCCGGGGTCGGAGCGACGCAGGCGGCGAGCAGCGGGACGGCAACGATGCTGGGCAAGGCGACGCGCATGCGATGCTCCTCTGGAGGGCGGGGGTAGGGACGTCACGCCACTCTGTATACGCCGGCCAGGGCTCGGAGTTCAGGCGTCCGGCGGTTGCGCGTCAGGGCAGGGCAAGGCGCAGCGACAGCTGCATCGCGACGTAGCGCCACTGCGCGGTCGTCGCCGACTCGGCGGCGACGCCGGAGTCGTCGCTGTCCAGCTCGAACCGGAGCTCGCGCCCCGGCGCCAGCGGCACCGCGATCAGAGAATAAAGTCGCAGCGCCGACCGCCAGGGCCCGATGGCGGCCCCTTGCTGGGCCACCCGTTGCACGCCCACGCCGAGATCGAAGGCGAGCACGACGGACCGGGCGGTCTCGAGCTCGATATAAGATCCCACCTGCGCCATCTGGATGAGCCGGGGCGCGAAGTACCCCGCGCTCGAAGGGCGGGAGTAGCGGATCTCGTGCATCTGGCCCGACAGCTCGACGCTCGGCGTTACCGCCACCGCCACCACGCCGGCGAGGGTCGTCCGGTGGTTCAGATCGAAGGAGCTGCTCAACGCGGCAGTTCGGCCGATCCCGCGCAGTTTGAGTCT
>WNEP01000880.1_pt1 | contig 20884 bp, 15 predicted proteins | sample 5399961 | NCBI WGS metagenome assembly WNEP01 (sample SAMN13153329, study PRJNA577476) | soil metagenome | isolation source: 20 cm grassland meadow soil pre-rain plot 5 | place: USA:California | collected 2015-09-08 | reverse complement strand
CACGCGCCCGAGGTGCCGCCGCAGTCGGCGTCCGTGTTGCAGGTGCCGAAGCGGTTCGCCGCCGAGTTGGTCGTGCACCGCTTCTCGCCGGTGGTCCCGTCGAGCCGGTAGGTGTTCGGAATCGCCGCGCTCGGGACGATGGGCGCGCACGTCCCGACCGTGGTGGTCGTCGTCGTGCCGGTCGGCCCCGTCGTGGTGGTCGTCGTCGCCACCGTGGTGGTCGTGGCGGCGACGGTGGTGGTGGTCGTGCTCCCGATCGGGATCGGGAGCGTCGGGATCGGAAGCGTCGGGATCGGCAACTGGGCGATCTGCACACGCGTGTCGGCCACCGGCTGCGCTTGGCCGGGGCGGCCGCCGCGAACCGCGAAGGTCGCGTCTGCGGCCGCAAGAAGAAGGACGAGGGCCAAGAGGAGACGGAGGAGCGACCTCCTGATGAGACTCCTTGCCGCTGGACGGTCCGGCACGAGCGCAACCGGCGAAGTCACCATCCGCCCCCGCAGGAGCGCTCCGCAATACCCTCGGCCGGCGCCCCTCCTACTCGGGGCAACCGGCCACCGGGGTGCAGGTGCAGGCCACAGCAGGCACGACGACCGCTGGCTGGTTGGGCGTGATGGCGACGAAGCCGATGTCCCGGATCGGGGAGTTCGGACCTGAGAACACCTCGCTCACCGCCCCGGTCACCGCCCCCACCGTGCCGTCGTAGGACTGCGGCCGGAGCGGCCCCGCCGGTGCCCCGGGGACGGTGATGGGGCCGTCCGTGTCCGGGTTGGTGGGAGCGATGAAGCCGCTCCCCGCCCGCCTGCATCCGTCGCCGTTCATGTCGACGAAGGCGCCCGACGCCCCCGCCGACGTCGGCTCGGCCTTGAGGACGAGCTGGCTGACGAGCAGCTCCCCGTCGTCGTACGTCGAGCCGTTGGCGCACGTGCCCGGCGGGCTCTGGCCGTCCGTCCAGGTCGTCGACAGCTCGGGCGTGTTGAGCCGGAACTGGATGCCGTTCGCATCCGGGCTGTTGTTCCCGAGCGTGCGCACGATCTTCCCGTTCAGGTCGTTACCCTCCCCGGTGGCGGTGCACGCCTTGTGCGCCGGGTCATCGGCGGTCCCGTAGATGCAGTCCGGGCCGGGATCGCTGGTGTCGGCCATCTTGAACACGTCGTTGTCACCCGTCTGCGGGTTGGAGGTGTTCACGACACCCACCCCGCAGTCGATCTGGTCCACGCGCGAGCAGAGCCCGCCCAGGATGTTCACGAAGAAGGTCGGCACGATGAAGCCCGGCTGGTCGCAGCAGCCCTGCGTGCCGCGGGGGACGCAGCCGTTCGGGTTACCGGCCACCTCGCACCCCGGGACCCCCGCGCAGGACGCGTGCGGGTTCCCGCACGGAACGCAGGCGCTGTGCTCGCAGGTGGGGAAGGTGCCCGGTGTCACCGTGAAGTTCGTCTGCACCCCGGTCGGGAACGGCATCACCTGCCCGTCGGCCGTGACCCACGGGAGCTGGAGGCACCCGCCCGCGGTGTTGCCGCAGTCGGCGTCCGTGGTGCAGGTGCCGAAGCGGTTCGCCGCCGAGGTGGTCACGCACCGCTTCTCGCCGGTGGTGCCGTTGAGCCGGTAAGTGTTCGCGATCGCGGCGCTCGGGACGATGGGCGCGCACGTCCCGACCGTCGTGGTCGTGCTGGAGGTGGTCGTCGTGGTGGTGGTCGCGATCGTCGTGGTCGTCGTGGCGACCGTGGTGGTGGTCGTCGCGATCGTCGTGGTGGTCGTGGCGACCGTGGTCGTGGTCGTCGCCAGCGTGGTGCTGGTCGAGCCCACCGTACTCGTGGTTGTCGCCAGCGTGGTGCTGGTCGAGCCCACCGTGCTCGTGGTCGTGGCCAGCGTGCTGCTGGTCGAGCCCACCGTGCTCGTCGTCGTCGCCACCGTGCTCGTCGTCGAGGCCACCGTGCTCGTCGTCGTCCCTCCGCCTGCACACTCCCCGTTCGCGCACGCGTCGCAGCAGCTCGGCTGTGTGCCGACGCAGGCGCTCCCGCCCTTCGGCGCCGTGCATGCGCCGGGCCCGTTCACGACGTTGCACGTCGTGGTCCCGCGGGCGTCGGTCTCGCAGCAGGTGACGAAGCCGGGCTTGCCGCACGTCGAGTTGGACGCGCAGTTCATGACCGTACTCGCGCAGTCGTCAGGGAGCGTACCGGCCTTCACCGCGGCGTTCGTCGCATGGGCCACGCAGCTGACGTAGGCGCCATGGTTCGCGGCACTGGCGCAGTCGCATTGTCCGCGCACCGCAGCCGCGGCCGCCGGGTCGCTGCAGGCCGCAACGCTCGCCTCTGCGCGAGCAAGAAGCAGGACGAGCGCCGACAGGAGACGGACGAACGATCGCATCGTGAGGCCCCTTCTCCCTGGCCGATCCGGCACACGTACCACGGCCAACGCACGATCCGCCCGGCACGTGCGCTCGGCAATACCCTCGTTGTGGTAAGATTTAATTTTTAGTCAAGTGAGAATCGGCGACGAGTAGCCGTTACGTTCAGACGAGAATGGCAAGTCGGATTGCTCAGGGGCGATTTCGCACACGAGCGAGACGCGGACACAGCAGAAGCGTTCCGGGCCCGGTCGTCCGCGCGCGGCCTCCTCGACCATTGGCTCGCCTGGGCGACGCGCCCGCCCGACCTCCGGGAAGGCCTTGGCTTGCGCATCCAATCGGGCGGTGGCGACAAAAACGCAATCCCCTCCCGGCGCGCAGGTTTTCACCCCCGACCGGGGAAGACTTCCGACAGGGGCGGGGAGGATGCCGTCCGGACAGCCGCTGCGTGCGTGCCTCGTGGCACTGCGGCCCGCGGGCGGTCTTCGTGGCTGCGAGAGCGTCGCGGCCGAGTGCGTCGCGAACCCCGGACCTTGAGATTGGTTGGACCATCGGATAAGTGGACGGGCATGGCCGTCGTCGCCTTCCGCGCGCCTGCCCGGCGCCGCCTCCACGAGGAGGTCGCCGAGCAGCTGCGCGACGCGATCCTCGATGCGCGCTTCCCGGCCGGCCAGAAGCTTCCGCCCGAGCGCGAGCTGGCGCAGGAGTTCAGGGTGAACCGGACCTCGATTCGCGAGGCGATCAAGGTCCTCGAGGGGCTCGGCCTCGTCACCGTTCGACAGGGCGACGGCGCGACGGTGCGCCCCGTGGTCGACGCCTCGCTCGAGCTGCTCGGGCCGATGATCTTCCACGGCGGCCGGATCGACCTCGGACTCGTCGCCGAGATGACGGAGGTCATGCGGCCGATGCTCCTGGAGATGGGACGGCTCGCGATCGAGCGCTGCGGGCCCTCGGACCTCGCCGCCATCCGGGTGCTCCGGGACGTCGTCGCGGATGCGGCGGGGGACCGCGAGGCGCGGTTCGAGGCGCTGCACGACCTGCTGGTCGTGCTCGCCGACGCGACGCACAACCGGGTCTGGCAGATGGTGGCGCGGCGGCTCCGCAACCTGCTCCGCCAGGCGCCGGTCGCCGCCGCGCGCGCGCGGCTCCGCCGCGATCCCGGCCGCTTCGTCTCCCGCATCGACGCCTGTCTCGACGCCCTCGACCGGAAGCGGCCCGCCGAGGCGCTGACGGCGCTGCAACGGCTGATCGCCGTGCTGGGCGACGTCGGCGCCGACCTCGACCAGCGTCGCGCCAAGCCCCGTGGCAGAGGAGCCAGCCGATGAACGACTTCACGCTGACCACACCCACGCAGGAGCCCGGCCTCGCGACCGCGACGCAGGTGGTCTACCAGTGGAACTACGATCCCGAGGTCGAGGAGCTGCGACGCCTGTACGTGAAGGCCGCCGAAGCGCAATGGATCGCGGAGCGTGATCTCGACTGGGAGCGCCCGATCGATCTGGTACGGTTCGCGAGCACGCCGCTCGGCGCCGGCATCCCGATCGAGCGGACGTCGTACTGGCGGTCGCTTCCGGAGGCGACGCTGGTCGAGCTCACGAGGCGCACGGCGGCTTTCCGGCTCTCGCAGTTCCTGCACGGCGAGCAGGGCGCGCTCATGGTGGCGGCCCAGCTCGTGACCGCGGTGCCGCACACGGATGCGAAGTTCTACGCCGCGACGCAGACGATGGATGAGGCGCGGCACGTCGAGGCCTTCTCGCGCTACATCGAGAAGCTCGACCACATCCAGCCGATCGCGCCGTCGCTGAAGGGCATCCTCGATGCGACGCTCGGGACCGGCGACTGGATGAAGAAGCTCGTCGGGATGCAGATCGTGGTCGAGGGCCTCGCGCTGTACGCCTTCCGCGACATGCGGAACCTCACCGAGGAGCCGCTCCTGAAGGACCTCCTCACCTACGTCGCGCGCGACGAGTCGCGCCACCACGCCTATGGCGTCCAGTACATCGAGCGCTGCGTGCCGTGCCTCGGCGACGAGGCGCGCGCGGAGCTCGAGGACTTCGCGCTCGAGTGCGCCCGCACGCTGATCGACCGGAAGGCGCAGGGCTTCTTCACGACCCTCCTCCAGATCTGGGCCGAGGCCGGCGTCGATCCGGTCGAGATGATCGGCTGTCTCCAGCGGGAGGCGGGCGACATCACGCGCGACCTGCCGAGGGGGCGGCGGCTCGGCCCGGTGCAGGGCTTCGTCATCCCGACGCTGCGCCGCTGCGGGCTCCTCTCGGAGCGCGTGGCGGGCCACTTCCACGGCTTCCTGCGCGAGAACTTCGGCAGCGCCGTCGTCGGGGAGGACGTCGACGAGTTCCTCCGCTATCTGCCCGCGCTGCCCGCCGACACGGCGGCGTGGGTGCTGGGCGAGCTCGAGTAGCCATGGAAGCCGCTGCCCCCTTTCGCTTCGACCCGTTCGACGACGCGACCCGCCGCAACCCCTTTCCGCTCTACGCGCGGGCGCGGCGCGAGCACCCGGTGTGGGCGCCCGACGGCGCGCCGGTCGTCTCGATCTTCCGCTACGACGACATCCAGGGCGTGCTGCGCGACCCGGCCACCTGGTCGAACGCGTTCCCGCCGCCCCCGGGCTTCGAGCCCGAGGACCTGCCACCGAGCATGCTGGTCACGGACCCGCCCGCGCACACCCGTCTGCGCGGCCTGGTGAGCCAGGCCTTCACCCCGCGCATGATCCGCCGCCTCGAGCCCCGCATGAACGAGATCGCCGAGGAGCTGGTGAATGCGGCGCTCGCCTGCGGCCGGGTGGACCTCGTCGAGGCGCTCACCTATCCGCTGCCCGTCATCGTCATCGCCGAGATCATCGGCATCCCCACCGAGGACCACGCCCGGTTCAAGGTGTGGTCGGACGCGGCCGTCGAGAACCTCGGGGCGGTGTTCATGGGCCCGCTGCCGCCGGAGAAGATCGCGCGCCAGCGGCGGGTGCGCGCGGCCGAGATCGAGGGCTCCCGGCTCAGCTTCGACGAGCTGCTCGCGATGCTCCTCCTCATCCTCGTGGCGGGCAACGAGACGACGACGACGCTCATCGGCAACGCCGTCCTCGAGCTGCTGGCCCATCCGCCGGCGCTGGCCGCGCTGCGCGCCCGCCCCGAGCTGCTGCCCGACGCCGTGGAGGAGGTGCTCCGCTTCTCGTCACCCATCCAGATGGACCCCCGCCGCGCCGCCCGCGCCACCGAGATCCGCGGGCACCACATCGAGACCGGGCAGATCGTGCTCTCCTGGCTCGGATCGGCCAACCGCGACGAGACCGTCTTCGAGCGGCCCGACGAGTTCGACATCGCGCGCCGTGACAACCGACACCTGGGCTTCGGGTTCGGCCCCCACTACTGCCTCGGCGCGAGCCTGGCCACGCTCGAGGCGCAGGTGGCGCTCCGCGTGCTCCTCGCCCGCACGCGCAGCATCCGGCGCGTCGACGACGCACCGCTGCCGCTCCACCCGAGCTTCGTCTTCCGCGCAGTGACTGCCCTGCCGCTGGAGCTCGAGCCGGCGTAGCCGGTCCCGAATCGGGCGCTTCCTGCCGCGACCGAGTCCGCGGGGCCGCGACGGGCTCCGGGTCTGCAGACGCTACGGTAATGGCAGGACAACCATCTGCAAGCCCGGGATATCCTTGAAGTCCTTGGAGTTCGACGTGAGCAGCTTGAAGTCACGTTGAATCGCTTGCGCCGCGAGCCAAAGGTCGTTGACGCGAACGTTCGGGTCTCGTCGAGCCTTCTTCAGCTTCGCAGCCAAGGATCCGAATACCTCCGCCGTTTCCACGGTGATCCGAAGTTGCGGCTTACGACGCAACCGTCGCAGCGACGCGGTGGCTTGCTGCTTCAGAACACCAGCCCGCAGCAATTCCAGACCGAACTGAATCTCGGCGATGTTCACCGGCGAGAGATATACCGGTTCCTGCCGGGTGATGGCGTGAATGTCCGCCGCTCCGAGCTTTCCGCGCTCGACCGCGATCCAGATGCTGGTGTCAATCAACCAGCCCACGGGTTTCTCAGCTCGGACACGCGTCGCCGCCGGCCCTTGCGGGTGGAAGACAATGCGGCGGACAATGCTCTGGCCGTCGATTCATCGAGGGTTCGATACAAGTCGCCAAACACTTCCAGCGCGTCCAGACGCGGCGCTTCCGGAACGAGCCGCGCAATCTGCCGGCGATTCCGAACGAGCACGATCTCCTCCTGATCGCGCTCCATTGAATCCAGCACGGCGCGGAAGTTGCGGGCGACCTCGGTCACCGACAGGGTTTTCATGGAGCGACGATATCTGATCGAATCTGATTCGGCAACGGACCTCCGGACCGACCGGACTGAGGCGCGAGTGATCTTGCAGGTTGGCTAGGATGGCGGAGACGATGCTCCTGGCGGGTCAGCGCGCCGCGTCGGCGCCGGCGCGCGCGAGACGCCCGATCGCCCGCGCCACGGCGCGGAGGTCGTCCTCCCGCTCGCCGTCGACATGCACGGCGTCCGCCTCGGTGTCGAAGCTCAAGCGCGCGAGCAGGGCGCGGTCCTCGGATGCGAGCGCGGCGCGCAGGCGCGCCTCCGCCGCCGCGTTGGTGGACACGCCGAAGAGCGCGGTGAGGTCCTCGCGGATCCACCAGCGTGGCATCCCGTCGAGCGGCGGCCGCAGGAACTCCGCGCCGACGCGCTCCCCCGGCGGCGCCCCGTCGCCGTGCCAGGTCACGTCGATGTCCGGCCGCGCGCGCCGGAGCGCCGCCACTGCGTCCGACACCTCGCCGAACGCCACGACGCGGCGGAGCGCCGGGAGCTCGGCGAGCGGCGCGAGGTCCGTGACGGTGAGCATCACGAGCCTGAGCCGCTCGAGCGCGGCGAACGCCTCCATCCCGGCGAGCGGGCGCACGCCGCCGCCGGTGAGGGTGAGCGTGCGCAGGCGTGTCCACGTGCGCATTGCCCGCAGGTTGGCCATCCGCGGCCCGATCGCGGACACGTCCTCCAGGGCGGGGCAGGCGCGGAGCGCCGACCAGCCGGACGGCGCGTCGGCGCGGAGCCGAACCAACGCGGGCAGCCCGGCGAGCGGGGCCACGCTGTCCCCTGGCCAGCAGTGGTTGAGCGCCAGGTGATGCAGACCGGCGAACCGCGTCAGCTCCGCGAAGCGCGGCGCCGCCTCGCTGGCGGCGGGGAGGTTGTGGCGGCAGACGCCCAGCGCGCGCACCCCTTCCGGCAGCGCCGCCACGTCGAAGGGTCCGCCCGGCGCCCACCCGGCCCACAGCCGCTCGAGGCCCGGAAGGCTGCGGAGCGTCTCCGAGTCCGGCACGACCGTTTGACCGAGAAGCAGCAGCTCGTCGACGTGCGAAGGGGCCGGCGAGCCCGGACGGTGGTCGACGCGACGACGGAGCGGACCGACGGGTGGTCGGCGAGCGGGGCGAGGTCGATGACCGGCTCGCCGGAGCCGCGCCGGCCGCGCGCCGCAAACACCTGCTCGTCACCCGCGCGTACGCTTTCGATCGGGACGAGATGGCGCGTGTCGCGGTACGCAGGGCCCGGCAGCGCCAGGTCCTCGAACGTGATCCGCCGCACCACCGCGGGGCGGTGCAGGCGGTCGGCATCGTCGATGGCGTCGAACCGGCGGCGGTCCCGGTCCTCGCTCACGACGTGTCTCGCTCCGTGGTCCCGGCGCTCGTCATCCCCCACGGCTCCGTCGTGAGTCCGCCCGTGCAACCGGGGCTTCGGCGACCGTTCCGCCGGTGCCCGCCACCGTGCCGCGTCGGGCTCCTTGTCGCAGCCCGCGGTTCCACATATTGAACACCACCATTATATCAGGCAGCGCCATGAAGCAGTCCGCGAGTGTGATATCGGCTCGATTCACCGGCTTCGCCGACCGCGACGGCCGCTTCTTTCGTGCGCTCGCCCGCAATCAACGCCGCGAGTGGTTCGAGGCGCACCGGCGGGAGTACGAGGACGGATGGCTGGCGCCGATGAAGGCCCTCCTCGCCGAGGTCCGGGAGCGCATCGATCCGCTCTTCCCGCACCATCCGCTCGCGGAGCCGAAGGTTTTCCGCATCCACCGCGATGTCCGCTTCTCGAAGGACAAGTCGCCCTACAAGACGCACATCGGCGGCTACGTTGCGATCGACGGCGTGGGGCAGGGACCGTCGGCGCCGGCGGCGCTGTACGTGCACCTCGGCGCCACGGAGGTGCTCGTCGCCGCCGGCCACTACATGATGGATCCGGGACAGCTGGCGCGCTTTCGCGAGGCGGTGCTCGACGACCGTCAGGGCGGAGAGCTCGTGACGATCCTGCGAAAGCTCACGCGCGCCGGCTTCACGGTCGGGTCGCACGACGTGCTGCAACGCGTGCCGCGGGGTCTCGATCCCGGCCATGCGCGCGCCGAGCTCCTCAAGCGCAAGGGGCTCATCGTGACCTTCCCCGCGCCGTCGCGCGGCCTGCTCGTGGCGCGCAGGCTCATCGATTGGCTCGTGGCGCACGCGAAGCGGGCCGTGCCCCTCGTGGAGTGGCTTGCGTCGGTCGGCGAGTAGCCCCACGACGACGCGGCGTCCAATGTCTACCGGAGGAGCGGCGCCGGTCGTGTCCAGCGGTAAGGGCCGGCCGCGCGTACGAGCTCCGGGGTGGTCCGGAAGACGATCGTCCCCTGTGCGGTCGGGATGTCGATCCGGATCGCAACGTCCCCTCGGGTCCCGACGCTCCTTCCCAGGGGAAGGCCGCCCAGGGCGTCGACCGGGATGAGCCCGGTCTTCAGCGTGAACGCCCGCTTCGTGTTCTTCAGGAGGAAGGCGGAGACGGGCGCGGTCTTGTCCGTGTACTTCCAGGTCGACGTCGCCTCCGACGCGCCGCCGCGCCGGAGCGCCGCGAGCGGTATCACGACCGGGTCGCCGTCCGCGAGCCGTACCGTGACGTCGCCCGTCGGCATCACCGGCCCGCTGCCCATCGGATAGATGACCCCGCTCGCCTGCATGACATAGCCGCCGATGACCTTGGTGCAGACCACCTTCGTCCGTAACGTCTGGAAGGCCCCGTCGAGGAGCCGCTGCTTCGGCCCACGCCACGAGCCGCGCGACCGACGTCCCCGCGTCGACACGAGACTGAACTCGAGCCGGTTCTCCGCCATCGCGGTCCTGGCGCGAGACACGAAGAGCGTGACCGGGACCTCGAGCGGCCGGCTCCCCGTCTCGTTGTCCACCGCGAGCATCGGCCGGAGGTCGTCGCGGCTCACGCGCACCGTGTACTTCCCGCTCTTGTTCGAGAGGCTGAGGCTCACCCGCGGCCCCGTGCCGGACGAGCCGCGGAACGTCCCCGTCGTGGACAGCACCCCCGAGGCGAGGACGGCTCCGTCGACCGTCGCCTCCATGGTGGTGCCGGCGAGCGACACGGGAAGCCCAGCCGGGTTGATGAATCCGGTGAGAGCGAACGAGTCCCGGTCCTGCCCGCGCCGATGGCGATTCCAGGCGATCGTGAACGTCGCCTTGCCGACGTAGAGGTTGGCGTCGCTGACGGTGAGACCCTCCTGCACCTTCACGACGAGCGTGACCTTCGTCGTGTTTCCCGACGCGTCGCGCAGCGTGAGCGTGATGGTGTAGACCCCGGGGTCGGAGAACGAGGCAGTGGTCGTCCTGGCCGCGTTGGTGCCGTTCTCCGCGAAGCTCACGGTGCCGGGCCCGCTGGCGGACCAGGTGTAGGTGACCTTCTCCTCGCCGCCGTCGTCGTCCGCGAGCACGTCGAGGGTGGTCGTCGGGCCGCGCGAGGGGTTGGGTGATGCCGTCGGCGGCGTCACGAGGAACGGCGGCATGTCCTTGACCCTGACGGTCGCGGTGCTGTGGACCGCACCGACCGATGCCGTCACGGTGAAGGAACCCACCGTGCCGCCGGCGTGGAAGGTTCCCGCCGCATCGATCGTCCCGCCGCCCGCGACCGTCCAGGTAAACGTCGGCGGGCTCGTGAAGGCGTGAGCGAACTGATCGTACGCCGTGGCGGTGAAGTTCGCTGTCCCGTTGAGGGACACGGTCGCCGAGGGCGGGTTCACGGTGATCGTGGTCACGTGCTGCTGCACGACGACCGTGACCTGGCTCGTGACGGTGAGCCCGTCCTGATCGGAGATCGTGACCTGGAAGGTGTACGTCCCGGCCTGCGTGAACGTCGCCGTGCTGCTCTTGGCGGCGTTGGTCCCGTTGGCGCTGAACGTGACGCCGCTCGGACCCGAGGTGACGGCCCAGGTGTAGGTGAGGTGTGCCTCGCCGCCGTCGTCGGCGCCGAGGACCGTGAGATCGGTCGTCGTGCCGGCGGTGACCGGGTTGGGGGAAGCTGCGGCACCGACGGAGACCGTCGGCGCGCTGTTGCCGATCGTCACGGAGGCCGTTCCCTGGAGGCTCGAGCCGGAATCGGTCGCGGTGACGGTGAAGGGGCCGCCGGCGTTGCCGCCCGCGGTGAAGAGCCCGCCGGCATCGATCGTACCGCCGCCGCTCACGGTCCAGCCGAACGTCGGCTGCGACGCCATCGGGTGGCCGAACTGGTCCTCGAGCGTGGGCGTGAAGGCCTGCGTCGCATTCGGAGCGACCGTCGGCAAACCCGGGCTCACCCAGATGCTGGTCGCGTGCTGCTGCACGGGTACCACGACCTGGCTCGTGACCGTGAGGCCGTCCTGGTCGGTGACCGTGACCCGGAAGGTGTAGGTCCCGGCCTGCGTCAAGGTCGCCGTGCTGCTCTTGGCGGCATTGGTCCCGTTGGCGCTGAACGTGGCGCCGCTCGGACCCGCGGTGACCGCCCAGGTGTAGGTGAGGTGCGTCTCGCCCCCGTCGTCGGCACCGAGGACGCTCAGGCTGGTCGTCGTTCCGGTGGCGACGGGGTTCGGCGACGCCGCGGCGGCGACGGCAATCGTCGGCCCGCCGTTCTGGATCGTGACGCTCGCCGTCCCCTGGACGCCCGAGCCCGGATCGCTCGCGGTGACGGTGAAAGGGCCGCCGGCGTTGCCGCCCGCGGTGAAGAGGCCGCTCGTGTCGATGGCGCCGCCGCCGGTCACCGTCCAGCTGAAGGTGGGCTGCGAGGCCATGGCAATGGCGAACTGGTCCTTGAGCGTGGCCGTGAACGCCTGCGTCGCGTTCGGATCGACCGTTGCCGACGCCGGGCTCACGGTGACGCTGCTCGGGTGCTGCGCGACCGGCACCACGACCTGGCTCGTGACCGTGAGGCCGTCCTGGTCGGTGACCGTGACCTGGAAGGTATAGGTGCCGGCCTGGATGAACGTCGCCGTGCTGGTCTTGGCGGCGTTGGTCCCGTTGGCGTTGAACGTGGCGCCGCCCGGGCCGGCGGTGACGGCCCAGGTGTAGGTGAGGTGCGTCTCGCCCCCGTCGTCGGCGCCGAGGACGCTGAGGCCGGTCGTCGTCCCGGCGGTGACGGGGTTCGGCGACGCCGCGGCGGCGCTGGCGATCGTCGGCGCGTCGTTCTGGATCGTGACGCTCGCCGTGCCCTGGAGGCCCGAGCCCGCGTCGGTCGCGGTGACGGTGAACGGCCCGCCGCCCGTGCTGCCGGCGGTGAAGAGCCCGCTCGCATCGATCGCGCCGCCGCCGCTCACCATCCAGGTGAACGCCGGCTGCGAGGCCATCGCGTTGCCGAACTGGTCCTCGAGCGTGGCCGTGAAGGCCCGCGCTCCGTTCGGATGAACGGTTGCCGACGCCGGGCTGACGGTGACGCTGCTCGCGTGCTGCTCGACCGGCACCACGACCTGGCTCGTGACCGCGAGGCCGTCCTGGTCGGTGACCGTGACCTGGACGGTGTAGGTGCCGGCCTGGGTGAACGTCGCCGTGCTGGTCTTGGCGGCGTTGGTCCCGTTGGCGTTGAAGGTGGCGCCGCTCGGGCCGGCGGTGACCGCCCAGGTATAGGTGAGGTGCGTCTCACCGCCGTCGTCGGCGCCGAGGACGGTGAGGTCGGTGGTCGTGCCGGTCGTGACCGGGTTGGGGGAGGCCGCGGCGGCGACGGCGACGGTCGGCGCGTCGTTCTGGATGGTGATGCTCGCCGTGCTCTGGAGGCCCGAGGCCGGATCGGTCGCCGTGACGGTGAACGGACCGCCGCCCGAGCCGCCCGCGGTGAAGAGCCCGCTCCCATCGATGGTGCCGCCACCACTCGCCGTCCAGGTGAACGCTGGCTGCGAGCCCATGGGGTCGCCGAACTGGTCCTTGAGCGTGGCCGCGAACGCCTGCGTCGCATTCGGATCGACCGTCGCCGACGCGGGGCTCACGGTGACGCTGCTGGCGTGCTGCTGCACGGGCACCACGACCTGGCTCGTCACCGTGAGGCCGTCCTGGTCGGTGACGCTGACCCGGACGGTGTAGGTGCCGGCCTGCGTAAAGGTCGCCGTGCTGCTCTTGGCGGCGTTGGTCCCGTTGGCGCTGAAGGTGGCGCCGCCCGGGCCGGCGGTGACGGCCCAGGTGTAGGCGAGGTTGGCCTCGCCGCCGTCGTCGGCGCCGAGGACGCTGAGGCTGGTCGTCGTCCCGGTGGTGACGGGGTTCGGCGACGCCGCGGCGGCGACGGCGATCGTCGGCGCGTCGTTCTGAATCGTGACGCTCGCCGTTCCCTGGAGGCCCGAGCCCGCGTCGGTCGCGGTGACGGTGAACGGGCCGCCGCCCGAGCCGCCCGCGGTGAAGAGCCCGGCTGCATCGATGGTGCCGCCGCCGCTCACCATCCAGGCGAACGCCGGCTGCGAGGCCATCGGATCTCCGAACTGGTCCTCGAGCGTGGCCGTGAAGGCCTGCGTCGCGTTCGGATCGACCGTCGCCGACGCGGGGCTCACGGTGACGCTGCTCGCCTCCTGCTCGACCGGCACCACGACCTGGCTCGTGACCGTGAGGCCGTCCTGGTCGGTGACCGTGACCTGGACGGTGTAGGTCCCGGCCTGGGTGAACGTCGCCGTGCTGGCCTTGGCGGCGTTGGTCCCGTTGGCGTTGAAGGTGGCGCCGTTCGGGCCGGCGGTGACCGCCCAGGTATAGGTGAGGTTGGCCTCGCCGCCGTCGTCGGCGCCGAGGACGGTGAGGTCGGTGGTCGTGCCGGTCGTGACGGGGTCGGGCGACGCGGCGGCGGCGATGGCGATCGCGGGCGCGTCGTTCTGGATCGTGACGCTCGCCGTCCCCTGCACGCCCGAGCCCGGATCGGTCGCGGTGACGGTGAAGGGGCCGCCGCCCAGACCGCCGGCGGCGAACAGCCCGCTCGCGTCGATGGTGCCGCCGCCGCTCACCAGCCAGGCGAACGTCGGCTGCGGGGCCACGACGTCGCCGAACTGGTCGTAGAGCGTGGCCGTGAAGGCCTGCGTCGCGTTCGGATCGACCGTCGCCGACGCGGGGCTGACCGTCACGCTCGTGGGCGACTGCTGGACGTCGACCGTCACCTGGCTCGTGGTGCTGAAGCCGTCCTGGTCCGTGACCGTGACCTGAAAGGTATAGGTGCCGGCCTGGGTGAAGGTGGCGGTGCTGTCCTTGGCGGCGTTGGTCCCGTTGGCGCTGAACGTGGCGCCGCTCGGCCCGGCGGTGACCGCCCAGGTGTAGGTGAGGTTGGCCTCGCCGCCGTCGTCGGCACCGAGGACGCTCAGGTCGGTGGTCGTCCCGAGCGCGGGGTTGGGCGATGCCGCGGCGGCGCTGGCGATGCTCGGGACGAGGTAGGGCGGCGGTGCGCTCGACGCGCTGCAGGCCGAGCCTCCGAACGCCACCTTCTGGAAGATCGACTCGTAGCCGCCTGCCGCGAGGTTGAAGTCCCACTCGAAGCCCAGCCACGCATCGTGCCACGCGGTGTTGACCGTATCGTTGAGCGTCCCCGAGCGAATCGCGCTCCATCCCGTGTTGTAGACGGTCTCGCGGTACGCGCTCGGGGCCGTGACCGGAATGAACTCCTCGAAGAAGTTCGGGCCGACCTGCGGCGCGGACGCGCTGAGGCCGTTGCAGGCGGCGTTGTAAGCGCCGTAGCCGTTGTCCTGCGCCTGCGGGAACGCATCGGCGCCGTGGAAGAACTTGACGCCGTTGTAGTTCGCAGTGCTCGCGAAGGTCCACTTGAAGGTGGCGTAGTTGTCGCCGTTCACGTAGTACGCGGTCTGCGTGACGGTGACCGTGCCATCGGTGGTGAGCGTGGTGACGACGCGCCACGGGTCGGCCGCGGTCCCCGAGCCGAGGAGCGCGCTCTGGCTCGATATGCCGAAGACGTTGGCACCGACGGTGCCGGTTGTCGCACTCCCGCTGAATCCGTAGCTCGTACCGTTGAAGAAGAGCGTGTTGCCGGAGTCGCCGTTGAGGTCGTTGTTCGGGTACACCTCGCGGGTGCCGTTCCACTTGATCTGGTGGCGGCCCCCCTGCGTGTCGAGGAGGATGAGGGTCATGGGCGCGCCCGGGATGGTGGTCGTCGACCCGGTTGCGGTTGCGGGCAGGCCGAGGACCACGAGCGAGAGCAGGCAGAGCGCACCGGCGGCGCCCGAGTACCGGCGCGCTGAATGCGTGGTGCCGTCGTCCGTTGATCCCATCGTGCCTTCCCCCCCGCCTCGGCGCGAAACGGGACAGCGGCCCTGGTCGCGTCGCGGACCGGAATCGGGTCCGGTTTAGCAAGTCACGTTCCATGCGCGACCCGCGGCATTAAGCTGGGTAACGCGCGATTCTCTCGCGGGAGCGGGCATCCAGGGCCGCCAGGTCGAGCTCACGAGCGCTAGCTGCGCGTCCCCCCCGGCAAAAAATCGACGCTCCGGGCGCTTAGCCGGTGCCCCGAGCTCCCGGATCGCCCATGCTCATCTCAGCCGCAGTGGCCGGAGCCGTCGCACGTCGCGCTGCAGCAGTCCACGCTGGCGAGAGGCAACATCCGGACCCGAAGCACCTGCAAACCACCGGCGTCGTCGTGGTCGTGGTGGTCGACGGCATCGCGGGCGCGCAGAGGCGCGTCGCATGTTACCTGGAGCTCGCAAAGTTTGCGCTCCTCGGCCGCCGCAGCTATCCATGTCTATTCCATGGACACCGGCATCGCCTCGATCAACGATCAGGTGAAGGACGCCTCGGCCTTCGCCTACAGGCTCCGCGAGGAGATCGGCACCGTCGTCGTCGGGCAACGTTACCTGGTCGACCGCTTGCTGGTCGGCCTCCTGGCCAACGGGCACGTGCTGCTCGAAGGGGTCCCCGGGCTGGCGAAGACGCTCTCCGTGAAGACGCTCGCGCAGGCCATCTCGGCCACCTTCCGGCGCATCCAGTTCACGCCCGACCTGCTGCCCGCCGATCTCATCGGCACCATGATCTACAACCCGCGCGACGGGGGTTTCACCACGCGGAAGGGGCCCGTCTTCGCGCAGCTCGTCCTCGCCGACGAGATCAACCGTGCGCCCGCCAAGGTGCAGAGCGCGCTGCTCGAGGCGATGCAGGAGCACCAGGTCACGATCGGCGACGCCACCCACGCGCTGCCCGAGCCGTTCCTGGTCCTCGCGACGCAGAACCCGATCGAGCAGGAGGGCACCTACCCGCTGCCCGAGGCGCAGGTCGACCGCTTCATGCTGAAGCTCCGGATCGGCTACCCGTCGCGCGAGGAGGAGCGCCAGATCCTGGACCGCATGGCGACCACCGCCAACCACCAGGCGGTGCGCGCGGTCGTGACGCCCGCCGAGATCCTCGCGGGGCGCGCCCTCGTCGACCAGATCTACATCGACGACAAGGTGAAGGAGTACATCGTCAACATCGTCTTCGCCACGCGCGAGCCGGCGGCGTACCAGCTCGACCTCGGCCCGCTCATCCAGTACGGCGCCTCGCCCCGGGCGACGCTCTATCTGACGCTCGCCGCCAAGGCGCACGCCTTCCTCCAGGGCCGCGGCTACGTGACGCCGCAGGACGTCAAGTCGATAGGCCCCGACGTGCTGCGCCACCGCGTCATCGTCACCTACGAGGCAGAGGCCGAGGAGGTCGACGCCGACGAGGTCGTGCGCCGCGTCTTCGACGGCGTGCCCGTCCCCTGACCGCGCCGCCGGCGCGGCATCGGCATGCTGACCCGGGAGCAGCTGAAGGCGGTGCGGAAGATCCAGATCCGCACCAGCCACCTGGTGACCGACCTCTTCGCCGGCCAGTACCAGAGCGTCTTCAAGGGCCGCGGCATGGAGTTCGCCGAGGTGCGGCTCTACCAGCCGGGCGACGACGTCCGCACCATCGACTGGAACGTCACGGCGCGGACGGGTGTGCCGCACGTGAAGCGCTACGCCGAGGAGCGCGAGCTCACCGTGATGCTCATGGTCGACGCCAGCGCGTCGACCGTCTTCGGCAGCGTCACGCAGCTCAAGTCGACGCTCGCCGCCGAGCTCGGCGCGCTCTTCGCCTTCTCCGCCATCACGAACAACGACAAGGTCGGCCTCATCATCTTCACCGACCGGATCGAGCTGGCGCTCCGCCCCCGCAAAGGCACGCGTCACGTGCTGCGCGTGATCCGCGAGGTCCTGTCGCTGAAACCCGCCGGCCGCGGCACCGACGTCCCGGGCGCACTCGAGCACCTCGGTCGTGTCACCAAGCGGCGCTGCGTCGTCTTCCTCGTCTCGGATTTCCTCGATCCCGCGTGCAAGCACGCGCTCCGCGTCGCGGCGCGGCGCCACGACGTGATCGCCGTCGCGCTCGAGGACCCGCGCGAGAGCGCGCTCCCGGCGGTGGGCCTGGTCGAGCTCGAGGAGGCCGAGACTGGCGAGCGGTACGTCGTCGACACCGGCGACGCGCGGGTGCGCGAGGCATTCGCCCGTCAGGCGGCCGCGTCACGCGCGGAGCGCGATCGCATGCTGCGGTCGGCCGACGTCGATGCGATCGTCATCCGCACCGATCAGCCGTACACCAACGCGCTGCTCCGGTTCTTCCGGATGCGGGAGCGACGGCAGTGAGGGCGGCTCCGCGCGCCATTCAGGCGCGCGGCAGCACGTAGAGGGCGACGACCGCATAGTGCGTGCCGGCGGCCGCGACCACGAGAGAGTGGAACACCTCGTGGTAGCCGAACACCGCAGGGGCCGGGTCCGGACGGCGGAGCGCGTAGACGGCCGCGCCGGCCGAGTAGAGCGCGCCGCCGAGCGCGAGCAGCGCGGTCGGTGCCCAGCCGACGTGCGACACCAGCTGCGGCAGAGCCGCGGTGCCGCTCCAGCCGAGGACGACGTAGACGACGGCGCTGAGCCTCTTCGGAGCATCGATCCAGAGGACATGCAGCAGGATGCCTGCGAGCGCACCGCCCCAGACGAGCGCCAGGGACACGGTGGCGAGCGTGCCGGAGAGCACGAGCAGCCCGAAGGGCGTGAACGTGCCGGCGATGAGCACGTTGATCATCGCGTGGTCGAGCCGTCCCATCCAGCGGCGCGTGCCCGCCGACCACGTGACGCGGTGAAAGAGCGTGCTCACGCCGAACAGGGCCACGAGGCTGAGACCGTACACCGTCCCGGCAAAGGCGGCGCGGCCGGTCCGGGACGCGAGGAGGAGGACCGGGAGGGCGGGGAGTGAGGCGAAGAAGGCATACTGGAGCGGAAGACCGCGCAGCCGGGGCTTTACGCGTGCGGGACGGGCGATCATCGCGATCCGATGCTCAGCGCCCGGGGCCGAACCGCCGGCGGCGGCGTCGGCGAGGCATGCCCGGGCGCGCCGGCTGCTGTGTCCCGTCGGCGCGAGGCGGTGCCGCGGCGGTCTGCTGCGCCCGCCGCTCGGCATTGATCCTCGCGCGTGCCCGCTCGTCCCCCTTTCGCGCCCGGATGGCGGCGATCCGCTCGCCCACCGGCACCTCCAATCGCTCGGCCGGCCGCTTCGTGTAATCGAAGCCCGGCAGCGTGACGCGCGGCAGCTGCTTGCCGATGGCCCGCTCGATCGCCCGCAGCTCGCCTTCCTCCTCGGGTGCGACGAAGGTGAACGCGTCGCCGGTCATCTCCGCCCGCGCGGTTCGCCCGACACGGTGGATGTAGTCGTCCGGCACGTGCGGGACGTCGAAGTTGATCACGTGGCTCAGCGCCTCGACGTCGATGCCGCGTGCCGCGATGTCGGTGGCCACGAGGACGCGGAAGCGGCCGGCCTTGAAGCCGGCCAGCGCCTGCGTGCGCTGCGGCTGGGAGCGGTTCCCGTGGATACGTTCGCAGGGGACGCGGTGCCGGTCGAGGAACTGGGCGAGCCGGTTGGCGCGGTGCTTCGTGCGCGTGAAGACGAGGGCCTGCGGCACGTCGTCGCGCTGGAGGAGTGCCAGCAGCAGCCGGCTCTTCAGCTCCTGCGCGACGGGGTAGACCGCATGCGTGATGCCGACCGCCGGCGCCACCTTGCGCTCCAGGTTCACGGTGACCGGATCCCTCAGCATCTCGCGCGCCAGCCCGACGATCGGGGGCGGCATCGTCGCCGAGAAGAAGAGCGTCTGCCGCCGCGCCGGCAGGTGCCTCAGAACGCGGCGGATGTCGGGGAGGAAGCCCATGTCGAGCATCCGGTCGGCCTCGTCGAGGACGAGCACGTCCAGGTGCTCGAGCTTCGCGTACGGGTGGCGGAAGTGGTCCAGGAGCCGGCCCGGCGTGGCGACGATCACGTCCACGCCGCTGCGGAACGCGTGCTCCTGCGGGCCCATGCCGACGCCGCCGAAGACCGCCGCGCCCGTGAGCGGCGTGTGGACGGCGAGCTCGGTGAAATGCGCGTCGACCTGCGCGGCGAGCTCGCGGGTGGGCGTGAGGACGAGGGCGCGCGTCACACCGCGACGCTTCGCCAGGAACCGCTGCATCATGGGAAGGAGGAACGCCGCGGTCTTCCCGCTCCCCGTCATCGCGCAGGCGAGGATGTCGCGGCCGGCGAGGGCGGGCGGGATGGCGTCCTTCTGGACGGGTGTCGGGCGGGTGAAGCCGAGCTCGCGCGTGGCCCGCAGGAGGGCAGGGTCGAGGCCGAGGCCGGTGAACGGCATGAGTGGCCAGGTGTAAGGCAGCGGCCGCGGAAGCGCAACGTTACGTTCAGGCCGTGAGCGCACGCAGCAGCGCCGCGACCGCCTGCTTGTGCTGCACGAGGACGACCTTCACCGCCGCCTCGCGCGCAATCGTGGCGCGGCCGAGCGTCGCCGCGTCGGCGGTGATCATGGCGACCAGGACGCGGGGCGCATGCGCGGCGGCGAGCCGCTCGACGTTCCGGTAGAGCCGCTCGGCGCCGTCGTCGGAGAGGAGCAGCAACCGCGACACCCGTGCACCCGGCGCGTGGCGCGTCCGCCTTGCCACCAGCGCGAGCCCACGCGCCTCGGCCGCGAGCACCGCCTCCACGCGTTCGAGGCCGAGAACGAGGCGCCCGTCGCGGTAGGCGGCGCCGAGCGCGCCCGCCAGGGCGGGACGGAGCGGCAGGACGGGCACCACTGCCTGGCCTCCGGGCCAGAGCCGCCGGCCGCCAGCCCGGAGCCGCGCTCGGATCACCTCGTGGCCCGGATCGGCCTCGATCTCACGCGGCAGCGGTGGGGTTGACCCGCCGGTCATGCTTGCCCTTGGTTACATCCATGAGCGGTCTCAGGATCATCGGCGGGACGTTCAAGGGGCGGCGACTCGTTGCCCCGCCGGGCCTGGAGACGCGGCCGCTGCCCGATCGCGTCAAGCAGTCGCTCTTCGACTGGCTCGGGCAGCGCCTGGACGGGCTCCACGTCGTCGATTGCTGCGCGGGCTCCGGCGCGTTCACGTTCGAGGCGCTCAGCCGGGGTGCCAGCCGGGTGGACGCGATCGAGCCCGGCCGGCATGCGGTGCCGATCCTGCGGGCCAACGCGGCGAAGCTCGGCAACCCGCGGGGTCTCGTCGTGCATGCGATGCCGTTGCAGGAGGTTCTGCCACGGCTCCACGGCGTCGATCTCGTCTTCGCCGATCCTCCGTTTCCGTGGTACCGCAACGGCGCCGTGCGGATCGCCGAGCTCCTTCGCCTCGGCGCGCGGGCCCTCGCGCCCGCCGGCCGCCTGGTCATCCGGGGCGAGCGGGGCGCCGACCTTCCCGAGGTCTCGGCGGGCCTCCTGGAGCGCGAACGGCGTACCTATGGACGGAGCTGGATCGCGCTGCTGCAGGGGGAGCACGGCGTGGACTCCGGACTGCCGGACGGTTAGACGGTGCGGTACACGGTGCGCGCGCCCGGCTCGCTCGGTGCCTGTCTCGGCCGTCTGCTCGCCGAGGCATCGGGCCGGACGCGGAAGCAGATGCTCGCCGGGGGCCGGGTGCGCGTCAATGGGGCGACGGCCAGGAACGCGGACACGGCGCTCGCCGCCGGCGACGTCGTGGAGCTCGCCGTCCGGGGCCCTCGCAGGGCGCTGCCGCCCGGTCTCGATCTCGTGCACGAGGACGACGACCTGATCGTGGTCGACAAGCCGGCCGGTCTCCTCACCATCGCCACGGAGCGCGAGCGGCAGCGGACCGTGTACGCGTACCTGACGGCCCGCGCGCGGACACGGAAGCCGCCGGCCCGGGTCTTCGTCGTGCACCGGCTCGATCGGCGCGCCTCGGGGCTGCTCGTCTTCGCCAGGTCCCCCGTCGCGAAGCGAATGCTCCAGGCTCAATTCGCCGCGCACACCGTCGAGCGGACGTACCTGG
>WNEP01000464.1_pt1 | contig 20911 bp, 19 predicted proteins | sample 5399961 | NCBI WGS metagenome assembly WNEP01 (sample SAMN13153329, study PRJNA577476) | soil metagenome | isolation source: 20 cm grassland meadow soil pre-rain plot 5 | place: USA:California | collected 2015-09-08 | reverse complement strand
CCGCGGCTGGCGAAGCCAGCGCGGCAGACGGACACGCCCGGTTTCGCAGCCGCCGCGGACAGGCAATCGCCAAACGGATCACATGAGAGTCGCGAGGCCTTTCGAACGGCGCGTGTCCGTTCCGCCGCGCTGGCTTCGCCAGCGCACGGCGATGGCGCGTGACGTGAGCGCCACACGCTCGCGTCTGTATCCGCGACCCAAGAAGTCTTGGGTCGCGCTCCTAGTGTGGGATCGGGCAGATGACGCTCGAGATGGAGCCGTCCGGGTTGATCGTGGGAAACCCTTCGCAACCTCCAAGTTCGCAGTGCTGACATACCGGCGGGAAGATCGCGCAGTCCGCGTCCGTGATGCAGCGTCCTAGGGAACTGGCACTGCCCGTCGAGATGACGGTCTTCGTCGCAGACGCTCAGGCGTACGGTGCGTGGAGTCGGCAGCCAGCGCACTGAGGCCGACTACGAGCCATCGTAACACGTGACGACGATGGGTGCGGGCCAGGCGGGCCCGTCAGCACGAGCAGGACGGCAAGCAGCCGCCACGCCATGGGCTGGAACTACCACGGCAGCGATCGTGCGGACAGCCAGTACCGACCTTGTAAATTTGGACCGAGAGCGCAAACCTTGAAGGTGTGAGCTTCGTCCCCCGCCGCACCGTCCTGCTCATCCTGAGCGGCGCCGCACTTACCGCATGCCAGCCGGTTCCACCAAGCTATTACGATTGGCTCGACGCGGGGGGCGGCTATTACGATTACGCGCCGCTGTTCGAGGGTGGCTTCATCAACGAGTGCCGCCTTCGCGACGCCGGCCATCCCCGAGCCTGTCGCATCGAGTCAGGTCGAATCGGGTCGAGCGGCTTCGGGGCGTTCGGTCACCCGCTCTCGTCAGGGCGCACGTCCGGGATGATCGGCAGCAGCCGAGGTCGGATGGGTGGCGGGCGGACGGCCGGCGGAGCCAACGTCGGCGGACGGACCGCACATGGCGGGGGCGCCGGCGGCGGCCACGGGGGACACGGCGGCCGGTAGGGAAGATCGCTCGCACACGCCAAACCGCCGCCGCGCGACGTCCCGTGACCCGGCTCGGACACCTGCTCAGGCGACAACGACGGCGCGGATCGACGGCAGCCCGCTCGCGACGAGCTTCCACGAGCGGCCGGCGTCGTGAGACGCGTACACGTCTCGCTCCATGGCGACGGCGACGTGCTCGCCGGCAGCGGCGAGGCGGTGCGGGCGCACGTTCGCATCGAACCGCTCGGGCAGGCCCGTCGCACAACGCATGAACGCGCCGCCCGCCGCATCGGCACGATAGACGGCGGCATCATCGCTGAACGGTCCGCTCGAGGCGCCCACGAACACCGCGTCGCCCGCAATCGCGACCGCTTGCAGGTACGACGCGTGCAGGCCCTTGGTGGTCCACGACCAGGAGCGGCCCGCGTCGCGGCTCCATCCGAGCCCACGCTGCGCGGCCACCGCGGCCACCCCGGCGCGCGTCGCGACGACCTGGTGCACGTCGGTCTTGGGCTCGAGGGACGGCTTCCACGTGTCGCCTTCATCCTCCGAGCGCCAGACGCCACCCACGTGGACGCTCACCAGCACCGAGTCGCCGGCCGACGCGAGCGACCAGACATCGGGCGCTGAGCTTGCCGGGTTGCTCCACCTGTCGCGCCCCGGGACCGCGTCGAACGAGCGGAGCCGTCGCAAGCCGCCGTCCGACCGGCGCAGGACGTGCGCACCGGCGGTCCCGACGAAGAGCGTGCCGTCGGTGCGCGGCAGCAGGCAGCGAGCCGTTTCCCCTTCGACCCGAAGGATGGTCTGCCAGTCGGTGGGCACTGCAGCGTGCAACACCTCGTGGCGGTCGGCGAGTACCCAGAGGCCGTCCGGCGCCGCGACGAGGTGCGTGACGTCGCGGCCCGCAAGCCTTACCTCGCCCGTCTCGACGTTGCGGATGCCGTTCTCCGTGGCCGCCAGGATCATCGTGCCTCGATTCAGTTGTCGAGCGCGCCCTGCGTCACCCAGTCGCTGATCGTCACCACCTGCGCCAGCGTCAGCGGCCCCCCGAGGAGCGGCATGGGTAAGCCCATGATGCTCTGCCCCGCGGGAGCCTTGCCGACCTTCCACAGGAGGTAGCTCGTCGTCGCGGAACCGGGGTCGATCAGCTTCACCGTTGGCAGCTCGGTGCTCGACCGGCCGACGAGCGCGGCGTACGAGCTGCCGTCGCTGAGGTCGAGACCTTGCGTGGGGATTGGTCCCGAGTGGCAGCCCGGCAGCGCGCACCTCGCCGTGAAGATCGGCTGGATGTCGCCACGGAAGCTCACGAGGGCCGGCGGCTGCGTCGTCGTGGTCGAGGTACTCGTCACGGTCGCCACCGTCGTGGATGTGCTCGTCACGGTCGTGCTGGTCGTCGGGGGCGGCAGCTCCGTGGTCGTGGTCGACGTGGTCGTCACGGTGGCAACTGTCGTCGACGTGCTGGTCACGGTCGTGCTGGTCGTCGGGGTCGGCGGCTCCGTGCTCGTGGTCGACGTGGTCGAGGTGCTGGTCACGGCCGCCTCCGTGGTCGACGTGGTCGTCACGGCGGCGACTGTCGTAGACGTGCTGGTCACTGTCGTGCTCGTCACGGTGGTGCTGGTCGTCGGGGTCGGCGGCTCCGTGCTCGTGGTCGACGTGATCGAGGTGCTGGTCACGGTTACGACCGTCGTCGACGTGCTGGGCACGGTCGTGCTGGTCGTCGAGGCTGGCTGATCGTTCACCGCGCCCTCGGCGATCCATGCACGGATGATCGCCTGCTCCGCCGCCGACAGCGGCCCACCGGTCAGCGGCATCGGTGACCCGAGGATGCTCTGCCCCGCAGGAGCGCCCGAGATCTTCCACTCGAGGTAGCTGGTCGCCGGCGCGCCGGGGTCGACGATCTTCAGGTCGGGGCGCTCGGTGCTCGGCCGGCCCACGATGGCAGCGTAGGACCGGCCCGGGCTCAGGTCGAGACCCTGCGTGGGGGTGGCGCCGGAATGGCAGAGCGGGACCGCGCATCGCGCGCTGAAGATCGGCTGAACGTCTCCCCCGAAGCTGACCGCGGGAGGCGGCTCAGACCGCGCGACGCAGCGGCAGTCCGGGCTGCACTCCTGGCCGGCGTCGCAGCCGGCGGCGCCATCGCACGCCTCGCCGTCGACCGTGTCGATGATCCCGTCACCACAGCGCGGTGCGATGAAGTGCACCGGGCGCGACCTGGATACCCTCAGCACGCCTTGCATCGCGTGGCAGCCGGCGTCGATCATCGCCGTGAGCTGCACCTTCCCCGGACCGCATGCGTTCTTCGGCCACGAGGCGACCACCCTCGTCCCCTTCCTCGTTCCCCTGATCCGCACGCGCACCGCCGGGCAGTGCCCCGCGATCGCGATCGTGGGCGTCGCCCCTCCGATCACCAGGGCTTCCGGCGCGGCAACGATCGCGCCGGCGATGAGCGGCGGGGTTCCGGGCGGCGTCACGAACCGTCCGTCGCGGCACACCGGCGGCTTCGGTGCCCGGGCGGACGCCGTGGCGGCGACGGCGATGATGACGGCCGCGGCGGCCAGCTGGCGGGTGAGTCGCACGGGGGGATTTGTGTCTCAGTCGACTCCAGAGCGGACTGTAGATTCCCAAAGGTCCCGTCTTCAATACAGGAGTCCCCGCGACTCCGCCGTCGCGGACCGCTTGCCGGTGAATGACCGCTGGCCTAGTGTCGCCCGGCCTTGCTCACCCACCGCAGCGCGGCGGCGAGCGTCCTGGTCGTCGTCCTGGCCGGCCACGCCGAAGCCCAGAGCGTCGAGGTCTTCAGGACGAAGACCTTCGTCCAGCAGATCAGCGCCGACCCGTTCGCGGGGGCAGCCGGCTCCGAGGCGGACACCCAGGTGGAGCCCTCGGTCGCGCTCGACCCGAACGACCCCTCGACCGTGGTGGCGGTCTTCCAGCAGGGGCGGTTCGACGCCAACGGCGCCTCCGTCGACCCGGGCTTCGCGACCTCGCAGGACGGCGGCCGGACGTGGACGACGGGCAACCTGCCCGGCCTGACCGTGGCCGTGGGCGGCCCCTTCGAGCGTGCCTCGGACCCCGTGGTGGCGATCGGGCCGGACGGCTCGGTCTACGCCCAGACCCTCGCCCTCGACGTGAGCGACTGCCGCAGCGCCGTCTCCGTCCAGCGCTCGGACGACCACGGGCTCACCTTCGGCGCCCCCGTGCTGGTGCAGGACGATTCCGCCTGCACCCTCTTCAACGACAAGAACTGGATCGCCGTGGACACGTTCCCCGGGAGCCCACACTTCGGCCGGGTCTATGGCGCGTGGGACCGCATCGATTCCGCCGCCGGCACGGCGCCCACGCTGCTCCGCTTCTCGGACGATCGCGGCGCGACCTGGAGCGGGCTCGTGACGGTTTCGGACCCGAGCGCTCAGACGGTCGGCGCGCTGCCCCTCGTGCAGCCGAGCGGCGACCTGACCGTCATCTACAACCTCTACGGGCCGCCGACCGGGCAGGTGTCGCAGACGTCGCACGACGGCGGGCAACACTTCGATGCGCCCGTGACGATCGGGACGGACCAGAGCTCCGGGGCCTCCGGGATGCGTACGGGCGGGGGGCTGCCGGCCGCGGCGGTGGACCCGGTCAGTGGGCGCCTCTACGCGGTCTGGGCGGACGGACGCTTCCGATCCGACGGGCTGGACGACATCGTGCTCGGCGTATCGAGCGACGACGGGGCGAGCTGGGGTCCGCTCGCCGCGGTCGATCCGTCCAGACCCGGCGATGTGCTGAACCATTTCACGCCCGCCGTCGCCGCACATGGAGGCGCCGTGCTCGTCAGCTACCGGACGCGGCGGGGCGATACCCTCCGGGTCGACATGCGCTACGTCGCCTCGCCTGACGGCGGCGCCACGTTCGGTCGGGAGCGTCGGCTCGGCCGGAGCACCAATCTGGACTTTGCCGCCACGGCCCGCGGCCTGCCCTTCCTCGGCGATTACATGGGCCTCACGGCCTCCACGGATGCCGTTCATGCGGTCTGGTGCGTCGCCTTCAGGGGGCGGCTCGCAGCCACGCACCACCAGACGGCATGGAGCGCGACGCTAGTGCGTTAGGTCGAAGCGCGCGCCTTTGAAGGTCCCGCAGAGGCGGACGGCGCCCCGGTTGACCATGTAGATGATCGTGGCAATCGTCTCGTCCTCCGAGCGGGCATGCTCTGCGACTGCGTCGAAGAGCTCGAGTAGCGTGACGTTCGCGGCCATCGGTCCAACCTCCACCGGTGGGGCGTCGCAAGTTCGATGCCAGGCGCGGCGGAAGGTTGGATGGGCCTGGACCCCGGCGTGGCTCTCGATTTTTCGCGGAGCCACGAGATCTCGCGGGACGTCGGTCCGCTCCGGGAGTTAGCACCCACCCTCGGCTGGGGGTCCTGACCCTACCGGACGACAGCGTTGCTCCGAGGTTCGATCGACTTCGGGATGCTTCTCCAACCGCCGAAGGCGCTCGTCGAGCTCCTTGAGCTCGCGCTCGATCCGGTCCTGAAACCGCCGCCACGCTCGCGGGAGGCCCTCCGGGAACCACCAGCCGTCGATCCCCATCCGCCGCTGCCGGGCTGCGGCGAGGGTCACCGTCGCCGTTCGCACCTCGCGGTCCCGCACGTACTCGACGGGCACCTCGGCGCCGGCCTTCCGATCGGCGAGCACCTCGAGGATGTCCCCCGCGTCGCCGACCGGCTTACCGGCGACGCGCGTCAGCACGTCGCCCGCCTGCAAACCCGCCCGCGCGGCCGGCCCGTCGGGCTCGACTTCCAGAACGAGCACGCCCTTCCCGGTGTCGACGCCGAGCGTCCTCCGGAGCTGCGCCGTGGTGGCGATCACCCGGACCCCCAGCCGCACCGCCGCCACACGGGCCGAGGGAGGCCACGGACCCGGCCAGGCCGCGGCCAGCGCCACGAGGGCCAGGCCCGCCATTGCGATCCCCGTCTTCATCGCGTTCCCCGCGCTTTAGACGGCGACGCAGGGGTGGTCCTTCACGCGGCCGCCGTGTCAAGCGACGCGATGTCGCACGGGTCGCCGCAGAGTGGTACAGGCCTCGAAGGATGCCGACGACGACACTCCGCGCCCGACGCGAGGCGGTCGTGCGCGAGCACATGGAATCCGAGAACCGCCACGAGTTCGACGTCACGCTCCGCACCTTCGCGCACCCGCGCTACGAGCTCATCGCCACGGGCGAGGTGTACGACGGTGAGGAGGCGGTCCGCGGCTACTACGCAGCGTCGCGGGCCGCATTCCCCGACCAGCGCAACGAGGTCCGGGCCATGCATCACGCGGACGACGCCGTCGTCGTGGAGTTCGACCTGATGGGCACCCACCGCGGTCCGCTCCGTGGCATCCCGCCGAGCGGCCGCGAGTTCACCTGCCGCATGATCGCGCTCTTCTGCTTCGAGGGAGACCGGATCGTCTGCGAGCGTGTCTACTTCGACTCGGCGACGATCCTCGGCCAGCTCGGAATCATCCCGCCGACCAGCTGATCGGCGTACGGCGCCGTCGTGCCGCGCGCCGGGCATGCGGCATGAGGCGTGCAAAGCCCGGCAGGAGCGGCAGCCCGACGCGGGCCGCGGCCGCGATCGCGCGGAGCGCCCGCTCCTGTCCCGCGCTCCATGCGAAGCCGAAGCGCTCGCGCAGCGCCGGTGGCAGCAGGCCGACGGCGAAGAAGCCGCCCGCCCGGAACGCCGGTGTGAGAGCAAGCGGGACGGGCGGCCGGAGGATCGAGGCGGCGATGTCGCGAGCCGTCGCGCCCACCGCCAGCACCTCGCCGTGGATCATCCCGTCCATGTACTCCTCGAAGCGCACGAGCGTGGGCGGGATGAGCGGCTCGGGGATGCCGAAGAGGCGTGCGCCCATCTTCGACTCCTCGTAGTAGGCGGCGCGCTCGCCCGCCGTGAGCGGCCCGACGAAGCGCTCGTAGGCGACCAGCGCCGTGTCGACCAGCGTCGCGTAGACCCAGAAGAGGAGCCGCGGCTCACTCGCGTCGTAAGGCGTGCCGCGGGCGAATGGACCGACGCCGGCATCGAGAACGCCGCGCACGCGCGCGTGCACGTGCTCGATCTCGCGGACGGCCCCGATCGCCCGCGCCGCGTCGGCGAAGACGAGCGTCAGCATGAGATCGAGGGTGCGCCACAGGCGCTCGAGCGGACGCTGGCGGAAGCGGCTGTGCGCCGCCACGCCCGCCGCGACCAGCGGGTGCGCGACCTGCAGGAGCAGCGCCCGCCCGCCGCCGAGCAGGATGACCGCCTCGCGGTTGACGCGCCAGGTGACGCTCGCGGGACCGAAGAGGCTCTCGGCCGGGTCGACCGCGGAGCGGGCGGTCCGCAGCCGATCGAGGTCCGCGGGCGACAGAGCGGCGGTCACGCCGCGGATTCTACCCGGCCGGCCTCCTCATCGGCAGCTGCCGGCCGAATCCACGAGCGGGCCCTGATCGCCGCACGTGTGTCCGGGACTCTGGTCGTGCGGGACACAGACCTTCGCCGTGCCCTGGCATCGTCCGCCCCGGCCGTCATCGGCGGAGAAGCTCACGTAGTAGACGCGCCCGTCCCGCGTTCCCGCGCGTTCCGCGCGCACCTGCGCGGTGTTCCCCTTGCCGATGCCGGACGCGTCGGGGCACGTGTCGCCGTCGCCGAGGCCGTTCAGCGGCTCGTCCTGGCGGATGCCGGTGATCACCACGCGCATGGCGTCTCCGTCGGGATCGGTCATACCGCGGACCCCGACGGTCACGTACTTGTGGTTCGGCGGCCAGAGCTCCGCCGGGCTCACCCAGGCGTGGCTGCAGTCGGGCGGGGAGTCGCACCGCCCCTTGAAGCATGCGCCGCCGGTGCACGGGGTTCCGTCGGGGGCGAGCGACGTCGAGCAGGCGCCCGTCCTCGGATTGCACGCTGCCAGATGACACTCGTCCGGGGGCACGCAGGTCGCCGGCGCACCGGTGCATGCGCCCGCCTGGCAGACGTCACCCCACGTGCACGCGATCCCGTCGCTGCAGCCGGTGCCGTCGGCCTTGGCCGGGTTGGAGCACGCGCCCGTCGCGGGGTCACAGGTCCCGGCGTCGTGGCACTGATCCGGCGCGCTGCACCGCACCGGGCTCGCTCCGGTGCAGACGCCCGCCTGGCAGGTGTCCGTCTGCGTGCAGGCGTTCCCGTCGTCGCACGGCGTGCCGTTCGGACTCGGGCGGTCGGACGGGCAATCGTTCGACGCGCCGTCACAGCGCTCCGGCGCGTCACACTGCCCCGCGGCGGGGCGGCACACCTCGGTCTTCTTGGCGTCGGCCGGACAGCCGGCGCTCGATCCCGTGCACAGCTCGGGCACGTCGCAGACGCCGGCCGCATCGCGGCACGTGACGGTCGCCGGCTGGAAGGCGTCGGCCGGGCAGGCATCGTGCGTCCCGTCACAACGCTCCTCGACATCGCACGGACCGGCCGCCGGACGGCAGACGTCGGACGTCTTCTTCACGTCGGCAGGACAGGCCGCGTCGGAGCCGGTGCAGGACTCCGCCGCGTCGCACACACCGGCGGCCGCACGGCACTCGGTGCCGGCAGCCTTGAAGCCGTCGGCCGGGCAGGCGTCGTGCGCCCCGTCGCACCGCTCGTCGACGTCGCACGGGCCCGCCGCCGGCCGGCAGACGTCGGACGTCTTCTTCACGTCGGCGGGACAGGCGGCGTCGGAGCCGGTGCACGACTCCGCCGCGTCGCAGACGCCCGCGGCGGCGCGACACTCGGTCCCCGCGGCCTTGAAGCCGTCGGCCGGGCAGGCGTCGTGCGCCCCGTCGCACCGCTCGTCGACGTCGCACGGGCCGGCCGCCGGCCGGCAGACGTCGGACGTCTTCTTCACGTCCGCGGGGCAGGCGGCGTCGGAGCCGGTGCACGACTCCGCCGCATCGCAGATGCCGGCGGCGGCGCGACACTCGGTGCCCGCGGCCTTGAACCCATCCGCCGGGCACGCGTCGTGCGTGCCGTCGCAGCGCTCATCGGCGTCGCATGGGCCCGCTGCCGGGCGGCAGACGTCGATCTTCTTCGCATCGTCGGGGCAGCCGGCACCCGAGCCGGTGCAGGACTCCGCCGCGTCACAGACGCCGGCCGCCGCGCGACACTCGATGCCCGCGGGCTTGAAGCCGTCGACCGGACACGCATCGTGCGTGCCGTCGCAGCGCTCGTCGACGTCGCACGGACCCGTTGCCGGACGGCAGACGTCCGCGTTCTTCTTCACGTCGGCGGGACACGCGACGTCGGTGCCCGTGCAGGACTCCGCCGCGTCACACACGCCGGCGGCCGCCCGGCAGACCGTGCCGGCGGGCTTGAGGCCGTCCGCGGGGCAGGTGTCGTGCGTGCCGTCGCAGCGCTCCTCGGCGTCGCACGGACCGGCCGCCGCGCGGCAGACGTCGGTCTTCTTCACGTCGGCCGGGCACGCGCCGCTGGAACCGGTGCAGACCTCCGCCGCGTCGCAGACGCCGGCCGCGGCGCGACACACGGTGCCGCCGGCCTTGAAGCCATCGACGGGGCACGTGTCGTGCGTCCCGTCGCACCGCTCCTCCACGTCGCACGGACCGGCGGCCAGGCGGCAGACGCCGGTTCGCTTCGCGTCGGACGGGCACGCCGGCCCGGAGCCGGTGCAGAGCTCGGCCGCGTCACAGGCGCCGGCCGACGCACGGCAGGTGGCGGTCGCGGGCTGGAAGCGGTCCGCCGGGCAGTCATCGTGCGTCCCGTCGCAGCGCTCCTCCATGTCGCACGGACCCGCCGAAGGACGGCAGACGCTCGTCTTCTTCTTGTCGGAGGGGCACGCGGGACCCGAGCCGGTGCAGGACTCGGCCGCGTCGCAGACGCCCGCGGCGGCGCGACACTGCGTGCCCGTGCTCTTGAACCCGTCCGCCGGACAGGTGTCGAGCGTCCCGTCGCACCGCTCCTCGACGTCGCAGGGGCCTGCCGCCGGGCGGCAGAGGTCGGACGTCTTCTTCGCGTCGGCGGGACAGGCCGCGTCGGAGCCGGTGCAGGACTCCGCCGCGTCGCAGACGCCGGCGGCCGCACGACATTCGGTGCCGGCGGCCTTGAAGCCGTCCGCCGGGCAGGCGTCGTGCGTCCCGTCGCACCGCTCGTCGACGTCGCACGGGCCCGTTGCCGGGCGGCAGACGTCGGACGTCTTCTTCGCGTCGGCGGGACAGGCGGCATCCGTCCCGGTGCACCGCTCGGCCGCGTCGCACGGGCCGGCCGCCGGGCGGCACTTGAACGTCGAGGGCTTCAGCGTGTCCGCCGGACACTGCCCGCTCGTGCCCGTGCAGAGCTCCGCCACGTCGCAGGGGCCGGCCGCGGGCCGGCACACCGTGGTGGGCGGCTCGAACTTGCAGTTGGAAGAGCAGCAGTCGCCGTTCAGCTGGTTGCCGTCGTCGCAGTCCTCGCCCGGGTCGACGATGCCGTTGCCGCAGCACGCGCCCACGATCGCGGCATCGACGATCCGGGTGATGGAGTCGTTCAGCTGCATCATGTCGTCGTTGCGGATGCTGCCCTCGGTGCCGCCCATGCCGGCGATGACCTGGGAGTAGCGGTCGAAGAGGACCGGATCCTCGAGCCGATCGCTGCACGGCGCCGGGTTGTCCACGGTGGGACGCAGCGGACAGACGATGCCGTCGACCAGCGAGCGCTGCGCGGCCGGCCGCAGCAGGTCGTAGTCGCTGAAGTAGCTGACCCAGCTCGGGACGCTGTTGTCGGGCTCGCCGGGCGGCGTCTCCGTGTCGGTCGTCTGGTCGCCGGTGTCGGTCATGAAGATGACCGCGAGCTGTGCGTCGGGGCGCAGCGTGCAGTCGCCGCCCGGCACGGGCTCGCAGCCCGTCCCGGCGAGGAGCCGGTCGATCGCCACGCGCGCGCCGTTGAAGCCGCGCTCGGACGCGTCGCCGCAGGTGCCCGCCTTCACGTACGCGCACTGCGGGGTCCCGTTGCGGAAGACGTTCAAGTCGGTGGTGAACGGACAGAGCCGCCGCCGGCCCGGACCCGGCGCGCCGGGGCACGTGTCGGTGGCGCTGGGCGGCAGGTGGAGGTCGGTGTAGGCGACGGCCATGCGCCAGTCGATCGGACACCGCGCGTTCGCCAGCTGGTTCGCTATGTCATCGGCCGCGGCGGAGAGCACGCTCTGCTCCCCCGCCATCGACGGGGAGTTGTCGATGATCCAGAGGAAATCGACCTTGGCGGCACGGCTCTCACGTCCGCTTCCCCCCACGAGACACAGCGCCGTGCACAGCAACAGGACACCCCGTCTGAGCTTGCTCATTTACTATCTCCGTTGTTTGACGTACCCATGAGCGCAGCGATTCCCACGGCGTACGAGCAAGCGGGGTGCCACGGAAGAGTTGTGCGGGATGCTGAGGCGCCGCGTCGCAAGGCGGCACGATCGGGTGCGGCGTCCAGACGAGGCCCGCGGGGCGCACGCAAGCCGCCATGATGCTGCGCGCAGCAGATGATGTTTCGCGTGCCGGTGCGTCCGCGCGCGACGGCGCGTCCGCGTGGTCAGTCGCCGGCTTGCTTCACCCGCCGGCGGTGGAAGACGCCGGCGTCCGCGAGACAGCGCTCGAGCGCGTCCTCCGGCGAGGCCGCGCTGCCGAGCGGCCGGAAGCCCCCGGGATCGTCGCGGTTCGTGCCGAGCGCGAAGTAACGCTCGCCCGCTGCACCCTTGAGCGACTCGTAGATCTTGACCTCGTACGAGACGCTCGCCGCCGGCCCGAAGTCGAGGACGACGTGACACTCGCCGACCACGGCGGCCGCCTCGGTCATGTGCTCGGTGAACCGGACGCGGCTCCAGTCGATCGCCATGGCGCCCGTCTGCCATGCCGCGCGGGGCGCTCGCAACATCGCTCCGCGCACCGGGCCGCGGCGACGTTCCGGCCGGCGCGCGGCCGTGCTATGAGCCGGCCCCCGGATGGCTCGGGCGCTCGAGCCGCGTGCGGCGGCGCTCCTCGACGGCCTCACCGGCAGCGGTCCGGCGGTGCTCGCGCGCGCGCCCGGGCGCGTGAACCTGATCGGCGAGCACACGGACTACAACGGCCTCCCCGTCCTGCCGATCGCCATCGACCGCGACGTGCTGGTCGCCGCCCGCCGGCGCGATGACGACCGGGTGGAGCTGGCGAACGCGGATCCGGCGTTCGCGCCGCGACGCTACCGGGTCGGTCCCGCCATCCCGTCGTCGCCGCCGGGCGACTGGGCGAACTACCACAAGGCGGCGGCGCAGGCGCTCGCCGCCGAGCTCGCCCGCCGCCGCCTCGCCCGTCTCCCCGGCGGCGCGTTTCGCATCGACGGCCGCGTGCCGGCCGCCGCCGGGCTCTCGTCCTCCTCGGCGCTCCTCGTCGCCTGCGGCCTCGCGCACCTGGCCCTCGCCGGCGCCGAGCTGCCCCGGCCGGAGCTGGCCGAGCTCTTCGCACGCGCCGAGCGCTACGTCGGGACGCTCGGCGGCGGGATGGACCAGGCGACGGCCCTGCTCGCCCAGGCGGGCCAGGCGCTGCGCATCGACTTCTTCCCGCTGCGCGCGCGTCCCGTGCCTATTCCACCGCACGCCGCCTTCGTCGTCGCACACAGCCTCGAGGGCGCCGAGAAGTCGGGGGCGGCGCGCGGCCATTACAACCAGCGGGTCACCGAGTGCGCGCTCGCCTGTGCCGTCCTCGCGCGACGGCTCGGCACCGCCGCGGCGCGCCTTGGCGACCTGTCCGCTCCGGAGACCCTGCTCGCCGACCTCGACCGGCTGCTGCCCGAGGAGGCGACGCGCGCGGCGCTGCCGGCCCTGACCGGTCTCGCCGCCGACGCGCTCGGGCGGCGTTTCTTTCCCGCCGGCACGACGCTCGCCGATCCCGCCCGGTTCCGGCTCCGCGCCCGCGCCCGTCACGTGCTGGGCGAGGCGGCGCGTGTCGCGGCCGCCGAGCACGCGCTCCGCGCCGGCGACCTCGGAGCGCTCGGGGCGCTGATGGACGCCTCGCACCAGAGCTGCGCCGAGGACTTCGGCGTGAGCACGCCCGCCCTCGACCGGCTCGTCGCCGTGGCGCGGGCGGGTGGCGCCCGCGGGGCACGGCTCACCGGCGCGGGGTTCGGAGGCGCCATCGTGGCGCTCGCCGAGCGGGCCGATACGGAGCGCGTGACCGAGGCACTCGACCGCGACTTCTACGCGGCCCGCGGGGCGACGCCCGGACCGTGGCTCGTGGTGCGACCCGCCGCCGGCGCCTCGCTGGAGCGAGTTTAGATCAGCATCAGCGAGGGGCTCCGCCCCTCGCCCCGGCGGGCGAAGCCCGCCGGGTCCTCACTCCCCGCTCGCTTCGCTCGGCCGCGCGCGCGGCGCGCGCGGAGACTCCATCTCGAGTCGAGCTAGCGTACCTCGGACCAGGCGAGCGCGCGCTCGACGGCGTCGAGCACCGCGTCCGGGTCGGTCAGCTTGGTCACGGCAAAGTCCACCTGGGCGCGGCTCAGCTGCTCGCGGCTGAAGCCGCTCAACAGGGCCGAGTAGAGGCCGATGCAGATCGGCAGGCCGCGCGTGTTGGTCACACCGCGCTCGCGCACCGCGTGGGCGAGCTCCCAGCCCGTCATACGGGGCATGTAGATGTCGGACAGCACGAGGTCGGCCCCATGACGCTCGAGCTCGTCGAGCGCTTCCGCACCGCTGCCGACCGACGCGACGTCGTAGCTCGCGCTCCGCAGGAGCTCGGCCAGCGCGTCACGCGCATACCCGAGGTCGTCGACCACGAGGACCCGGGGCCGCCGCTCCTCCACGCGCCGCATGGCGCTGCTAGCCACCGCCAATCCTCTCACGCATTGCCTCTCCCCCCCTGTTACGAGCCAGCGCCGGCCCGGTCAACCCACCTTTGGACGTTAGCGCACGGTCGACCCTCGGGCGCGGCGGGGGTCGCGGCAGCGGTCTACGATTCGTTCAACTGGGGACCGGTCCCCGTCATGCGACGGCGAACTCGAGCGCGCCGCGCGCCGGCCCGTCCGCCGCGATCGCGCCCGGCAGGCCGTCGACCGGATTGGCCGCGCCGAGGAGCGCCGCGAGCGGACTCCCCTGCGCGCGCTTGCGCTTGAGCTTCTCGAGCAGCGTCGTCCGGTTGACGCGGAGGAGCCGCGCGGCCTCCTTCTTGTTGCCGCGCGAGAGGTGCAGGGCCTGCGCGATGATGCGGTCCTCGATCGCCTCCATCTCGCGATAGAAGTCGATGCCCGCCGGGCCGAACTGCCACGGCATCGCCGCGGCCGCGTCGGCCAGCTCGCGCGGCGCCACCAGGTGGGGTGGGAGGTCGCTCGCCTCGATCACGCGCTCGGGACGGCCGAGGACGACCATCTGCTCGAGCACGTTGCGCAGCTCGCGCACGTTGCCGGGCCATGGATAGCGCTGCAGCAGCTCGGTCGCCTCCGCGCTGATCGTGAAGCGCGGCAGCCCGCGCGCCGCGAGCTGCCCGAGGATCGCGTCGACCAGGAGCGGGATGTCCTCGCGGCGGCGGCGCAGCGGGGGCATCTCGATCGGCACGACGCGCAGCCGGTAGAAGAGATCCTCGCGGAAGTGGCGCCCCGCCACCGCCTGCTCGAGCGAGCGGTTGGTCGCGGCGATCACGCGCACGTCGACCTGCTGGGTGACGACGCTGCCCACGGCCTCGAAGCGGCCGTCCTCGAGCACGCGGAGGAGCTTCACCTGCAGCTTGGCGCTCATCTCGCCGATCTCGTCGAGGAAGATCGAGCCCCCGTCGGCGAGCTTGAAGCGGCCGATGCGGCTCGCCACCGCGCCGGTGAACGCGCCTCGCTCGTGCCCGAACATCTCGCTCTCGAGCAGGTCTTCCGGGATCGCCCCGCAGTGGACCGGCACGAAGCGCCCGGCCGCCCGTCCGGAGAGCCGGTGGAGGGCCGCGGCCACGAGCTCCTTCCCGGTACCGCTCTCGCCCGTGATGAGGACCGTCGCGTCGGTCGGCGCGACGCGCCGGATGATCTCGAAGACTGCCTGCATGCTCGGATGCCGGCCGATGATGCCCTCGAACGAGCTGTCGGTGCGGTCGCGCTGGTCGTTTCCTTGCATTCCCCCTCCGTCGAAGTCGTGATTTTCTGCGACGCGCACCCGGTAGCAAGAGCTACACCGCGCCAGCGAATTGTCAGGGGGCGTGTCAAGGATTCGGCCTCTAAGCATACGGCAAATCTGACGTTTGGGTTGGAATCCGCTACACGGGGTGAGGGCGGAAACGCTGCGACGTGACCACGAAATCAGGACAAACGTGAACGGCCGGCGCCAGTTGTCGTACAGTCGTGCGCTTTTCGCACCGCGCCGGCGTGCAGAACTCTGACTCGCCCGGGCGGCGCGCGCGCCTACGGCATGCGGTCCGGGCCGAGGACCTCGGGCGGCACGCAGCCGACCCGGCCTTGGTGCTCGCCCTCGAGGACGCGCACCTTGGCCAGCGCCCCACACTCGGGCGACGACGCCAGGGCCTCGACCGCCGTGCCGTGCGCGAGGTCGCCGATGCGGCCGTCGGCGCACGCCGCGCCGTCGAAGGCCTGCCGTGCCTCCGTCCCCGCGTTAAGGCCCCTGAGACCTTGCTCGAGGCAGTGCTGCATCGCATCGGACGAGACCCAGAAGGGCAGCGCGCGCCGCTCGCCGTGCGCATCCTTCTCGAGGTTGACGTAGCGGGTGGGACCCGACGGGGCCGAGGTGCACATGCTCGCGCCGAGGGCCAGCACCGCGATCAGGCCGCGCACGTCGGGACGATCCCTACGGACACGGATACAGGCGGGCGTTGTCGGCGTCCAGCTGGCCGATCGTCCGCACCGCGAGCGCCTCCTGTTGGATGTCGTCGAGGCAGGACGGGCAGCCGCCGTGCGCGATCAGCCTGAGGGCGCGCATGCTGTACCGGTCGCGGGCCCCTCTGCCCGTCAGGGGGTCGAACTCCTCGCATGCCTCCTCGTCGAACGTCCGGCCGGCTAAGAAGGTGTACGCCATCTTGGCATGGCACCTGAGCGCCGCCTGCGCGAGCTTGGCGAGGCTCTTCCCGACCCCGCGCGCGCACCAGAGCGCGTCGGCCGTGGCGGGCACCCAGCCGGTATCGTCGCCGCCGGAGTCCAGGGCGTTGCCGGACGTCGAGTCGCAGTAGACGTCGCCGTTCTGCGCATCGAGCGAGCCGGGGTTGGTCGAATCGAGGAGCTCGGTCTCCTCGTCCGAGGCGAGGGCGAGCTGGGTCGCCGAGCAAAGCGGGGAGACGGCGTCGCGGCTCGCCTCGAAGCGGGTCTGGGCACTGGCCTCGCAGGCTTCCTCGTCGAAGGCGAGGCCCGAGACGGCCGCGCGCGCCTGCCTGTCGTGGCAGCTCGTCACCGCCGCGATGAGCCTGCCGAACGCCTTGGCGAGCTTCTCCGAGCACTTCCGGTGTTCGGTCGTGTCGGGCACGCAGCCCGCGTCGTCGTCGTCGAACGGCTGGCCCGGCCCGCTGGCGAGGGCGATCGACGCCGAGAGGCAGACGGCGGCGACCGCAACGGCTCGAAGGCCTCTCATCGCTTCTCCCCCGCGAAAAAGAAGGGGGCGGGGATTGCTCCCCGCCCCCTTCGTTGGGACCGCGGAACTTACCCCCTGCCTACGGACACGGGTAGGCGAGGGCGTTGCCGGCCTCCACCTGAGCGATGACGCCCGCCCCGAGCGCATCCTGGTGCGCCTGATCCAGGCACGGCGGGCAGATGCCCTTCGAGAGGATGACGGTCTCAGCCTGGGTGTACCTCTGGTGTGCCGCCTTGCCCTTGGCGGGATCGACCTCCTCGCAGGCCTCCTCGTCGTATGGCTTCCCCTTGAAGAAGGCGTCGGCCAGCTTGATGTGGCACTTGAGGGCAGCGACCGCGAGCTTGGCGAGGTTCTTCCCCACGGTGCACTCGCACTTGAGCATGTCCTTACTCGCCGGCACGAAGCCCCCGTCGTCGGGATCCGAGGTCATGATCATGGAGCCCGACGTCGAGTCGCAGTAGACGCCGCCGTTCTGACCATCGAACGACGCCGGCTGGCTCTTCGGCGCGAACAGCACGGACTCCTCGGCCGCCGCGAAGGTGGTCTGCTGGGCGCTGCAGAGGGGCGCTATCTTGGCGAGCGCCCCATCCAGCTTGTCCTGGCAGGCGTTGTTCTTCGGCGGGTTATGCCCCTCGCAAGTCTCCTCGGTGAAGGGCTTGCCCGCGAGCAGGGCGGAGGCCTGCTTGCAGTGGCACTTGGCCACGCAGGCGATCGCCTTCTGGAACGCCTTCACGGTGGCGTCCGAGCATTTCAGGTGGTCCTTGGTGTCCGGGACGCAGCCCGGATCGTCCGACGCGCATGTCGGGCTGTCGCTCGCGCAGCCGCCGGAGCAGCCCATCGACGAGTCGCCGCCGTTGAAGCAACGCGGCACGGTCGTGGTCGTCGTCTGGGCGAACGCCCCGCCGACGCCCAGCAAGAAGATGCCGCCGATCGCTACTCCCAGAATGCCTTTCATGAGCCCTCCTCCGTTGGGTTGTCGGTTGGTGTTAGGCGTGAGATCACCCAGAAGAGGAGGGGCTGTCAAGAGAAAAAAAGTGGGGATGGAGAAAAAAAAGCGGGGGACACACAAACCGCGCTGGCGGAGCGCCGGCCGACGCGGTGCAGCGATCGCGACCGTCGGGTCTAGGCCGGGGTGGCGGGGGGTGCCAGGAGGGGGTACCGGATGGGGTGGCGCCCCGTATCGAGCACCACCTGCCGGCCGCGGCCCGAGCGGCAGTCGACCAGCAGTGGCGCCATCAGGTTGGCCGTCATCTGGCGAGGGTCGGCGGGGACGGTCACCAGGGCAAGGACGGCCAGGTCCTCGGCCGGGACCTCCGCGGGGCGCGGCACATCCGCCACGTAGCCGGCGCAGACGTGCGCGGCGTCGCACACCACGAAGCCGAGTTCGGGGAGGTCGAGGCAGAGGAGGTATCGGAAGGGAGACCCCGGGTGGCTCGAATCGAGGAGCACGAAGTGGCGCGCCTCGGGAAAGCCGACGAGGCCCTCGGGGAAGCGAAGGATGCGCTCGGCGGGAACCTCGTAGTCCCCGAAGCGCTGCGAGCGGACGGCGACGGTCTCGGCTACGGCTTGTCGCGCTGCTTCTCCCACGTGGTGGTCACCTCTTCGAGGCTGCTCGGCTTCTGGAGCGCGGCCTCCTCGTTCTCCTTGCGAATCGCCCTGTAGACCTCTTCGCGGTAGATGCGCACGTCCGCTGGGGCTTCCACCCCGAGCCGGACCTGATTCCCCTTCACCTCGAGGACCCGCACGGTGACGTTGTCACCCACGCGGATCACCTCCCCCAACCTCCGTGTCAGGACCAGCATGGCTTCCGGGACGCTCCCTGTCCCCTCTTGTCCTTTCGGCCAGATTGCGGCCGGGCTTGAGCGGCGGCGTCAGACCTGCAGCAGGTTGACGAGGCTCGTGCGGGCGATCTGGGCTCCGGCCGCGAGCGCCGCCTGGAGCGCCGTCTGGGTCTGCGTGAGCCGCGCGATCACGGCCACGAGGTCGGCGTCCTGCGCCTCGGAGAGCGCCTTCTGCTGGTCGAGGGTCAGGCCCTTCACCTGCGCCGTCCGGTCGATCAGCTCGGCCTGCCGCGCACCAACGCTGGCCCGTTCCGTGGCGAGATCGTCCCGCGCGGCGGCGAGCTCCGTGAGCGTGCCACCCGTGTCGCCGTTCGTGTCGAGCGCCGTCCAGAGGTCCTTGAGCGCACGGAGCGAGCTGGTGAAGACGGCATCACCGCGCGTCGTGATGCGCACCCGCTCGCTCGACGCGCCGCCCACCTTCACGGAGAACGCCTGCGTCGAGCCGCTGTACGCCGTGGTGGGGTCGTACGTGCTCACGTCGTCGGGCACCGCCTTGAATGGCGCGCCCGAGGTGTCGAGGGCGAGGCCGGCGAAGATGCGCCGGCCGCCGAGCTCGGTGTTGCCGAGCGTGGTCAGGGCCTCGAGGAGCCCGTGCACCTCCTCGCGCGCTGCGGCCCGCTCGCCGGGCGAGAGGAGGCTCGAGGCCTGCTGCGTGGCGATCTCCTCGGCCCGGACCAGGACCTGCTCCCCCTGGCCGAGCGCGTCGTCCTCGGCGCCGAGCACCTCGGTGCCGAAGCCGCTCGCGCTGCCGTACTGCCCGAGCGCCGCCAGCGCCGACCGGGCGCGCGTCGCCGCCGCCGCCGCGAGCGGATCGTCGTCCGGCGTGAACAGGCGCTTCCCGCTCGCCACCTCCTGCTCGAGCGTCTGGAGCGACACCTGGAGCTGGCCGGTGCGCTGGGCGAGCAGCGAGAACGACTGCGCGTCGCTCAGGCGCGAGATGGTCATCGGATCACGCTCATGAGCTCGTCGAGGATCTGGTTGGCGACGTTCATCGCCTCCGCCGACGCCTGGAAGGCGCGCTGGTAGCGGAGGAGGTTGCTGAGCTCCTCGTTCAGGTTGACGCCCGAGAACGAATCGCGCTGATTCTGCAGCTGCTGCTGGAGCGCCTCGCTGGCCTGCGCGGTGTCCCGCGCCCGCGCCGCGCCTTCGCCCACCGCCCCGGTCAGGTCTGCGAGATAGCCGCTGAAGGTGGCTTTGCCGAGCGCCGCCTGCGTCCGCGTGCGCAGGTCGGCCAGATTGAGCGCGTTCTGGTTGTCACCCGGGTCGGTCGACAGCGCGGCGCCGATCTTCCGCCCGGCGTCCGCGCCGGTGAGGAGGACCGTGATGGTCCTGGCGTCCGTGCCTCCGAACAGCGGCACGGTCGCGGTCGAGCCGCCGTCCAGGTCGACGGCGCCGGCGCCCGCGTTCGTCTGGATGCGGTTCACCTCGCCGATCAGCGTGCTCGCGAAGGTGTCGAGGTCCGACGAGGCGGCGACGAGGTCGCCGTCGCGGACCCCGGCGAGCGCGGCCAGCTCGCCGCTCGCGAAGGCCGCCGGGGCGGCGATGAAGCCGCCCGTCCCGTCGGCCAGGCCGGCCTCGTGGAGCGCCTGACCGTCGAGGCCGGCGCCCTGCTCGCGCAGCGCGATCGGGTGGACCACCGCGCCGCCGTCGACCAGCACGGCCCCGTTGGCCGCCGACACGGTGACCGCTCCGTCCCTCGTCTCGACCGTCTGGATGCCGATCACGCCGGCGAGGTCGGTGAGCGCCGTGCGACGCCGGTCGCGCAGGTCGTTGGCGCGCTCGCCGCCGGCCTCCGCGGCGGTGATCGCCCGGTTGAGGTCCGCGATGCGGCCGAGGGCGTCGTTGGCGCGCGTGGTGGCCGCGACGTACGCGTCGTCGGCGCCGCGCTGGAGCGCCGCGACGGCCGCGCTCCGCTGCTGGAGCTGGTCGGCGAGCGTGCGGGCCTGGCCGAGCAGGGTCTCGCGCTCCGCCGCGCCGCCCGGATTGCGGGCGAGCGCATCGGCGGCGGCAAAGAACCCGTCGACCGCGTCCCCCAGCGAGGGTTGGTCGAGCTCGTTCAGCACGCTCGCCAGGGCGCTCAGCTGGTCCCGCACCGCGCCTTGCTGGCGGCGCTCGGTCTCGGCGCCGAGCAGGCGCTTCTCGAGCAGCGGATCGAGGACCTGCCGGACGGCAGCCACGTGCACCCCCGTCCCGACCAGCACGCCCTGCGCCGTCACGCTGCTCGGGTCCGACTCCAGGTCCGGGACCTGGCGCGTATAGCCGGGCGTGTTGACGTTGGCGATGTTGTTGCCGACGACGCCGAGCGCCGTCTCGCTCGCCAGGAGCGCGCGCTGGGCGATGCCGAGGAGGGGCGAGATGGCCATCCGCTACACGCGGCGGTCTATTCGGTTGGTGGGACCGCCGCGTGCCGCGACGCGCGCATCCGCCCCGTAGCGCGCGCCGGGCATGAGGCCGCCGAGCGCCCGCAGCAGCTCGCCGACGCCGTCGAGGCTCGCCTCGGCGAAGAGCGTGTTCTGCCGCCCCAGGCCACGCGCCTCGAGCAGCGCACGGCGGAGCGTGCGGAGCCCGTCGCG
>WNEP01000495.1_pt1 | contig 20913 bp, 20 predicted proteins | sample 5399961 | NCBI WGS metagenome assembly WNEP01 (sample SAMN13153329, study PRJNA577476) | soil metagenome | isolation source: 20 cm grassland meadow soil pre-rain plot 5 | place: USA:California | collected 2015-09-08 | reverse complement strand
GCAGGCTACCACGTCCTTCATCGCCTTCTACCGCCAAGGCATCCGCCATATGCGCTTATTCGCTTGACCATATAACCCCAAGGAGTCTGGGGATATGGAGCTGATTCACATTGCGAACGCGACATTTTCAAGCTTGAGTCAAAGAAACACTTTCGCTTGAAAACTTAGCGTCAAAACAAAAACTTTCCGGATTGTTAAAGAGCAGACGATGCGCTCATCGGCATCGCCGCAGATCACGCGACGGATCGCGCGATCACGCCAGCCCAGGTCCGAACCCCTTCGCTCCGCGTCACCGTCGCCGGCGCGCTTCGCTTGAGTGGTTCGCATGAGCTCGCGTCATCGCGCGTGTCTCGTACGGCGGGCGGCAGTGAGCTGGTGGAGCCAGCCGGGATCGAACCGGCGACCTTCTGGTTGCAAACCAGACGCTCTCCCAGCTGAGCTATGGCCCCGTCCTTGATTGGCCAAAATCGTCTGCGACGATTTTGGCGGACATCACTCGTAGACCGCCGGCAAAACGCGTGGGTTTTGCCGGCTGTGTCTGCGCCTGTCCTGGTGGGTCTGGGAGGAGTTGCACCTCCGACCTCACCCTTATCAGGGGTGCGCTCTAACTAACTGAGCTACAGACCCAACTCTGCAGCCCTCACTCGAGTCGCGCCGACGGGCCGCCGCCCCGATCTCTCGGGCAGGTAATTTGTGCTCTCTTGAAAGGAGGTGATCCAGCCGCACGTTCCCGTACGGCTACCTTGTTACGACTTCACCCCAGTCATTGACCACACCGTGGTAGGCGCCCCCCTTGCGGTCAGGCTACCTGCTTCTGGTGCAGTAAACTTCCATGGTGTGACGGGCGGTGTGTACAAGACCCGGGAACGTATTCACCGCAGCAATGCTGATCTGCGATTACTAGCGATTCCGACTTCATGGAGTCGAGTTGCAGACTCCAATCCGGACTACGATAGATTTTCTGGGATTGGCTCCCGCTCGCGCGTTGGCTTCCCTCTGTATCTACCATTGTAGCACGTGTGTAGCCCTGGTCATAAAGGCCATGATGACTTGACGTCATCCCCACCTTCCTCCGGTTTGTCACCGGCGGTCTCCTTAGAGTGCCCAACTTAATGCTGGCAACTAAGGACAAGGGTTGCGCTCGTTGCGGGACTTAACCCAACATCTCACGACACGAGCTGACGACAGCCATGCAGCACCTGTCTCTAGGCTCCTTGCGGCACTCCCAAATCTCTTCGGGATTCCTAGGATGTCAAGACCAGGTAAGGTTCTTCGCGTTGCATCGAATTAAACCACATGCTCCACCGCTTGTGCGGGTCCCCGTCAATTCCTTTGAGTTTCAACCTTGCGGCCGTACTCCCCAGGCGGAGAACTTAGCGCGTTAGCTACGACACTGGGAGGCTTACCCCCTCAACGTCTAGTTCTCATCGTTTATGGCGTGGACTACCAGGGTATCTAATCCTGTTTGCTCCCCACGCTTTCGTGCCTGAACGTCGGTGCTGGACCAGGAAGCCGCTTTCGCCACTGGTGTTCCTTCAGATATCTACGCATTTCACCGCTACACCTGAAATTCCGCTTCCCTCTTCCGCACCCTAGCTATGCAGTCTCGAATGCAATTCCCGGGTTGAGCCCGGGGCTTTCACACCCGACTTACATAACCGTCTACGCACGCTTTACGCCCAGTAATTCCGATTAACGCTCGCACCCTCTGTATTACCGCGGCTGCTGGCACAGAGTTAGCCGGTGCTTTTTCTTTGGGTTAGGTCAAGACCCAGAGGTATTAGCCCTGAGCTTTTCATCCCCACTAAAAGTGCTTTACAACCCGCAGGCCTTCTTCACACACGCGGCGTCGCTGGATCAGGGTTGCCCCCATTGTCCAATATTCCCCACTGCTGCCTCCCGTAGGAGTCTGGGCCGTGTCTCAGTCCCAGTGTGGCTGGTCGTCCTCTCAGACCAGCTACGGATCGTCGCCTTGGTAGGCCGTTACCCTACCAACTAGCTAATCCGGCTTCGGCTCATCCATCGGCGCAAGGTCTTGCGATCCCCTGCTTTCTCCCGTAGGACTTATGCGGTATTAGCCAACCTTTCGGCTGGTTATTCCCCACCATTGGGCAGATTCCGAAGCATTACTCACCCGTTCGCCGCTCGTCAGCATGTATTGCTACACCTGTTACCGCTCGACTTGCATGTGTTAGGCACGCCGCCAGCGTTCAATCTGAGCCAGGATCAAACTCTTCACTTGAAGATCAAATCATCGAGCGATGAGTGGATCCAAAATGGCCCCAACTTACTGCTGGACATTTTGGTCACTCGGTCTTTACGCCAAAGGCATTGAGACGCGAGTCCCCACACAAATTACCTGCCGAATTTTTAAAGAGCACCCGAGAGCGCTTGAGGCTTCGGGAAAAGGGCGCGAAGTATGGCGGTCAGCCGTACCCACACCCCATAAATAAACGCCCACAAACCCACCGCCCTGGCCGCTTCGCGACCTGGATTGCGGGGGGCGCGCAGTATAGCCCCGATTAGGGGCTTGTCAACGCACTGTCACCCTGTGCCGACGGCCGGACGTGAGGCCGCCTGAAGCCTTAGCTCAAGGCTCGGCAGCGGCACCTTGGGGACGGTCGCCGAGCCCTTCGCTTCGACTGCCGAATCCGCGCCAATCCGCGCCGCAATGCCCGCCCGAAACCCGAATCCGCTCAGGACTTTAGATCGAGCTTGACCTTGGCAAAGCGCCGGGAGCCCACCTGAATGACGTGCTCAGCCCCGGCACGGAGCGTCAGGGCGCGGTCGGTGACCCGGGCGCCGTCGATCCTCACCGCCCCCTCCTCGATCTTGCGGTTGGCCTCCGAGCTGCTCGCGGCCAGGCCCGCGGCCTTCATGAGGTTCGCGAGCTTCAGTCCCGCTGCGTCGACGTGGAACGCCTGCACCGGCAGGTCATCCGGCACCGCCTTCTCGCTCACCCGCGCGATGAAGGCCCGGTGCGCGCGCTCGGCGGTCGCGGCATCGTGAAAGCGCGACACGAGCTCGCGCGCCAGCTCGAACTTGATGTCGCGCGGATTGCGTCCGTCCGCCGCCTCGCGCTTGAGCTGGGCGATCTCGGCGAGCGGACGGAAGGACAGCAGCTCGAAGTAGCGCCACATGAGCTCGTCCGAGATCGACATCAGCTTCCCGAACATGCTGTCCGCATCCTCGGTGATGCCGATGTAGTTGCCGAGGGACTTGGACATCTTGTTGACGCCGTCGGTGCCCTCGAGGAGCGGCGTCGTGATCACGACCTGCGGCTCCTGCCCATAGGCCTCCTGGAGCGTGCGGCCGACCAGCAGATTGAACTTCTGATCCGTCCCGCCGAGCTCGACGTCCGCGCGCATGGCCACCGAGTCGTAGCCCTGCGCGAGCGGGTAGAGAAACTCGTGGATCGAGATCGGCTGGCCGCTCTTGTAGCGCTTGGAGAAGTCGTCGCGCTCGAGCATGCGCGCCACGGTGTAGTGCGCGGCGAGCTTCACCACCTCGGCCGCGGTGAGCGCCGACAGCCAGCGCGAGTTGAAGTCGATGCGGGTGCGCTCGCGATCGAGGATCTTGAACACCTGAGCTTCGTAGGTGCGCGCGTTCGCCTGGATCTCTTCGGGCGTGAGCGGTGGGCGCGTGGTATTGCGCCCCGTGGGATCGCCGATCATCCCGGTGAAGTCCCCGATGAGGAAGGTCACCTCGTGCCCGAACTGCTGGAACTGGCGCATCTTGTTGAGCAGCACGGTGTGCCCGAGATGCAGATCCGGCGCGGTCGGGTCGAAGCCCGCCTTCACGCGCAACGTGACGCCGCGCTCGAGCTTCTTGACGAGGTCGCCAATGAGCAACAGCTCGCTCGCACCGCGCTCGAGCTCTAAGATCTGATCCTTGAAATTCATCTCATTCCAGTGAAACCGGTCGTGCAAAGCGCCCGCGCCCGACGGTAACGTAACCGGTGAGCCTCCTTCGGCATTTAACATATATTGACCCGGGGTCATGGCTCCGGTACGGTGGGTCTGTCCGACCGAACAAGAACCAAGTGTAGTCGATGGCACTCACTTTCCACCGGACTCTGCAGCCACTCTCGCGGCTGCGCCACAAGGTCTCCGCGGCCTTCTGGCTGCAGTCGCTCGCCTGCGCCGTAGTCGCCTGGTCCGTGATGCACGGCGGAATCACGACCGCGCCGCCCGGCGCCCCACCCGACGCGCAGTCGCCGCCCGGCGCCCCACCCGACGCGCAGTCGCCGCCCGCCGCATCGGACACCATCGCACGACCGGACGCGTTTGCACCCCCCGCGCCAGATGGCGCCTCTGCACCAATTGCCGCCGCACCTTCGAGCTCCGGCGCGCCGGGCGCGCCAGCCCCGCCGAGCGCCATCGCGGTGCCGGCCGCCACGGGGGCCCTCGCAGCGACGCCGGGCGCGCAGCCGCCCGCCGCGGGCGCGCGCAGCGCTTCCGCCCCGGTGCAGCTCTCTGTCGTGCCCACGCTCGCCGAGGCGCGCCTGGCGCTCTCGACCATCGACGTGATCGTCACCCGCAACGACACGCTCGACCGAATCTTCAGGCGCCTCAAGCTCAACCTCGCGGACCTCGCGACGCTGCGCGCAGTGCCGGGGCTGCACGCGATGCTCGACAGTCTCCGTCCCGGCGAGCGGCTGCGCTTCAAGCACCATGACGGCGAGTTCCTCGGGCTCGAGCGCCGCCTCAACGAGAGCCACACACTCAAGGTGTCGCGCGACCCGACGGGCCTCAAGGCGGACGTGCTGCAGGACACGCTCGAGACGCGCAGCCGCACCGTGCGTGGAGTCATCGATCACTCGCTCTTCGAGGCTGTCGAGGCCGCCGGCGCGCGCGATCAGATCGCGGTCGCGCTCGCGGACATCTTCGGCTGGGACATCGACTTCGCGCTCGACGTGAGGTCCGGGGATGCCTTCGTCGTCACCTGGGATGAGATCTGGCGCGACGGCACCTACCTCAAGGACGGTCCGATCGAGGCGGCCGCGTTCGTCAACCAGGGGCGCGCGTTCCGTGCCGTCCGCTATACCGACCCGCAAGGCGTCGCGCGCTACTACACTCCGGACGGCACGAGCCTGCAGCGCGAGTTCCTGCGTACGCCCGTGCAATTCACGCGCGTGAGCTCCCACTTCACCTCGGCCCGCTGGCACCCGCTCCTGCACCGTATCCGCGCCCACCAGGGCGTCGACTACGCCGCGCCGATCGGCACCCCGGTGCGCGCCGCGGGTGACGGGCGCATCCGCTTCGCCGGACGCCGCGGCGGCTACGGCAACGTGGTCGAGATCGAGCACATCCGCAGCATCGTGACCGTCTACGGACACCTGTCGCGCTTCGCGCACGGTACGCGCGTCGGCGAGCACGTGACGCAGGGAGCGGTCATTGCCTACGTCGGCATGACTGGGCTCGCCACGGGGCCGCACCTGCACTACGAATACCGTGTCAACGGGGTGTTCAGGAACCCCCAGACCGTGATGCTGCCGGGCGCCGGCCCGATCGCTGCCCGCTGGCGCGAGGACTTCCTCGCCCGCTCCGCGCCGCTGCTCGCCTCGCTCTACTACCCGCCGGGGCAGATGCTGGTCTCGCGCTGAGGGGACCCCCTCGCGAGCCGCTGGTATGCTTGAGCGCTCGGCCGCCTGCGGCGCGGCTGCCCGGGTGAGCACTCGATGGATTCGCCGGATCTCAAGGCACCCCAGCACTACATCAATCGCGAGCTGTCGTTTCTCGAGTTCAATCAGCGGGTGCTCGACCAGGCGTTCGATGAGTCGGTGCCGCTGCTCGAGCGGCTCCGGTTCCTCTGCATCGCCTGCAGCAATCTCGACGAGTTCTTCGAGATTCGCGTCGCCGGACTCAAGCAGCTGCAGGAGCTCGGCGGCCAGCTGGCGCCCGATGGGATGTCGATCCCCGAGCAGCTCGCCGCGATCCACGATCGGGCGACGCGTCTGGTGGCCGACCAGTACCGCTGCCTCAACAGCCTCCTGCTGCCGGCGCTCGCCGCAGAAGGCGTGCCCTTGCTCGGGCCCGGCGAATGGACTCCGCGGCAGACGCTCTGGCTCGAGGACTACTTCGAACGCGAGGTGGAGCCGGTGCTCTCCCCCCTCGGGCTCGATCCCGCGCGGCCCTTCCCACGCATCCAGAACAAGAGCCTGAACTTCATCGTGCGGCTCGAGGGCAAGGATGCGTTCGACCGCGACAGCGAGCTCGCCATCGTGCAGGCGCCGCGCTCGCTCCCGCGCGTGGTGCCGTTGCCCGCAGAGGGCCCGAGCCGCGACTGCGTGCTGCTCTCCTCGATCGTCCAGGCGTTCGTGCACAAGCTGTTCACCGGCATCAAGGTGATCGGCTGCTACCAGTTCCGCGTCACCCGCAACAGCGACCTGTTCGTCGACGAGGAGGAGATCGACGACTTGAGGCGCGCGCTCGAGGGCGAGCTCGTGCACCGCCGCTACGGCGCGGCCGTGCGGCTGGAGACTTCCGGCGACTGTCCCGAGGACATGGTGAAGTTCCTGCAGGCGCAGTTCGCCTCCAACGGCCTCGACACCTACCCCGTCGAGGGTCCCGTCAACCTCAACCGCCTGTCGGCGGTGTACGACCTGGTGCAGCGGCCGGACCTCAAGTACCCGATCTTCACGCCCGGGGCGCCGAAGCGCCTCGTGGGCGCCACCGATCTCTTCGCCGTGATCCGTCAGAAGGACGTGCTGCTGCACCACCCATACCAGAGCTTCGTGCCTGTGATGGATTTCCTGCGCCAGGCGGCGGCCGACCCGCAGGTGCTGGCGATCAAGCAGACCCTCTACCGCGCCGGCCACGACTCGCCGCTCGTCGATGCGCTGGTCGCGGCCGCGAATGCCGGCAAGGACGTCACGGTGATCGTCGAGCTGCGCGCGCGCTTCGACGAGGAGGCCAACATCGAGCTGTCCAACCGGCTGCAGGAGGCGGGCGCGCACGTCATGTACGGCGTGGTGGGCTACAAGACCCACGCCAAGCTCACGCTCATCGTGCGCCGCGAGGCCGGCGGCATCCGCCGCTACTGCCACCTCGGCACCGGCAACTACCACCCGCGCACCGCACGCCACTACACCGACTACGGCCTCTTCACCTGCGACGACGAGATCGGCCAGGACGTGCACGAGCTGTTCCTGCAGCTCACGAGCCTCACCCAGACCCCGCAGCTCAAGCGCCTCACGCAGTCCCCGTTCGGCATGCACGAGATGGTGCTCCAGAAGCTCGCGCGCGAGGCCGAGCACGCGCGCGCGGGGCGCCCGGCGCGGGTCATCGCCAAGATGAACGCGCTGGTCGATCCCCAGTCGATCGAGGCGCTGTACCGCGCCTCGCGCGCCGGCGTGAAGATCGAGCTGATCGTGCGCGGGGTGTGCGCGCTGCGCCCCGGCCTGCCCGGCGTATCGGAGAACATCTCGGTGCGCTCGATCGTCGGGCGCTTCCTCGAGCACTCGCGGGTGTTCTACTTCGAGAACGGAGGCGAGCCGGACATGTTCTGCGCGAGCGCCGACTGGATGGAGCGCAACTTCTTCCGCCGCGTGGAGGTGGCCTTCCCGATCAGCCGCCAGGGCCACGCCCAGCGCATCCTGCGCGATCTCGACTGGTGTCTCCGGGACAACTCTCAGGCGTGGGAGCTCAAGCCCGACGGCCGCTACGAGCGCATCAGCCGCGGCCGCGATCGCTCCGTCAATGCGCAGGCCGAGCTCCTCGCCGCGTACGCGGCGGGACCGGTCACGGCCACCATTCCCGAGATGCCGGTCAGCGAGAGTCAGCTCTGAGCTGCCAGCGGAGCCTCGACACCGCGGCTTCGCAGCCCAGCGAGGCCGCCCGCGAAGACTGCGCCCCCCAGCACATACAGAATCGCCGACGGCAGCCAGTTCCACAGGCCACGGTCGACGACGGCCCGGGCCTCCTCGTCAGGCGCGTAGAGCACGGTGACCCCCTGGCCGGCGCGATACATCGGCGGATTCGTCCCGACGGAGTCCCTGAAGGCCACCTTCCGGCCGTGGCCGTCGGTGTAGGCCACGATCGGATGATAGGTAACCCCGCCGTGGCTGTCGCTCGAGGAGACGAGGGACGTGACGATACCCGGCGTTCGGAAAGCCGGCGCTGATGCCGCGAACGGCTTCTCATTTGCGCCGTCCCGGGGACGCGGGAACGTACGGGGCTCGCTCAGCGCGCGCTGAACACCCGGAGGCGAAAGCCGCTGGCGCGCAGATATTCCACTTCCAGCTGCAGATCCGCCGAGGTGAGCGGGTGGTCGTCGAGCCACCCCGCAGGAAAGCGCACTTCGAGCGAGCGCGCAGTGGCCGACAGCTCGATCGGCGGCAGCGCGGTGCTGCTGCGGCCGCGATGCAGCAGCACCGCGAGGCGCAGCAGCACGATCGGGTAGAGCGCGTTGCGATCCCAGGGCGGCACGAGCTCCTCCACCCCCTGGAGGCTGAGCTTGCGCCGATGCGCTCCCACGAGGCGCGCCAGCAGCCGCTGCTCCTCGCGCGGGAAGCCCGGCATGTCGCCGTTCTCGAGGAGGTACGCGCCGTGGCGGTGATAGCCGCTGTGGGAGACGTCGAGCCCGATCTCGTGCAGTCGCGCGGCCCACTCGAGCGCCAGGTGCGCCAGCGGCTCATCGAGTCGCCACGCCTCGCGCGTCTGCTCGAGGAAGTTGCGCACGGTCCCTTCGACGCGCTCGGCCTGCTCGAGGTCGACGTGATAGCGCTCCTGCATCGCGCGTACCGTGAGCTCGCGCGCATCTTCGCGCTGGTAGCGGCCGAGCATGTCGTACAGCAGGCCTTCGCGCATCGCGCCTTCGGCGATCCGCATGTCCTTGATGTCGAGCACGCTGAACACTTCGGCGAGAATCGCGAGTCCCCCGGGGAACACGGGGCGGCGATCCTCGGTGATCGGCTCGAGCTTGAGCTCGCGCGTGTGGCCGGCATCGATCGAGTACTCGATGGCGCGGTTGATTCCCGCGGGCGTGATGGCGAGCGCCTGGGGATCGAGCGCGCGGATCGAGTCGCCGATCGCGCGCACCGTGCCGGAGCTGCCCGCGCAGGCGTCCCAGCCGCGCCGGCGGAATGCCGCCTGCACCGGCTCGAGCTCGAGACGCGCCGCGAGGCGCGCGCGCTCCATGCGCTTGGCGGAGATCTTGCCGTCGCGGAAGAAGCGCTCGCTCAAGGCGACGCATCCCATCTGCAGGCTCTCCATGTCGAGCGGCGTCAGCCCCTCGCCGATGATGAGCTCGGTGCTGCCCCCGCCGATGTCCACCACCAGGCGCTTCCCGGGCTCGCTAGGCATGGTGTGCGCGACGCCCGAGTAGACGAGCCGCGCCTCCTCCATGCCGGCGATGATCTCGATCGGATGCCCGAGCGCCTCGCGGGCACGCTCGAGGAAGGCCTGCTTGCGGTGCGCGAGGCGCAGCGCGTTCGTCCCCACGACGCGCACGCTGTCGGCGTGCATGTCGCGCAGCCGCTGGCCGAAGCGCTCGAGACAGGCGAGCGCGCGCGCCGCGACTTCCTTATCGATGCGGCCGTTCTCGGCTACCCCGGCCGCGAGCCGCACCATCTCGCGCAGCCGATCGATGATGGTCAGCTGGCCGTGCGAGTGACGGGCCACCACCATGTGAAAGCTGTTGGAACCTAAGTCCACCGCCGCGAGCACCTCGGGGACGGGGCGGAGGGCGGCGCGTACGAAGTCTCGGGCTTCAGCGAGTCTTGCGGTCAGGCCCGAAGCCACGCTTCAAGGCCGTTGCGTCAGGCGGAGAAGGACGAGCCGCAGCCACAGGTGGTGGCTGCGTTCGGATTGCGGATCACGAACTGTGCGCCGTCGAGCCCCTCGCGGTAGTCGATCTCGGCGCCGGTGAGGTACTGAACGCTCATGGGGTCGACCAGCAGCTTGACCCCCAGGTTCTCGATGCAGGTATCGCCGTCCTGGATCTGCTCGTCGAACTCGAAGCCGTACTGCAGCCCCGAGCAGCCGCCGCCCTGCACGAATACCCGCAGCATGAGCTTCGGGTTTCCCTCGCCACGGATGAGGTCCCCGACCTTGCGCGCCGCGGCGTCGGTGAAAGTGAGCGCAGGAGCCTCCTGCAGTGCCTCGATCGTGCTCATAGTCTCCTTACAGGATGCCAGTCTAGAAGCCGTCCCGGGCGCGGTCAAAGCCGGACTTCACACCTTGGGCGCCAACCGCACCAGCTTTCCCATGATCTGGGCGCCCAGGGTCATTTCAATGACCCCATAGTACACGTTGCCCTCGACGCGCGCGGTCGGGCCCAGGACCACGCGCTCCGTGGCGTGGATGTCGCCTTTGACCGTGCCCTCGAGGACCACGTTCGCCACGTCCACCGGGCCCTCGATGGAGCCGGTCGCGCTCACCGAGAGCGTGGCATCGGGCGCCTCGACGGCGCGCACCCCGCCGGAGATATGACCGTCGAGGTGCAGCCCGCCCTGGAACTCGATATCGCCGTGCACGCGCGCGGCCTTGCCGATCAGGGTGTCGATGCGCGGCGCTTTGGAATCGCGTGTGAACATCAGTCCTCCGATCGGGCCCTTTGAGCCTCGCGGCGCTCAGGGAGACGCCTCGACACTCCACACGAAAGTCTGCGACAGCGGCGCCACATCGCGCCGGCCGGAGCTGACTTCGACGTTGAGCCGTTCGGGCTTGAAGGTCGGCGGCACGGTGAGCTGCTGGTCGAAGGTCTCGAGGTAGCGGAAGTTGTAGCGCAGCTCGCGCTGCCGTCCGGCGGTGAGCGCCGCCAGATCGAGGGTGCGTGCGCCCTCGGCCGCCGAGCCGTCGAGGCTCAACTGCACGGTCCCGGTCGCCGGCGCATCCGCGCGCCCCGACCGCACGAGCGACATGTGCACGACATAAGTCCCGGGCGGCTGACCGGCGGTGATGCGCAGCTGCTCGATCTTGACGCCGAGGCTCGCGGCGCCCTGCGCCACGACGCCCCGGTAGAACGCCAGCTCCTGGGACTGGCGCGCCACCTGCGCCTGAAGATCGCCGATGGTGCGCGCCGTCTCCGCCTGCTCGCGCGCGCGGCCGGCGCCGACGGTGTCTGATTCCGCGAGGCGGGTGCGCAGCTCGCGGTTGGCCCGCTCCAGGTGCTCGATGCGCACCTCGAGCTCGGTGCGCTGCTGCGCCACGGCCTGACGGTCGTAGCCCGCGTTGTAGCGGCCGAGCTCGTACACGACGTAGAGGGCAAACACGCCGAGCAGCACCCCGGCGACGATGAGCGCCGCACGCACTCCGGATCGGGCCGGGCGCACGATGCGTGGCGCTCCGCTCTCCCTGCCGAGCATGCCGGCGAGCCGCCCCAAGTCGCTCCCTCAGTGCGCCGGCGCCGGGGCGGTGCGGTGGCCACGGCGGGCGGTCACCTCCCTCCACCAGGGAGGTAAGGCGGGCGGCCCCTGCGGGAAGGCGAGGGAGCTGAGCTCCTCGAGCGCGCGCGCGTATACGGGCCGCTTGAAGTAGATGACTTCGCGCACCGGCTCCCAGTACGGCGCCCAGCGCCACTGGTCGAATTCCGGCTCGCTGGTGCGGCCGAAATCGAACGTGACGTCGCCCCCTTTCGGGCGCAGCAGGAACCAGCGCTGCTTCTGACCGATGCACACCGGGCGCTGTTTGCGGCGGATGTAGCGCGGCGGCAGGCGGTACCGCAACCACCCGGCCGTCTGGCCGATGAGCTCGAGGCTCGAGCCGGCGACCCCGATCTCCTCATCGAGCTCGCGGTAGAGGGCCTGCTCGGGGGTCTCCCCGACTCTCACCCCGCCCTGCGGGAACTGCCAACCGCGCCCGCCGGTGCGGCGCCCGAGAAAGACCTCGTCGGCGCGCATCAGCACGACGGCCACATTGGTGCGAAAACCATCCGAATCGATGAGGTCGCTCATGGAGGAGGTGAGAGTCTGCCACACCGGAGCGTGCCGCCGTGAGCTTCGCGCCGCGCGGCCGTCCCGGGATGCCAGCGCGCCGCGGAAGGGTGGCGTTTTCCAACAAATTCCAGGACGCTAACACCCCCGTGAGTCAGGACCGGTGTGAGGCGCGACGGCAGACCTATGAAGAGCGCTGAACGGGCGTCCCTGCGCAGTCTCCTGGTCCTCGCCGCGCTCGCCACGGTGGTGTTTCTCGCCGCGCTTCTCATCGGCAGCTCAGGCATCGGCGTGCGCCGGGCGCTCGAGGCGCTCGGCGGCTCGGGAGATGCGGCGACCCGCAGTGTCCTCCTGGGCGTGCGCCTGCCGCGCGTGCTCGCGGCTTTCGGCGTCGGGAGTCTGCTGGCGCTCTCCGGGGTGCTGCTGCAGGCCCTGTTCCGCAATCCCCTCGCCGACCCTTATGTGCTGGGGGTCTCGGGTGGCGCCGCCGTCGGCGCGCTCCTCGCCATGATCGCCGGTGCTGCGGCGCTCCTCGTGCAGTCGGCCGCGGTCGCGGGAGCCCTCGCCGCCGTCGGCACCGTGTACGCGCTCGCGCGCGGCGGCGGCACACCGCGCCTGCTGCTCACCGGCGTGGTGCTCGCCAGCGCCTGCGGCGCGCTGGTGAGCGTGCTGCTCGCGCTCGCGGACACCTCGAGAGTGCGCGGCATGGTGTTCTGGCTCGCGGGGGACCTCGAGTGGGCGGTGAGCCCCGCCCTCAGCGCCGGCGCCGCGGCTCTCGCCGTGGCGCTTGCGGTCGTCGTCGCCCGTCCCCTCAACGTGCTCGCAGCCGGCGAGCTGCGCGCGCGCACCGTGGGGCTCGCGCTCGAAGCCTGGCGGACGCTGCTGTTCGTCGCCTGCGCGACGCTCACCGCGCTCGCCGTGGTGAGCGCCGGCACCGTCGGCTTCGTGGGACTCATCACCCCGCATGCCGTGCGCCTCACGTTCCGCACCAGCGATCACCGCATCGTTGCGCCTGCCGCGGCGCTGGCCGGCGGGATGCTGCTCGCGGCGGCGGATCTCGTGGCGCGCACCATTGCGAGCCCGCGCCAGCTGCCGGTGGGCGCGATCATGGCGCTGGTGGGAGCCCCGCTCTTCGTGGCGCTGCTGCGGAGCCGCGGCCGATAGGCGAGAGCGAGCTGGCCCCCGGCCGTGTGCGGCCGCGCTGCTGGACTCAAGTCAGCGGCACTCCGATGACTCGCCCGTGGAGCGCGAAGATCAGCACGTAGACCGCGATGGCGATGGCGCCTCGCACGAGGCCGATCTCGCGCAGCGCCGGGCCCAGTCGGTTTCGCCCGGCGGCAATCGCGGCGAACGGCACGTTCGAGGTGCTCGCGGCGAATGCCTGCCAGCGCTCGCCCAGGCGGCGGCGGAGCTTCGCATCGATCACCGTGGTGCCGGCGAGCGCGAGCAGCAGCAGTGAGCCGAAGAGAACGAGCGCGGCGAGATCCCCGTTCACGGTGAGATGCACGAGCGCCCAGAGACTCACGCCCCAGAGGAAGGGGTGGCGCGTGATGCGCGTGATGCCGCGTACGCCCTCGGCTCCCCGCGCGAGCCGCCCCTCCATGCCGACGCTCGTCGGGTTGGCCGAGGCGAGCCCCACCACGACGAACAGGACGCCGACAAATACCACCACGAAAGCCACGGGGCGCAGGCGTGGGAGCCTGCCCCACAGCTCGATGACCGGTGCGTGCGCATAGGCGTGGATCATCCACAGGAGGCCGGCGAGGGAGGCCAGCGAGAACACGCCGAGGTAGGGTCCCTCGCCGAGGCGCGCCACCAGCGCGTCCCGCAGCCGCGTCCCCGAGACGACGAAGTGGATCAGGAGAAAGAAAGCGCAGGCGAGGAGCAGCGCGATCACGTGAATCAGTCCTACGTGACCACGTTCGGCGACGTCGCGATGCGGTTGCGCCCGGCGCTCTTCGCCCGGTAGAGCGCCGCGTCGGCCTCCGCCATCAGCCGTTCCGCCAGCACCTTGTAATCGCGCATGCCCGGCCCGGGCGCCGCGGCCGCCACCCCGATCGACAGCGTCACGGTCTCCGTTGCCGACTTGCCGATCGCGACGGGCACGCTGCGCACCGCCTGCAGCACACGCCCCGCCACCTTCTCGCCGTCGGTGATCGCCGCCTCGGTGAGCACGAGGGCGAACTCGTCGCCGCCGAAGCGCGCGCCGGTGTCGCTGATGCGCATCTCGGCGTCGATCCGCTGCGCCACCTCGCGCAGCACCGCATCCCCGGCGAGATGCCCGTACTGGTCGTTGATGCGCTTGAAGTGATCGACGTCGATCATCAGGCACACCAGCGAATGCCGGGCGCGCTGCGCGCGCGCCAGCTCCTCGCGCAGCCGCGCGTGCAGGTAGCGTCGGTTGTGAAAGCCGGTGAGAAAATCGGTGAGGCCGCTGCGCAGCAGCCGCGCGCGGTTGACCGCGTTCTCGATGCAGAGCGCCGCGACGAGCCCGAGGTGCGCCAGGAAATCGCTCGCCAGCTCGTGCGTGAAACGGAACGAGTCGGCGCTCGAGAACACCAGCACCCCGTCGAGCTGCTCGTTACGCCGCAGCGGGATCAGCGCGAGACTGCCGGGGCTCGCGCTGCCGGGCAGCAGCAGCTCGTGGTCGGCCTTGTGGAAGGGCCCGAGCCACGGGCGCTCCAGGTTGACGAGCTGCGGAGCGACCGTCGTGAGCGCATCGACGAAGCTCACGCCCTGCAGCTCCGCCGGCGCCAGGTCGTCCCCGGCGATCAGGTGCCGGATCTCGTGCTGCGGGTCGTGCAGGATCAGCCCGACCTCATCGAGCTGATAGGACGTGCGCAGGCCGACGATGAGGCGCTCGAAGAGCTGCGCGAGCGATCCGGCTCGCAGCAGCTCGAGCTCGCGCTCCTGGGTCTTGCGAAGCAGCGAGTCGTTGCGGCTCACCTGCTCGGTGAGCGTGGCGAGCCGCGCCTGGAGCACGCGAATTTCCTGTTCCACCGCCTCGGGGCGCTGGGCGGCGCGCGCGTCATCGGCCAGCGGCCCGGGATGCGGTTGGCGCATGGGGCGAAAATCCTTCAGGGTCCTCAAGCGCGGCGTTCTGCCTGAGTGCGCCGGTCGTCGAGATAATCGCGCCCGCGGCGCATCAAAGCAACGAATGCTTCGTGGTCCTGGGACAACACCGCGGCCCGCAGCCGCTCGACCGCCTGGGAGAGGGCCTCGAGGGACTCTGCGCCGTAGTCGTTGAGGCTCTGTATTTCATAGTACAGCTCCGGACTCTCCTGGGCGACGCGGCTCGCGACGTCGAGCTGCGCATCGAAAGTGGTGCTTGACATCTGCGCCAGCTTTGGGGCGGCCTCGCCGCTCTCGGCGAGCGCGGTGAAGAAGGCGATGTTGAGCGCGTGCGAGAGGCCGAGCACGTAGGCGATCAGCCGGTCGTGGTCGTCGAGACTCATCACCACCTGCTCGGCCATGGTGGGTGCGAACAGCTCGCGCGCGGCGGCGAGCGCGGGGGCGTTGCCCAGGTCCACGAACACCACGTGCCGGCCGGAGAGGAGCTCCGTGTCGGGCCCGAACATCGGGTGCACCGAGGTCACCTTGCAGCCGTGCGATCTCAGCGCCATGAGCCCGGCGCGCAGCGGCGACTTCAGCGATCCCACGTCGAAGATGACCCCCGGCGGCCGCCGTAGCGCGAGGTCCCGCAGGATCGCGTCGGTGATGCCGAGCGGGGTGGCGAGCAGGATGTAGTCGTGCTTGAGATCGGTACTGCGCCAGTCCGCGACCCGGGCCACCCCCTCCGGGGCCGCGGCGGGGTCCGCCACCTCGACCGTGAACCCTTGCGAGGCGAGAAAGCTCACGAACCAGCTGCCCATCTTGCCTGCGCCGCCGATGACGAGCGCACGGCGACCGCTGCCCGTGCCGCGCGCGATCACGCTCGCCTGCTCCTGCGTGGTGAGTGAGGAGCGGATGAGGAGGCGCAGCAGCTCCTCGGCCAGCGCCGGCGACACGCCGCGCTCGGCGGCCGCCGCGCGTGCGCCGAGGATCACCTCGCGCTCGCGCCCGTAGTCGCGCGTCGGCTTACCCGTGGCGCGCTTGACGCGCGCCACTTCCTCGCTCACCGCCTTGCGCTCGGCGACGAGCGCGATCAGCTGGCGGTCGATGTCGGTCAGGCGCCGGCGCAGGTCCTCCAGCGTCACGTTCTCGGCTTCGGGCGTCATGGCGGCGTCGGCTCCTCGAGGACTCTGATTCCTTTCTATCGGGGCGCAGCGGGGGGTGCAAGGGTTTGCCTCCCGGCACCGATACCCAAAACGCTCTAACATTGCCCCTCATGCACGAGCACTGCGAGCTCCTCCCCGATCCCCTGCCGCCCGAGCCGCTCGAGGTGGTCGCGCGCTGGCTCGAGGAGGCCTGGGCGGCGCGGGTGCAGCCGAATGCGAACTCCATGGTGCTCGCGACGAGCCGCCGCGACGGCCGCCCTTCCGCGCGTGTCGTGCTCTGCAAGGAGATCGCGCCGCAGCCGGGCTACGTCGTGTTCTACACGAACTACCTTTCGAGCAAGGGGCGGCAGTTGAAGGACAATCCGCGCGCCGCGGCGGTCATGCACTGGGACGCGCTGCACCGCCAGGTGCGCATCGAGGGCGAGATCGTGCCGGCGCCCGCCTCCGACAGCGATGCCTACTTCGCTTCCCGCCCCTGGCAGAGTCGCGTGGGCGCCTGGGCGAGCGAGCAGAGCGAGCCGATCGCCTCCCGCGCGGCGCTCCTCGAGGCCGTGAGCGGCGCGGCGAAGCGCTTCGGCGTGCCCGCGCCCGGCAGCCCCGTCGCCGCTGACAGCGTGCGCGCCAACATCCCGAGGCCCCCCCACTGGGGCGGCTATCGGCTGTGGGCCGATGCGGTGGAGCTGTGGGTCGAGGGCGAGGCGCGCGTTCACGACCGCGCCCTCTGGAGGCGCAGCCTCACGCCGCTGCCGGGCGGATCGTTCGGGCTGGGACCCTGGTCGGCCACGCGCCTGCAGCCTTAAGACCGGTGCCCTTACCCCGTGGGCACTGCCGCCACGAGCTGACAGCCCCATGTGGAAGAACATCCGCATTCTCTTCCTGCTGCTGGTGCTCGCCGGCGTCGCGATCCACGCCTGGCTCGACCGCATCGCGACGCAGGGCTGGAAGGAAACGCTCTGGGTAGGCCTCTACCCTCTCAATGGCGACGGCACGCCGAGCGCGCAACGTTACATCGACGGACTCACGGTGAAGGACTTCGCCGGCATCGAGGCGTTCTTCGCGCATGAGGCCCACCGCTACGGGGTGAGCATCGAGCAACCGGTGCACGTGGAGCTCTACCCGCAGGGCTCGGAGCTGCCGCCGGCGCTCGCGCCCGGAGCGGGACCCCTCGGGATCGCGTGGTGGAGCCTGAAGCTCCGCTGGTTCGCGGCCCACGCCACGAAGGTGCCGGGACGCGCGCCACCGCGCATCCGCGTCTTCGTGCTCTATCACGATCCCTCGACGCTCGATACGGTGCCGGACTCGCACGGCCTGCAGAAGGGCCTGGTCGGCGTAGTGCACGCGTTCGCGCTGCCGGCCATGGCCGGCAGCAACAACATCGTCATCGCGCACGAGCTGATGCACACCCTCGGCGCGAGCGATAAGTACGCGCCGGGCTCGGGCGAGCCGCTCTATCCCATAGGCTTCGCGGATCCCGAGCGTCAGCCGCTCTACCCGCAGACTCAGGCCGAGATCATGGCCGGCCGCCGTGCGCTGTCGGCGCAGGAGTTCGAGATGCCGCAGGGGTTGCGCGACGTCGTCGTGGGACCCTCGACCGCGCTCGAGATCCATTGGGCTCGCCCGTGAACGCGGCGCTCGACTCCACGGCCGTTCCGGGACTCGCAGCGGCGCGCCTCACGGTGCGCGCCGGCGCGCGCGAGCTGGTACGCGAGCTGACCGTGCGGTTCGCTCCGGGCGAGGTGGTGGCGATCCTCGGCCGCAACGGCTCGGGCAAGACCCTCACGCTGCACACGCTCGCGGGTCTGCGCCACGCGGACGGCGGTGAGGTGCGGCTCGATGGCGCGCCGCTCGGTGAATTCAGGCGGCGCTCGGTGGCGCTGCGCCTCGGGCTCCTGCCACAGGACCTCGAGGATGCGTTCGTCACCACCGCGATCGAGACCGTGCTGATCGGCCGCCATCCGCACCTCAAGCTCTGGCAGTGGGAGACGGCCGAGGATGAGCGCGTGGCGCGGGCGGCGCTCGCGGCCGTGGACCTCGGGAATTTCGCCGCACGGCGCACCGACACTCTCTCGGGCGGTGAGCAGCGCCGCCTCGCGGTCGCGGCGCTCCTCGCCCAGGAGCCCGGAGTCTTCCTCCTCGATGAGCCGACCAACCACCTCGATCCGCACCATCAGCTCGCGGTGCTCGGCCTGTTCCGCCGGCTCGCCGACGAGGGACGCACGGTGATCACCACGCTCCATGATCCCACTCTCGCGGCGCGCTTCGCCGACCGCGCGCTGCTGCTCTTCGGCGATGGCCGCTGGGCGCTCGGTCCGGTGGGGTCGGCGCTCACCGAGGCGAGCTTGAGCGAGCTCTATCTGGCGCCGATGATCGAGCTCGGCCGGGATGGCCGGCGGGTGTTCGTCAGCGCCTGAGCCTTCGCCGGAGCGCGGCGTTCCTCGCCGCGTGGCAGCGCTTCTCGCATCACCGCCGAGCTTCAGCGCGCGAGCGCCTCGAGCACGGCCGCGTGCAGCTGGCCGTTGGTGGCGAGCACGCTCGTGGTGTCGAGTCCGACCGCGGCGCCCTCGAGGTCGGTGAAGGTGCCGCCCGCCTCGCGCACGATCACCGTGACGGCTCCGATGTCGAGAATGTTGAGGTCCGACTCGATCACCACATCGAGCGCGCCCCGCGCGAGCATGTGGTAGTGCGCAAAATCGCCGTAGCCACGGCTGTAGTGAACGCGGGCGACGAGCTCGCCATAACGCTGCCAGCGCGGCGAGCGCGCCACGCTCTTGAGATTCCCGCTCGAGATGGCGGCCGCCTCGAGATCGGCGACTGCGCTCACGTGCACCCGGCGCTCGTTCAGCCAGGCACCCGCCCCCTCTTCCGCCCACGCGAGCTCGCCGAAAGCGGGGGCGTTGGAGACTCCCAGCACCAGGCGGCCGCCGCGCATGAGCGCGATCTGCGTGGAGAAGAAGGGACTCTCGCGCACGAACGACTTCGTGCCGTCGATCGGATCGACCAGCCAGATGCTCTCGGCCTGCATGGCGTGCTGTCCGGTCTCTTCCCCATAGAAGCCGTAAGAGGGGAAGTGCCGGCTCAAGGTGGCGCGGATCAGCTCCTCCGCGCGCACGTCGGCTTCGGTGACCGGCGATTGGTCGGGCTTGGTGCGCACGGCGGGATTCCGGCCGAAGAGCGAGCGGATCACCTCCTCGGCAGCCCGGGCCGCCTCGAGGGCGGCGGCGAGTTCTTTCGATGGCATATTCGAATAGGATAAGGCCATGGGCAACCGTCTGAGCAAGATCTACACCCGCACCGGGGATGACGGCACCACGGGTCTTGGCGACGGCGGCCGTGTTCGCAAGGACAGCGCCCGGGTGGAGGCCTACGGAACCGTCGACGAGTTGAACAGCGCCGTCGGCGTGCTGCTCGCCGTGCCGGCTCTCCCTGAGGCGGTCAACGCCTGCCTGACGAAGGTGCAGCATGAGCTCTTCGACATGGGCGGCGAGCTCAGCATCCCGGGCCATCGCATGATCGGGGCTGCCCAGGTCACGCGGCTCGAGCAGGAGCTCGATGGCTTCAACGACGCCCTGCCGCCCCTCAAGGAGTTCATCCTCCCGGGAGGCGGCCCCGCGGCAGCCGCCTGCCACGTCGCACGCGCCATTGCCCGCCGCGCCGAACGGCGCGTGTGGGCGCTCGCCCGCTCGGAAGAGGTGAGCCCCGAGCTCCTCAAGTACCTCAATCGCCTCTCGGACCTGTTATTCGTGCTGGCGCGGGTCCTGGCCCGGCACGAGCGCGGCGCCGAGGTGCTGTGGCGGCACGATCGGGGCGGGGGGAAATAGTCACCGAGAGGCGCAATTCCGTCCTACAGGAACCGCCATTTCAGAAATATTGCCGCGCTGGTCGGTAGCGCGAAAATGAGCAGGAAGATCGGGAGCTCCTCGCTCAGGGTATATCCGGCCTTCACGACGCCGACCCACAGGTTGGCGCTTGAAATCCCCAGCCACAGAATGACGAAAGTCACGGTTGCTGCGTAGGTTGCGCCCGGATAGTTGCTGGAGAAGAGCCTCCCCAACAGCATGCAGGCGCCCAGAAGCAAGAACCCGACGAGGAGGAACAGAGGCGTGCGCATATTAGGCGCCTTTAGACTTCGCCACGGTGATGCCCCGGCAAGCGAACTTCGCTATAGCGCATTCGAGAGAGATCGCCAAAGGACTCCAAACGACCAGCCGCGACCAGTTCCCTGACCCGCTGAGCATAGTAGACATCCGGAAGCCCGGCTGCTGAGCCTCGCGCTTCACCCAACGCGGCGGCGACAACCGTAGCCACTTTACGCCATCTGGGCGAGGCACTAGCGACAAGAGACGCGTCTATGCGAGACACGACGGTTTTGGAGAGCGTCCGCACACGCGCCTCCTGCTCAGTGGTGAGTGGCGGATCCGGGTCGAGGTCGCGATGGTTAGCCGGCATACTTGGAAACCAATGCCTCCAGGTCTTCGCGGTGCTCGAGGAAGGCCGCATCTTCCTCGCTGAATGCGTCGCTGTCAGGTGAAACCCGGTCAAGAAGTAACCTCTGACGTGCGAAGCGGTCTTCTGGCGGTAGTCCGCCCGGAAACTTGGCGGCGGCGCGGCGGACAATCGAAGCTGTGTGGTGCGCTCCGATCGCGCTCAGCGCCTCGATAGTCTCGCGAGTTCTGTCGCCCGCTGAGTTGAAGAAGAACTGCTCGAAGCCCCCGTTATTTACCTCGGCTTGCAGTGCCTCAACGAGTGCGCGCGCGAGCGCCGCGTCCACAGGAGTCTCCTTGCCGGCTAACGAATGTAAGCTTGAGCGGCCGCCCACTGGAG
>WNEP01000463.1_pt1 | contig 20951 bp, 19 predicted proteins | sample 5399961 | NCBI WGS metagenome assembly WNEP01 (sample SAMN13153329, study PRJNA577476) | soil metagenome | isolation source: 20 cm grassland meadow soil pre-rain plot 5 | place: USA:California | collected 2015-09-08 | reverse complement strand
CATGGCGCGCCAGGACTGGCCTGCAGAATCGCCTGGACACGGGGCAGCTCAGGGCGCTCGACGGAGTGTCCGGTGTTGACGAGCTACAACGTGGAGCGTTGCCGGACACCGATCCATACAACAAGTCGCCTTCCGACATCACCTTGAAGTCCAGGCGCCGGTCGCTCGATGATATGCGACAGCTCAGCGAGCGGATCAGGGCAGCCCGCGAAAAGGGGACTGAGCCGGAAGAAGGCTGAGACAGCAGCCTGGCTGGGACAGCAGCCTGGCTCCCGGCTCGTCAAAGACTTCGCCAGTGCGGGGCGAACACCGACATGCCGAACCGCCGGTTTGTCGTCGTGAACCGGCGTCGATTTGTCGCGGCAGACGAACGCAGACGGGCGGACGCGGCCTTAGCCGCGTCCGCCGCGCGGGTCAGCCTCCGCCGCGCTCTTCAGCCGGTCTCATTCGGGGCGCCACTCGCCACGCGGGCCTTGCGGGCGGTCGCGTGACGGCTCTCTGCGAGCTCCGCGGGCGCGGTGAGCCGCTGATCTTTCGAGCCCCGCGCCGCGTCATCAGCTCGTTCACCGGGATGAAGCGCATGGGCCGTAATCACGATTTCAGGAAGGTCCGCGTCGGGCGCCGGTGGATCGGGCACGTTGGCGGTGGACGACGCGGACATCTGTGCATTGCAGGCAGCGAGCCCGACCGCGATCGTGGCCGCCATGAGTGCGCGCGCGGGAATTCGACTGTGGATCTTCCGATTGCTCATGAGTCCCCTCCTCCTTGTGTGGTCCAGGTTGGAGTGATGGACCCGAACGGAAGTTCGCGACGAATCGTGAAATTTCAGTGAACTCACCCTGTCGCGGAATTGCGATATTGACTTTCGAGAGATGCTGATGTCGCAAGCGCTTCGCTGTTTATAGACAACGAGGCCGGCTCGGGCGATCATCCTCCGCGGCCTGTGGTGTCATCGGCGTGTCGATCTGCGAGGACGGCTCATGGCGCGGCGACAGTCTCGGATGCTCCCTCTCGGCACGGCAGCTCCCCAATTTGCGTTGCGCGACACGATGAGTGGTCGAACCGTCGCCCTGCAAGACTTTGTCTCATCACCCGCGCTCCTCATCGCCTTCATGTGCAATCACTGCCCGTTCGTGAAGCACATTCTCGATGGGTTCGTCGCCTTCGCGCGCGACTTCGCACCAAGGGGCCTGGCTGCGGTGGCGATCAGCTCGAACGACGTCGAGAGCCATCCCGAGGATGCGCCCGCCGAGATGAGCCGGATCGCGAAGCTCAAGGGCTTCACCTTTCCGTACTTATATGATGAGTCGCAAGAGGTGGCGAAAGCCTACCAGGCCGTCTGCACTCCGGATTTCTTTCTGTTCGATCGCGATCGGCGACTCGTCTATCGCGGGCAGTTCGACGGCAGTCGGCCGGGGAACGGGACTCCGGTCACCGGTGCGGATCTTCGCGCGGCAGCCGCGGCGCTGCTCGGCGGCCTCGCTGTTCCGCAGCAACAGACACCGAGCGTGGGCTGCAGTATCAAGTGGAGAGCGGGCCAGCAGCCGGATTGGGCGTGACGCTCCCGCAAAATGCGGACGGCCGCGTGCTGTTCCTAATACAATTCTGCCGTGAGCGATCTTCTCGACGACGCATCAGGAAGAGCCCGGCGCTACCTCGCCGCCCTCGATTCGCGCGCCGTCGCGCCCTCCCCTGAGGCACTCGCCGCACTCGCCCGGTTTGACGGTCCGCTGCCGGAACGCGCCTCGAGCCCGGACCGAGTGCTGGCCGAGCTCGATGAACTCGGCTCGCCCGCGACGGTGGCCTCGGCGGGGCGCCGCTACTTCGGTTTCGTCACCGGCGGCTCCCTGCCAGTCACGGTGGCGGCGAGCTGGCTCGCCTCCGCCTGGGACCAGAACGCGGGGCTGGTCGCGTGCTCACCGATCGGCGCCAAGCTCGAACAGGTTGCGTTGGATTGGCTGAAGGATCTGTTTCATTTGCCCCGGGACAGTGGCGGCGGTTTCGTGACCAGCGCCACGGCCGCGAACTTCTCGGCGCTCGCGGCCGCGCGCCACGCCCTGCTGGCACGCGCCGGCTGGGACGTCGAGGCCCAAGGCCTGTTTGGCGCGCCGCCGATCACCGTCGTGGTCGGCGAGGAAGTGCACGCGAGCGTGCAGAAGGCCCTCTCGATGGTCGGTCTCGGGCGCGAGCGGGTCGCGCGCGTGCCCTGCGACGCTCAGGGGCGCATGCTCCGGGAGAAGATGCCGCCAATCACCGAGCGCACCATCGTGTGCGTGCAGGCCGGCAACGTGAATACCGGTGCCTTCGATCCCGTCGCCGAGATTTGCGAGCACGTCCGCAGCCGCGGGGCGTGGGTACACGTCGATGGTGCCTTCGGACTCTGGGCCGCCGCTGCTCCGGCGCGCGCGCACCTCGCCAGCGGCATCGAAAACGCCGACTCCTGGGCGACCGATGCCCACAAGTGGCTGAACGTTCCCTATGACAGCGGCCTGGTGTTGACGCGCCACGCAGATTCGCTGCGCGCGGCGCTCTCCGTCGGAGCCGCCTATCTCGCCCAGGGTGAGGCGCGCATTCCCTACCAGTACACTCCGGACTTTTCGCGCCGCGCGCGCGGTGTCGAAGTGTGGGCGGCGCTGCGCCAGCTCGGGCGCGCGGGACTCGAGGATCTCATCGAGCGTACCTGCCGGCTCGCGGAAGCGTTCGCCGCGGGCCTGTCGCGCAAGGGCTTTGCCGTACTCAACGACGTCGTGCTGAACCAGGTGCTGGTGTCCTTCGGCAGCCCCGAGCGCACGCGCGAGGTGATTGCCCGCGTGCAGAGCGAGGGCACGTGCTGGTGCGGGGGTACGATCTGGCAGGGGCACACCGCGATGAGGATCAGCGTCTCATCGTGGGCGACGACCGCGGCGGACGTCGATCGGAGCCTCGCCGCCATCGTGCGCGCCGCGGAAGCGTGATGCCTGCCGGCCCCCACGGGGCATCGGGCGCCGCTCGCCTGGTGTGAGCTAAGTGAGCAATCCGAAAGCACTGCCGTGCGACGAGCTCGCGATCCGCTCGAGCCCGAGCGTACCAGGCTGCGCCGCAGTTAAGTCCTGGGTGCTCGCGGTCGCCGTGCTGGGCTCGACGCTCGCGTTCATCGATGAGTCGGTGGTCAACGTGGCGCTGCCGAAAATCGAGAGCGACCTGCGTACGACGCTCGCGGCGATGCAGTGGGTCATCAACGCTTACACGCTGTGCATGTCGGCCCTGCTGCTGGTCGGCGGGGCGGCGGCGGACCGGTTCGGACGCCGGCTGATCTTCGTGATCGGCGTGAGCATCTTCGCCGCGGCCTCGCTCGGCTGTGGCCTCGCGGCGAACGCCGAGGTCCTGATCGCCGCGCGAGTCGTCCAGGGAGTGGGGGCGGCGCTGCTCATTCCCTGCTCGCTCGCGCTCATCGGGGCGGCGTTCGACGAGACGGAGCGCGGGGCTGCCATCGGCGTCTGGTCGGGAGCTTCGGCGATCGCCGCGGGTGCGGCCCCGCTTCTCGGCGGCGCCCTGGTGGATCATTGGTCGTGGCGCGTGATCTTCCTGATCAACCCGCTGCTCGCGATTCCCACTCTGTCGATCACGCTGAGCCGGGTGCCGGAGAGCCGCGACCCGGATGCGCCATCCGGCATCGACTGGCCTGGAGCCGTGCTCGCGTTCGCGGGCCTCGCAAGCCTCGTGTACGGGCTGATCGCGGCCTCGGATCTCGGCTGGAGCGATGCCGCAGTGGTGGGCTCGGTGACCGCGGGAGCACTGTTGCTCGGCGGCTTCGCGCTCGCCGAGGGGCGCAGCCGCTCGCCGATGATGCCGCTCGAGTTGTTCCGTTCGCGCGTCTTCAGCGGCGTCAACCTGCTCACACTGCTGCTTTACGGCGCCCTCGGCGGAGCATTCTTCTTTTACCCCTTTCTCCTCATCCAGGCCCGCGGCTATTCCGCAGCGGCCGCGGGAGCTGCGTACCTGCCGTTCACGCTCGTGATGGGTGTCCTGGCGCGCTGGGGGGGCGGGCTCGTCGACCGGTTCGGGGCTCGTTGGCCTCTCATCGTCGGCCCGGCCCTCACGGCGCTCGGCTTCGTGCTCCTCGGGAGTGGCGAGGGCCCCCTCTCGGCCATCGTGTTGCCCATGAGCGTGCTCGCGCTCGGGATGGCGATCACGGTGGCCCCGCTCACGACGACCGTCATGAATGCCGTGCCGGCGCATCGGACCGGCGTCGCCTCCGGGATCAACAATGCGGTCGCATCCGTCGGGAGCCTGCTGCTGATCGCGGTGCTCGGCACCGTAGCGCTCGGCGCCTTCAACCGCTCCTTGGAGCGGCACCTCGAGAGCTCCGCCGCCTCGCCCGCGGTCATCGAGGCGGTGCACGCGGCGCGCGGCGGATTCGTCATTCCGCCGATGCCGGCGAGCCTCTCGGACGAGGAGCGCCGGCGCGTCCGCTCGATCATCGCGGACTCACTCAGCACGACGGTGCGCACGATGCTGTGGATCGCGGCCGCGCTCGCGCTCGCCTCGGCCGCGTCGGCCGCCTTGACGATCCCCGGGGCCGAGCGGCCGGCTCGAGCGCCGGCGCGCGCCTGACCGCACCGCAGCGCGCCTGGGTCAGGACTTCGCGCGGCGGGCCACGGAGCTGGCCGCGATGAAGTCGCGCAGCAGATCCCGATGCAGAGCGAGGTAGCCCGCAGCCCTTACCTTTACGCGCCCGCCGACCAGCGCATTCAGCTTGCCGAGTGCGTGAAACGGCACGGAGGGAACGCAGTGGTGCTCGGCATGGTAGGGCATGCGCCAGGCGAGGAGCAGAACCGCGGCGTTGGTGCACGTGGTGCGCGTGTTGGCGAGCATGTCGTCGCTGAGGGCGCAGCCGATGTGCTCTGCCATGAGAAAGAGCCGCAGGAACGGCTGCCCCAGCAGTGCCGGGATCACCCAGTAGACGAGCGCGTCCGCGCGGCGGAGGTAGAGAGAGAGCGCGATGACGACGACGTAGCAGCCCCACAGTATCCGCGCCTCGCGGACGACGAGCGCGGACTTCTCCGCCGGTATGAAGACTTCCGTCACGCGCCCGGTTAGCGCGTGGCGCAGCGTGACGGTGAGTCGATCCTGCCAGTACGGCAGCCCCGAGACACGCCACAGGTACGACTTGAGCGTCGACGGGCCGGGCTGCGCCAGCTCCGGATCACGCGCCGGGTCCTGCGTGAAGCGGTGATGGGTGTAATGGAAGCAGCGAAAGTATTCCGGCGGCAGCACGAGGACCGTGCCGCAAACCCAGGCGACGATCTCGTTCGGCCAGCGACTCGCGAACGCCGTGCGGTGGATGGTCTCGTGCAGCGCGCAGAACAGGAAGCTGAGGGCGATCCCGTGCAGCACCAGCGCCGGCGCGAGCCACACAGTCCCCCGACTCACGAAGACCCCGGCTGCGGTCGCGCCGAGGAGCCCCAGGTGCACGGCGAGCTGCAGGAAGCCGGGAGCGTCGGACCGCTGCGAGAGTTGCCTCACGGTCTCCCGATCGAGGCTGCGTATCTCGATGGCGCCGATATCCATGACTGTCGGGCGATATCCTTGGACTGCCGGCTTAGTCTAGCGACACCCGCGCAGCGCGCAAAACCCGCGCCGCTCACCGGCTCCGCGTGGACTCAAGGCCGGGAGCTCGTGAAGTATTTGCGGGCGAGCTCGAGGCTGCGCGGCGCCGCGAGGCCCCCGAAGCGCTCGTCGAGCTGGCGCAGCAGCTTCTCCGCCTCGGTGCCGCGGCCCCCTGCATGGAGCGCTTCCACCCGCTGAAAGCTCTTCGCGAGCTCCGACTCGATCGTCGACCGGCAGCGCGCGAGCTTGTCCGGGTCGGTCGGCGTTCGCGCCCGCAGCGCCTCCAGTGCGCGCGACAGCGCCGCGGCGTCGGCGACGGTGTGACCGACGAAAGGCGTCGTGAAGCTCTCCAGGCCGAAGACACACCAGTGCCGCATCGACTGCATGCTCACGGAATCGTCGCTGACATGAGGATCGTCCCGCTCGCCGGTGACATAAACGATACGCGTCGAGCTCTGAAAGCGCATGAACAGATTCCTCGGCGGCAGGGGAATCTCCGCGCCGCCGATCGGGTCGCTCCCGGCATTGAGTATCGCTCCCCGAAAGAGATCCGGATAGCCGAGCGCGAGACGCATCGCCACGCGCGCTCCTCCCGAGAAGCCCCCGACATAGACGCGCTCCGGGTCGACCGGATAGCGCTGCATGAGGTTGTGAGCGGCGAGCAGCGCCAGCGGCTCGCGGCGGGCGAGCACGCTCGCATCGTTTCCGGATCGGGCCGCGCTCACGAAGATGACACCCTGCCGGTCGAGCGTCGCGGCCCAGCGCGGCGGCAGGCTCGCCTCCGGCCAGGGAGGCACGAACGCGAGGAGCCCATAGCCCTGCGGGGGCGGCGCCGCCGGAACGTAGACGATGAACCGCTCCTCGGAGAGCTCGATCGGCTGCTCGGCAAGCCTCTTGCCGGAGCCCGCTACCTGCTGCGGAAGAGTCGCCGCGGCCAACGGAGTCAACAGCCGCCTGGCGAGCTCCAGATTGCTGGAGAGCGGCGTGTAATCGGCGAATACGACATCGCGCAGCAACCCGGTTTCCCCGCGTGCTGGATGCGCGGCCAGCAGCAGCAGCGCCAGCGGCACCAGCCGCGCGCTCACGGGCACGGCGGGGCGAGCGGATTGTCGAAGGTGTGGTTCTCTTTGACGATGATGACGACGTGTTCCACCTTGGGCGCCATGACTCCCCTTCCCCGCTACTCGAGCCGCTCGTAGACGGCACGGGCCTCGTTCAGCTCTTTGAGGACCCCGGCCTTCTCGGTCGGCGAAATCCAGTCGGGATAGCCGGCGGTGGTCTCGAGCAGATGATCGATCCACGCCTCGAAATAGCGCGCGTCCTTAAGGGAGCGCGGCCGCTCGCCGCGCACCGAAACGTACACGGGGCTCGTGGTCGCGTAGACGAAGTTGTCGAGGATGGGATACTCCGCCCCCGCGGTGAACGCCCGGAGCAAGCACCAGCCGCTCTGGGCGATGGGCAGCGTGCCGCTGACTTCGAGCGCATCGCGGTGGGCGCCGAGCGCGAGCTCGCGCGCCACGCGGCCGTTGCAGACGACCTGGGCGTGCTCGAGCGGCACGATGGAGCGCAGCCCTGCGGTAAACGGCACGCGTTGCCCGCGCGCCAGAGGCACCGTCGAGCCGATCGCCTGGCCGCCCACGGAGAAGTTCAGCAGCGGTCCGTTGGTGGCGAAGGTTCGCCCCGAGCGCAGCGACTCGAGCCAGGCGTCGCTCCTGAGGGGGCCGTTGGCCACCGATGCGTACACGCGGTTGAGGCCGACCGGGCCGCGCAGCGTCGCGTAGTTCGCCATCGCATCCGTGCCGGCGGCGGCCGGGATCCTGAAGCCGAGGTTCAGCAGGCGGTACCACACGCCGGCGGTCGCCTTATGGTCCGCGAACGCGACGATCTCCATGTAGTCGACCTTGCCGAGCGCGACGTCGACCGGCAGCTCGTCGGCGTCGGTGTGAGCGGGTCGGGTGAGGGGCTGCGGATCCTCTTCGAACGGATGCACGTAGCCGATCAGCCCACCGCGCGCGTGGGCCAGGTCCGCGATATCGGCGTTGGTTGGCGAGAGACTCGCGGCAGCGGTATTCGGGTAGCCGGCGTAGCCCGGCAGCAGGATGCCGCCCCGGAGGCCGAGGATGCCGAGGTGGCCCCAGTAGCTCGTGTGGAATTCCTGCCCGTGCACGACGAGCGTCCCGGCCGTCGATGCCGGGTCGACCCCCACCCCGCTCGAGGCGATGTCGGGGATGCGCTGCTCCTTGTTCACGATGAGATTCTCGACGATGTCGAGATCCTCGGCCTGCGCCTGCAGCACGAGGTGCGCCGGGGTGTTGCGGTAGTGCCCGCCGTAATTCATGTGGACGTGCACGTCGGCGCTCACCCAGCGCCGCTCGCTGCCGTCGAGCCACGGCCGGGCGGGAAGAGCCAAGTCCACCTGCGTCGTCGAGCCGGCGCGCACCTCAACCGTGCGCCGCTCGGGCGCACGCGCCAGGCCCTTCATCAGCTCGATGCTCACGGTCCCCGCGGGGACTTCGATCACATCGTCGCCGGCGGTATGGAAGTAGCGCGCCTCGAAGGGCTGCTCGTTGCGGTCGAACTCCGCATGATGGGTCCAGGCATGCGCGGGCGCGTAGAACCGCCCGCTCGCGTCCGTGACCACCGCGCGTGCGGCGGTGAGTGAGCCCTGCTCGTCCCGCACCGTGAGGTGCAGGGTGCCGCCCGGACGCAGGCGCCGGCGGTTGCTCGCCTCGAGCGCGCGCGAGTCGCTTCCGGGGAACCGCAGCAGCCGCAGCTGCATGTCGCCGCCACGGTTGGAAATGAACGCGATCTGAGCGCCGTCCGGCGACCAGCGCGGACCCGTCTCGTCCCACTCGCCGTAGGTGAGCGGAAACGGCTCCCCGCCGCTGGCGGGCATCAGCCACAGTTGCATCCAGTTGCGCCCGAGATAGGAGCTGTAGACGATCCGCGCGCCGTCCGGAGAGAAGTCCGGCCGCGCCCCCCAGCTGGTCTCCTCATAGCGCAGCTCGACCGGCTCTGCGCCGGCGACGGCGGCGGCGCGCCACAAGCCCCCGGTGCCGTGGATGCGGCCGCGATTGGAGACGAACACGATCGACTTGCCGTCGCGTGTCCAGGTCGGGTTGATCTCGTGGTCGTAGGCGCTGTAGTAGTAGCGCGGCAGCGGGCTCTTGTTCTCGCCCGTGAGAAGCGCCGGCTCGCCGAGCTCGCCGTCGCGAAAGTCGGCGGCAAACACGTGGAAGTGCCGGTGATAGGCCGTCGACACGTAGACGATCCGTCCGCCGTCGGGAGACCAGCGCGGCTCGACGTTGACCGCACCCGTGTGAGTCAGCTGCCGCGTGCGACCCGAGGCGGGCTCGAGCAGCCACAGCTCCATCGCCTGCCCCTGTGTGGACACGTACACGATGTAGCGTCCGTCCGGCGACCAGTCGGGCTGGTAGTCGTATCCCGGACCGTCCGTCAGCTGCTCCGCGAGTGTTGAATCGGTCCGCTGCCGCCAGAGCGACCCTGCCATCGAGAACACCAGGGCTCGCGAGTCCGGCGCCCAGGCGAGGCTGCTCGGGCCGCTGGTGAGCTGTGGCAGGTACAACTCCCGGTAGTAGTATGAGTGCGGCAGGTCGATCGCCGGCACCGGCGGCTGCGGCGCAGCGCACGGCGAGCGGGTCGAGAGCAGGACGAGCAGCAGCGAGCCGAGCGGCAGCGACAGGGACAGCCGGGACATGGGACTCTCCATGCGGCGTACGGGCGTGCACGCGGCCGCGGTCGGCGGACGCTAGACGACGCGCTGGGGCGAATCAAGAGCTTGGAGGAGATGAGCCGATGTCCGCACCGGAGCCGCGCGCGCCGCCGATTCCATCGAGATGTGGCGGCTGCTGTTCGGGCCGACTTCGTCGAGAGTCACTGCGTGACCCTCGGCAACGTCAACGTCAATTCGCCGCTCGTGCCCGACGGTGAAGCCAGCGGGGTGATCCGCACGAGCAGTGGAGCGCCGAAGGGGGGCACGATCTGCTCCAGCGCGCCAATAAGCGCTGGAAGAGCCTGCTCGAGGCTTACCAGCCGCCGCCGCTCGAGCCGGCCCGGAACAAGGCACTGTGCGAGTAGGTGACGAGGCGTAAACGAGCCTTGCCCGACCGAGCCAGGGTGAAGGCCACGCTCGCTGTTCAGGTCTGCAAAATCAATTTGTTACGTCCTCGATCCATTTCCACTAGGGTGTTTACCTGACCCGTGACCGGGGCTTTCCTGATGCCCGGTACCACGCGAAGCTGTTACTTCACCTCATGCCGTGCTGGGGGGTCCACGCCAGGCCGGCTTCTGCCTTGGGAGGTCTGCATGCAGAGTGACAAGAACCCGCCGCGGGGCCCCGTGGCGCAAAAACCCCGTACGCCTGAGCTGGCGCGCACCGAGCCGAAGATCGAGCTGCTGCGCGAGCTCGTCGCGCACCTGCGCCAGAACCGCACGCTGCTGCGCGAGGAGTGGGTGGCACGCATCGCCGAGGCGCAGCTGCTGACCGCGATGACTCAGGAGGAGATCTTCGCGGAAGCCACCTCGGTGTACGACAGCTACGTCGCGGCTCTCGAGACCGGCACCTTCGAGGCACTGCAGGCCTACGCGCGCAATCTCTCCGAGCGCATCATCCCCCGCGGCGTCGAGACCCACGAAGTGGTGGGCATCGTGCTGCTGCTGCGCGACGTGCTGGCGCGGTCGCTGTTCGCCAAGTACCAGACCGACTTCGAGAAGCTCAACCGCATTCTGGATGCGTACGAGCCCGCGGCCAACCGCATTGCCAACACCGTGGCGGTCGGCTTCGTGCAGGAGCGCGAGCGCGTCATCCGCCAGCAGCAGGAAGCCATCCGCGAGCTGTCGACGCCCGTGTTGCAGGTGCGCGAGCGGCTGCTCATCCTGCCGATCATCGGCGTCATCGATCCGCAGCGCGCGCGGCAGTTGACCGAGCAGCTGCTGCGGGGGATTCGCACCAACCGCGCCAAGGTGGTCGTCATCGACATCACCGGTGTCGCCGCGATGGACGTCACGGTCGCCAACCACCTGGTGCAGACGGTGGAGGCCTCGCGGCTGCTGGGCGCTACCGTGATCGTGACCGGCCTGTCGCCCGAGATCGCGCAGACTCTCGTTACAATCGGGGTGGAGCTCGGCAAGATGAACACCGTGGGCGACCTGCAGGGCGGCATCGAGCAGGCCGAGCGGCTGCTCGGCTACAAGGTCGCCCCGCTGAGCGAGGCCCGTTAGCCAGGGAATCCCGGGTGCAAGTACCGATTCTCAAGCAAGGCAGCGTCCTAATCGCTACCATCCAGGCGGCCCTGTCGGATGCCGATCTCCTCGAGCTGCGTACCGCGCTCGTACAGCAGGTGGTGCGCTTCCGCTCCTCGGGAGTCATCGTGGACGTCACCGCGATGGACGTGATGGATTCCTTTGCCTCCCGCACACTGCTCGAGATCTCGCACATGATCCGCCTGCGCGGCGCCGCTACCGTCATCGTCGGTATCCAGCCGGAGGTCGCCTTCGCGATGGTACAACTCGGATTGACGCTGGAGGACGTCCCCACCGCGCTCGATCTGGAGGAAGGCCTGGCGTACCTGCAGCAGAAATCGCGCGGCATGAACTGAAGGTGCGGTGTTGCCTTGGCCGCAGAGACCCAGATACGGATCGCATCGGACAAGGACGTCGTGACCGCCCGACAGCAGGGTCGGGCGGTGGCGCTGCAGACCGGTTTTACCGTCAGTGAGGCGACGCTGATCGCGACCGCCATCTCCGAGCTCGCGCGCAACATCGTATCTTATGCCAACCTGGGGAGCGTCACGCTCAAGCCGGCCAACGGGGCCAATGGCGCCGTGGGCATCACCATCATCGCGAGCGACTCGGGTCCGGGGATAGCCGACATCCCGCAGGCACTGCGCGACGGCTACTCGAGCTCCGGCGGCCTGGGACTCGGGCTCCCCGGCGTGCGCCGCCTGATGGATGAGTTCGACATCAACTCCCGCGCCGGCGGTGGCACCACCGTGACGGTGACCAAATGGCTCCCCTGAGCATGGAATTGGGGATCGCCGGCAGCGCCGCGCCGGGGCAGCGGGTATCCGGCGACCTCGAGGTGGTGCACTACTACGACCGCGGTGCCGGTGTGCTCGTCGCGGCCATCGACGGCGTCGGTCACGGCGAGGAGGCTGCGGCGAGCGCGCGGCTCGCCGCCGACACCATCCTGCGCCACCCGCAGGAGCAGCTCGCGGGTCTGCTGATGCGCTGTCACGTGACGTTGCGCGGAACCCGTGGCGTGGTCTTGAGCATCGCCAGGATCGATCTGCGTCAGGCCACCCTCAGCTGGCTTGGCGTCGGCAATGTGGTCGGCGTCGTCTTCCACGCCAACGGCCACGCTGCCGCGCGCGAGGAGCTGCTGGTGCGTCCCGGCGTGCTCGGCTACGGCGATTTGCCTGCGCTACACGCTTCTGCTATTCCCCTCCGACCGAGGGACACGCTGATATTCGCCACCGATGGGATCAACCGGCACTTCTCCGAGGGCCTCGCTTTCGGCGCCTCGGCGCAGCCGCTGGCCGATTACATCATGGCCCATCACTCCCAGAGGAACGATGACGCCCTGGTGGTGGTGGCGCGCGCGAGCTGAAAGCACATGGGCATGAGCGCCATACGTCCGAAGCCCGACTTGCTGGATTCGGATTACCGCGAGGCGCTGGCGGCTTACGTGGCGTACGGCGGCGAGGCGCTGCTCGCGCGTGGGTACGAGCTCGGGCGTAAGGCGCTGGCCGACGGCCGGAGCATTCCGGAGCTGGTGGGCGTGCACAGCCGGGCGTTGCGTACCCTCGCCTCCGACGACCGCGCTCCTCGCGACCCGGGCCTCCTGATCGACTCGGCGGAGACTTTCCTCGCCGAGACACTGTCGCCCTTCGAGATGACCCATCGGGGTTATCGCGACTCGCTGATCGCCTGGCGGCACATCAACGAGATGCTCGAGCAGGAGGTCCGGCGCATCGCTCACGCCCTGCACGACGATTCGGGGCAGCTGCTGGTGTCCGTGCACCTGCAGCTCGCGGCGCTGGCGCGCGAGATACCCGCGGCCGCACCCAAGATCCAGGAGTGCCAGCAGGTCCTCGATCAGGCCGAGCAGCAGCTGCGGCACCTGTCCCATGAGCTGCGGCCGATGGTGCTCGACGACCTCGGCTGGCTCGCCGCGATCGAGTTCCTCGCGGCAGCCGTATCGGGTCGCACGCGCATTCCGGTCGACGTGCGCTCCAGCATCACGCAGCGCCTGCCGGCGCCGGTGGAGACGGCGCTGTACCGCGTGGTCCAGGAAGCGCTCACCAACGCCGCGCGTCACTCGAAGGCATCGCGCATTGGCATCGAGATCGATCAGGAGCTCGATTCGCTGCGCTGTCTGATCAGCGACGACGGCGTCGGCTTCGAGGTCGAGTCGTGCGTGCGCCGCGGCGGACTCGGCCTGCGCGGCATGCGCGAGCGGCTGGGCGCGCTGGGAGGAACGCTGCACATCGTCTCCGCCCCTGGGCAGGGTGCGCAGATCAGATTCAATCTGCCCCTGGGAAGATAACGATGGGCATACGACTCGTGCTCGCCGACGATCACGTACTCGTCAGGCAGGGCTTGAAGACGCTGTTGCAGAGCGCGGGCTTCGTGGTCGCCGGCGAGGCCGCCGACGGCCGCGAGGCGGTGCGTCTGGTGCGCAGCGAGAACCCCGATGTGGCCGTGCTCGATATCGGCATGCCGCAGTTCAACGGGCTGAACGCGGCGCTCGAGCTGGCGCGCATCTGTCCGCGCGTGAAGCTCGTGGTGCTGACACAGCACGACGAGCAGCAGTACGTCACCGAGGCCCTGCGCTGTGGCGTCAAGGGCTACGTCCTGAAGAGTCAGGCCGCGCGCGATCTGGTGCAGGCCATCGAAGGGGTCTGCCGCGGCGAGGTATACCTGAGCCCCGGGGTTGCCGGCGCCGTGGCCAAGGCCTATCTCACGCCACAACACTCGGCCGACGCGCTGTCGGTGCGCGAGCGCCAGGTGTTGCAGCTGATCGCCGAAGGCCATTCCACCAAGGCCATCGCGGCGCGCCTCGCGATCAGCGCCAAGACGGTGGAGTCGCATCGCTCCAAGCTCATGCAGAAGCTCGACATTCACGACACTGCAAGCCTGGTGCGCTACGCGATCCGCAGCGGCGTGACGCAGGCGTGACCGGGCCCGCCGTGAGCGGTGACACAATCGTGATCTGACCTGAAGCTGCGATCTGACCTGAAGCTGTGATCTAACCTGAAGCTGTGGCGCGGCGTCGGGCCGCCATCGGGAAATTCCTGATCCTCCGACCCGACCACCGCCCATCCTCATTTGGGGCGTTCGCCGTTTTGGCGCAGAGCAGCAGCCGACTATGCTTGGACCATCGTCTATTGACATATCGCGTCTGGCTGGTGGGGAATCTCATAATGGACACGGGCTCGGTGCAACGGTCCGCCGAGGGGACGCCGCGCACCCGCAATAGTGAGCTGGCGGGCGAGTTGCGCGCCGCCGCTCTCGAAGGGGACGACGTACGCGTCACGCAGCTTCTGTCGGATCTGCTGCACCTCCAGGGGCTCTCCCGGGGACAGCGGATCTCGGTACAGCTGAAAACGCTGCTCAACATGGTGCATTCGCTCCGGTGCGTGACGCTCACCGACGAGCTCACCGGCCTCTTCAACCGCCGCGGGTTCGTGCAGTCGGCCACGAGGCTGCTCGACGTCGCAAGCCGCGATGTGCGCGCCGCCCATCTCATCTATTTCGACCTGAACCACCTCGAGCGGATCAACCAGACCATGGGCCGCTCCACCGGCGATGTCATGATTCGCCAGATGGGAAATTTCATGCGGGATCTGTTCCCGAGCTACGGAGTGTACGAAGTGCTCGGGCGCCTCTCCGGGGATGAGTTCGCCACGCTCACGACGAGTCCGCAGTACGCCTCGCGCGGTGCGATTCTGCTGCGCGCGGCCCGCACTCCGCAGGAGGGCGGCACGGACCTGCCGCCGCTGTCGCTGAGCGTCGGCGTCGCGCACTTCAATCCGCGCCGTCCGCTGAGCATCGACAAGCTGTTGGAGAGCGCCGAACAGGCGATGTACGAGCACAAGAAGGGTTTGCCAGATCGCGTCGTCCGAGATGACCCCCCACCCGGTCTGACGCGTTTTTAACGGCCTCGGAAACGGAAGGATGCATGTGCTCAGAGGGCTCGAAGGGTGGCCGGACACTCCCAAGGGACGGCCACGCTGTCAGGCCCTCTGCGGCGTCCTGAAGGCGTAGCCTTCTCGAAGGCTCACCTTCCACGTCTTCGAGGTCGTTCTTTCTACTCTTGGCCGCCGGCGCACGGAGGCTCCGGCGGCGCAGGGAAGTAAGCGGCGCGCTGACACGCGCCGCCCCGGGCGCAGGGACGCGCCGCCCGCCGGTGCAGGGACGCACCGGCGGCGCAGGGATGCCTCTGCTATCCTCCCTTAGGTGAGCCGCACCCTCCTCACCCCCTTTCACGTCGCCGTGCAGGTCCGCGATCTCGAGGAGGCGCGGCGCTTCTATACCGGGGTGATCGGTTGCTCCGAGGGCCGCAGCGCCGCCGACTGGGTCGACTTCAACATGTTCGGGCATCAGTTCGTCTGCCACCTCAACCGGCAGCTCGGACCGCAGGGGCGCGTCGACGCGCATTTCAACGCCGTTGAGGGTCTGGGGGTGCCGGTGCCGCACTGTGGGGTGGTGCTCGAGCCCGGCGACTGGAGCGAGCTGGCGGGGAGACTGCGCCGGCACCCGGTCGACTGGGTCATCGAGCCCTGCACCCGTTTTGCCAACACCCCCGGAGAGCAGTCGACGCTCTTCATCCGCGACCCCACCGGCAACGCGCTCGAGTTCAAGTCCTTCCGCGACATCGGTCGCCAGCTGTTCGCCGCCTGATCGGGGGAGCGAGGGGGGTGCGGGCGGTCCTCATCGCCGAGCGGCGCAACAGCATCGCCTTCTGGTTGGGCTGCACGCTCGTCACCGCGGGCGTGGTGCTCCACCTGCCGATGTTCCTGATGGCCCGCGACAGCGGCTACATCCTCGCGGGCATGCCCATGGACGCGGGCATGTTGCTCGGCATGGCGGCCATCGTGGTGGGGGCGGGACTTGCGGCCTTCGGGCTGCTGCCGAAGTCCGCGCCGGAGCAGCAGTCCCTGCCGATCGATGTGATCGCGCCGCTCGAGAATGCGCCGCTGACCGCGGCGCACTGGCGCGTGGCGGGCCTTCTCGCGCTCGCCCTCGTCATCGACATCATGAAGCCGGCGAGCCTCGGCTTCGTGACGCCGGGAATGCGCACCGAATACCACGTGAGCGCGGGATTGGTGTCGTGGCTGCCGTTCGCGGCGCTCGCCGGCACTGTCGTCGGCTCGTGCCTCTGGGGCGTGATGGCCGACATCTACGGGCGGCGCGCTTCGATCGTGTTGTCTTCGGTTCTCTTTGTCGGCACCTCCATCTGCGGCGCGATGCCGGATTTCTGGTGGAACGTCGCCATGTGCTTCATGATGGGTGCGGCTGCCGGCGGCATGCTGCCGGTGGCCTACGCGCTGCTCGCCGAGATCATGCCGACGCGGCACCGCGGGTGGACTCTGGTGGTCGTCGGCGGTATCGGCGCTCTCGGCGGCTTCTTCGCGGCGAGCTCCCTCTCGGCGCTGCTGCAGCCGATCTTCGGCTGGCGCATCATGTGGTTTCTCAACCTGCCGACCGGCCTGATCCTGGTCGCGCTGAGCCCGCTGATTCCGGAGTCGGCGCGTTTCCTGCAGCAGATGGGTCGCGCAGATCTCGCGCGCGCCACGCTCGCGCGGTTCGGCGTCGAGTTGAGCCCTGCGAGCGTGGTGAGCGCGGCCGCCGCGACCGAGCCCGAGAGTCACGCGCCCGTTCCTCCCATGGGGCGCGGCTTCCTCGGCGTCACCGCCGCACTGACCCTCGCAGCGCTCGCCTGGGGCCTGGTGAACTTCGGCCTGCTGCTGTGGCTGCCGGCGGCGCTCATCGCCGAGGGGCGCAGCGTCGGCGCCTCGAGCGCGCTCATCGCCCGATCCACGCTCATCGCGGCGCCGACCATCGTCGTCTGCGCCTGGCTGTTCAGCGCCTGGAGCACCAAGTGGTCGCTGGTCGCGATGACCGGCGTCATGGTGCTCGGAATGCTGGGGCTCACCCTGCAGCAGCTCGGCGCCGGAGAGATGTCGCACCCCCTCATCCCCGTCGCTCTGATCATTCTCGGCTCGAGCGGGGTGATCTCGATGCTGCTGCCGTACGCGGCCGAGAACTATCCGCTGCGCATCCGCGGCCGCGCCACCGGCTGGGTCGCCGCCTGCAGCAAGCTCGGCGGACTCGCGGCGCAGGCTTTGAGCGTGGTCGCGGGCGTGCCGCCGCTTGCGGCGGCCGTGACCGCGATCGCGGTGCCGGCGGTCGGCTCCACGATCCTCATTGCGCTCTACGGGCGCGAGTCACGCGGTCGCAGCCTCGGCGAGCTCGATGCGCCGGGCGCGGCGCGCGAGCCGGCGATCTGAAGCGGATCCCGTGTTCGAGGAGCAATTCGCCAGTCTGCCGGTGCACCCGCCGCGCACGGACTCCCCGGTTTGCGCTTTCGCGCAACGCTGTCGGGTTCGAGTGTGGCACTTCCGCTCGCGCTGATCGTTTTCTTTGCCGCGTTGCCCCTGCTGATCCTGAGCACGGACGAAAGGATGCTCCTGGAGTTCCGCGGTCGTATTGCGAGCGGCCGGCTGGTGTCGACGGCGGACGCCCCGGGCTGCCAGGGAGCGGGCTCCCGGCGAATCGTCTACTCGTTCACGCCCGAGCCGGGACCCGAGTTTCGCGGCGCCACAGTGGTATGCAGGTCATCGCCCTACTACGACCTACAGCCGGACGAGACGGTACCGATCCGCTATCTGCCCGGGAAGCCCCAAGTCAATGCGCCGGCCGATGCCCAAGGCAATGCGCCCCCACTTCTGCTCTTCATGATCTTCCCTCTCTTTTTCTTCCTTGTGCTGTTCTGGCCGATTTACGGCCCCACGCTTCGCGAGCTGCTGCGCGCCCGGCGGCGCTATAGGAACGGCAACCTGGGATCGGGCAGGATTGTGTTCGTCAAGAAACGCTCGACGGTGAGCTGGCCGGGATGGCCTGGCACCAGCAACGCCGTGGTGTTCGTCGCCTACAAGACTCCCTCGGGAGAGTCGCGCGAAGCAACGGCCTGGTGCGCCAACGAGTGGCTGCTCGGCCACATGTCCCCGGGGGAGTCGGTGCACATTGCGTATCTGGATAGCGAACCCGGGAGGGTCACGATCCTCGAAAATTACATCAGGTAATCATCCGACACGGCGCCAGCACTGCACACCGTCAGTCGATCACGGACGACTGGATCGCAATCCCCGCGCGCAAGAGAGTCGCGACCGGCGTGGCGGCGGCGACCTCGAGCAGCCGCGCCTTCTGCTCCGCAGTCAGCGGACGGCCGAACGACAGTCGCCGCTCGATGTGATCGGCTCCCGAGGGGCTGCGCGACCAGCGCACGCCGACCGTGATCTTCCCGAGCGTCCAGTCGTTCTGGACGGCGTGCTTGCGCAGCGCCATCGCGGTATCGGCCCCGAGGCTCGCGAGCAGCAGCTCGCGCGGCGCGAATCCCGCGTCGCTCCCGCCCGCGGCGACCGGCGCGTCGGCCGTGAGGTGATGATGCCCCGAGACGATCTGCTGCACGTGCTGGTGCTCATTGATCACGGTGACGTAGGCCATGTGCGGGTCCTCCGCCGGGCACGCGCGGGCTGCGCCCGGAAAACACACCGGCGCCGGCTGCGCGTCCGAGCATACTGCGGCCGATGCTCATCACGCTGGCGCTGCTCACATCATCGAGCCGGTAGGGCTTGCCGTCGGTGATCGCCTGCGCCGCGCGCAGGCCGCTGCGCACCGCAGGGCCGATGCCCTCGCCCAGATCGCGAGTCGCGAGTCCAGCCGCATCGCCGGTGATGAAGGCGTTGTCGCGGCGCACGACTTCGACGCGGCCGCGCAGGTAGTAGCTGTAGCCGGTCGGCTCGTAGCGGGCGCCGGGAGCCAGGCGTCCCTCGAGCGTCGCCGCGAGGTGCGCCCAGTGCGCCCGGATGTCCTGCCCGCTGCGCTTCATGCGCTCGGCGATGCCGCCCACCCCGACGTTGAGCCAGCCGTTCTCCTTCGGCACGTACCACGAGTAACCGGGCAGTCCCTCCTCGAAGAACCACAGGTGACAGTCGCAATCCCGCCAGTCGTACTGGATCTCGTGCTCCAGCGTGACGATCTGCAGCTCGCTCGCTCGCGGGTTCAAGTCGCGGAAGAGCGTACGGTACACCGGACAGCGCGTGCCGCCGGCGCCGACCAGCCAGCGGCAGCGAAAGGCGTCGTCGACGACGAAGCCCGCGCCGTCGGCGGCGATGCGACGCACGTTGTGCTGCTCGAACGGCGCGCCCGAGCGCTCGAGGAGCCACGCGTCGAACTCGAAGCGGCGGATCGAGTGCTGCACGCACGGTATGGGTACCTGCAGCCTTCCCCAGTGCACGCGCAGCCGCGGGAAAGTCAGCAGCCGGTGCGGGTAGGCCTCGAGGTCGATCTCGAGATCGCGCACCACCTCGGGCGTGATCCAGCCGGCGCAGAGCTTCAGGCGCGGGAAGCGCTCGCGGTCGAGCACCAGGACGTCCGCGCCGGCGCGCCGCAGCCGCCAGGCGGCGCTCGAGCCGGCCGGCCCGCCGCCGACGATGAGCACGTCACACGAGCGCATGCGCCGGGCCGCTCAGCCGGTGTACAGGTGCGCGCGCGTCCACGGAACGTCGTTGCTCTCGCCCGGCGCAAACAGCACCTGGAACAGCTGCAGCGTGCCGCAGGCGAAACCGGCGGCCGAGCCGGCGAGATAGAGACGCCACATGCGCACGAACTTCTCGTCGAACATTCTGCGCACCCGCTCGCTGGCCGCCTCGTAGAGCGCGAGCCAGTGACGCAGCGTCTGCGCGTAGTGCAGCCGCAGGTTCTCGACGTCCAGGACCGAGAAGTTCCAGGGCTCGAAGATGCGCATCATCTCGGCGAGCGAGGGCGGATAGGCTCCCGGGAAGATGCGCTTCTCGATCCAAGGCTGCATCGGTGCCGGACGGTTACGGCCGATGGAGTGGATGAGTCCGCGACCACGGCCGTCGAGGCAGCGGTGCGCGACCTGCCCGAGCGTCGTGTAGTTCTCGGGTCCGACGTGCTCGAGCATCCCGACCGATACAAAGGCGTCGTAATGGCCGCTGATATTGCGGTAGTCGTCCTCGACGTACTCGACCGCGGAGGCGAGCCCTTCGCGCGCCGCCCGCTCGCGCGCGTACTGCAGCTGCTGGTGCGAGATGTTGAAGGCGCGCACCCGCACCCCGTAGCGACGCGCCATGTGCAGGGCCAGCGTGCCCCAGCCGCAGCCGGCTTCCACCACGCTCTCGCCGGCCTCGAGCCGCAGCTTCCGACAGACATGATCCATCTTCGCCACCTGCGCCTCGTCGAGACCTGCCGTGGGGCTCGGGAAATAGGCGCAGGTGTACGTCATCGTGCTGCCGAGCCACAGGGCGTAGAAATCGTTGCCGATGTCGTAGTGGTGGTAGATGTTGTCGCGTGATCCGGAAGGCGTGTTGGCGTGCGGGCGGCGCAGCGCCTCGGCGGCGCGGCGCAGCAGCGAAGCACGCCTGCCGCCCGAGCTGCTCGAGCGGTAGACGGTCTCGAGAAGGCTCACCAGATCGCCATCGATGGCAACGAGGCCGTCGCTGTAGGCGTCACCGAAGCGCAGCCATGGATCGGCCACGATGGAGGCGAGCGTCGAGCGGCTCGCGAAAGTCACCCGTGCCACCGGTGTCTCGCCGCCCGGTCCCACCCGCGCGCCGTTCGCCATTGCAAACTCCACCGGCGGATCGCCGAGGAACGAGCGCAGCCTCGACAGGAGCCAATAATCGAGAGTGTTGCCCTCGAGGCCTCCCCCGTCGGTCAGTGCCGGCGAGCGGGTCCCGACCTCATCCTGTGGTGGCGAAGGCTGGGCGCGCTCTGTGGCGGCGGCGATACGCTCGTCGCGGGCATTCACGGCTCGGCTCCTCCTGTGGGCAAGGCCTAGCCTAGCACGGGCACCCGCTGCGAAGCCTTCAGGCGCCGCGTCAGGGGGTTGTTGGGCTCATCGGCGGTTTGGGAGAATCCGCCGGCTTCGGGACCTCTGCCGGATTTGGGGGTTTCACCGGCTGCTGCGCGCCCGGCGGCCTGGGAGCGCTCCCTCCGGCCGCGTAATCGGACCAGTAGCGGATCTCGCGCGCAAGGCCGGGCTGCGCTTCAGAAGCGGCCAGCTCGTGCGGCTCGCCACCGGTCTGGTACGA
>WNEP01001482.1_pt1 | contig 21100 bp, 18 predicted proteins | sample 5399961 | NCBI WGS metagenome assembly WNEP01 (sample SAMN13153329, study PRJNA577476) | soil metagenome | isolation source: 20 cm grassland meadow soil pre-rain plot 5 | place: USA:California | collected 2015-09-08 | reverse complement strand
AAGTAATGTGGCCGTCGACCACATGGAAGAACCCGCAACCTCTCAGACCGTTGGGGTCCCGCCACTCAAGGATCGCCCAGCGCCCGCGGCGCCAAACCGCTCGCGCATCACGGCCCCCTCCAACGATTGCTAGACGTCGAGTCAGGCCGCAACGCGTGAAACCCGAAGGTCCTTGCGACGCTTTTCGGCATGCCAAAGATCGTGCTGCGTCTGCTGGTTCATCCAGCTCTCAGAGCTCGTTCCAAAGGCGATCGACAAACGTACCGCCATCTCGGGGCTAATGCCGGCTCGACCATTCAAGAGCGCCGACAACGTCTTGCGGCTCACGCCTAAAGCGCTGGCTGCCTCAGTCACCGACATGCCCAGAGGCTCAAGACAAAGCTGCCGAATAATCCGCCCCGGATGAGGAGGGTTATGCATCCTCATGAGCCACCTCAGTGATAGTCCTCATAGTCAACGTCAACTGCGTCCTTACCGCTGAATCGAAACGTGATGCGCCAGTTTCCACTGACGCTCACGGCCCAAGTGCCACTGCGGGCACCCTTTAACGGGTGCAGCTTCAGCCCGGGCAGTCCCATATCGCCTGGAGCGACTGCTGCATTCAGTGCTGCGAGGATTAACTGCAAGCGCTCAGCGTGCGCAGCCTGAATCCCCGCTCGAGATCCCGTCGCAAAGAATTTAGCCAGTCCCTTGTGACGGAATGACCGGATCATCCGGGCAAAGTGTAACCTATAACGTTACGGGTTACAAGTGGATAACCAGCGGCGCCGAGATGCCCGCCGTGTCGGTGCCGGAGCGCTGGATTACTCGACGTCTAACGGTGAAGTTGAGGGGCCGCCCAGAAGCGCACATCCCGCCGCGGGCGCACACTGTCTTTCAGCGCCCGCGGCGCAGAACCACCCACCGTTCACGGACCCCTCCAATGTTGTTAGATGTCGCGGGATGTCGCGGGATGTCGCGGGAACAGCACTACTGTGCCACTGGCGCGCAACTGAAGGCTTCCGATTTTCCGGACGCGACTCCGGAACAGAGATAGACCTTGCCGTTGCAGGTGGCATTCCACGTTTGGCTATACAAATTTTGCTGGTGGTTCGAGATCGTGAGCTGGTCAGGAGTGCAGCCGGTATGCCCGGCGCTAACAGCCTTGAGTTGATCCGTGATCATAGTCTGGCAGGCCGTTATGGCTACTAGCGCGGCAACAACAGCAGATCGACCGATTATCTTTGTCATTGTGCGAATCCTCAGAGTATTTATTTTATAGCCTGTCAAGGCACGCAAGACTTGGCGCAGAGTGTCAGTCCGCGGCATCTAACGGTGAAGTTGAACGGCCGCGCAGAAGCGCCCGATCAGCACGGCGGGCGCACAATCTCTTGCGGCGCCCGCGGCGGCAAACGGCTCACGCCTCACGGCCCCCTCCGATTGTTAGGCCGCACGGCGCGCTCGGGCGCGTATCACGCCTACCACGATGCAAATGATCGCCGGCCAGAATGTAAGCCCAAACAGTATGCCGGGTCCGACAGGGTTCGGGTTCGGATCAGGCCACAACCCCAACGCGGCCGCCGTGATGATGAATAATAGCGGAGTTGTCCCGACAACAAGTAAGACGAGGCCAACCCTAACCCACGTAGATTTGAGGTACTGGCTCATGGCTGATTGCGGCCTAATTTATGCGACGCCTGAAGCGTCACGCTTTACTTGAAGCAGGGCACGGTACCGCGGCCAGTCGAACGTCGCCCAGGGGTCGCTCTTGCGGTCGGGCGCGACGTCGGCGTGTCCGACGATGCGGTCGGTGGACATCGAGGGATAGGCCTCGAGCAGCGCCAGCGTGAGCGATGCGAGCTGCTGGTACTGCGCGTCGGTGTAGGGCGTCTCACCCGTGCCTTCGAGCTCCACTCCGATCGAGAAGTCGTTGCACCCCGAGCGGCCACGGTACTGCGAAACGCCCGCGTGCCAGGCGCGCTCGCCGAAGGGCACGTACTGCACGATCAGCCCGTCTCGGCGGATGAGGGCATGAGCCGACAGGCGCGCCGTGGCGAGATCGCGGAAGAAGGGATGCCCATCCGCCGGCAGCGTGCCCGTGAACAGGCGGTCGATCCACGGTCCGCCGAACTCCCCCGGGGGGAGGCTGATGCCGTGCACTATCAGGACCTCGGGCGTAGCACCTGCGGGGCGTGCGTCGAAGTTCGGGGACAGTACCTGGCGCACACCGCTGAGCAGTCCGGTGCCGGTATCGACGGTCAGAGGCACGCGGGTCGGGGCGGTGAGCATCGCTTCCCATCCTGCGGTGGTCGCGAGATCCGGACCCGCGGGATTCTGCCACAATTCCACCCATGAGCTCCGCCAACACCGCATACGTCGCGCGCGACCTCGCGCACGTGTGGCATCCGTGCACGCAGATGAAGGACCACGAGCAGCTGCCGCCGATCCCCGTGCGCCGCGGCGAGGGCGCGTGGCTCGAGGATTACGAGGGCAAGCGCTACCTCGATGCCATCAGCTCCTGGTGGGTGAATCTCTTCGGGCACGCGAATCCCCGCATCAACGCCGCGGTGCGCGCGCAGCTCGAGCAGCTCGAGCAGGTGATCCTCGCAGGCTTCACCCACGAGCCGGTGATCGCGCTCTCGGAGGAGCTCTGTGCGATCGCCCCCGCCGGCCTCACCCGCTGCTTCTATGCCGACAACGGCTCGTCCGCGGTCGAGGTGGCGGTGAAGATGAGCTTTCACTTCTGGCACAACACGGGCCGGAGCGCGAAGCGCCGCTTCCTCACCCTCTCGAACAGCTATCACGGCGAGACGCTCGGGGCGCTCGCCGTCGGCAACGTCGAGCTCTACAAGGAGATCTACCGGCCGCTGCTCATGGACGTGATCACCGTCCCCTCCCCGGACTGCTTTCAGCGCGAGCGCGGCGAGAGCCCCGCGGAGTATTCGCGCCGGCAGTTCGCGCACATGGAGGCCGCGCTCGGGAAGCACGCGCACGAGGCCTGTGCGGTGATCGTGGAGCCGCTGGTGCAGTGCGCGGGCGGCATGCGCATGTACGATCCGGTGTATCTCACGCTGCTGCGCGAGGCCTGCGACCGCCACCAGGTGCATCTCATCGCCGACGAGATCGCGGTGGGCTTCGGTCGCACCGGCACGATGTTCGCCTGCGAGCAGGCCGGGATACGCCCCGACTTCATGTGTCTGTCCAAGGGGCTCACCGGGGGCTACCTGCCGCTGTCGGCCGTGCTGACGACCGAGGCGGTGTACGCGGCGTTCTACGACGAATACGTGAAGCTCAATGCCTTCCTGCACTCGCACAGCTTCACCGGGAACCCGCTGGGGTGCGCCGCGGCGCGCGCGAGCCTGGCCATCTTCCGCGACGATCACGTGCTCGAGGCCAATCGCGCGCTCGCGGCGCGCCTCGGCGAGCGGGCCGGCGCACTCGCCGATCACCCGCACGTGGCCGAGGTTCGCCAGCGCGGCATGATCCTCGCCATCGAGCTCGCCGCCGACAAGGCGAGCCGCGCGCCTTATCCCTGGCAGGAGCGCCGCGGGCTACGCGTGTATCGCCATGCCCTCACGCGGGGCGTGCTGCTGCGGCCGATCGGGAACGTCGTGTATTTCATGCCGCCCTACGTCATCACGCCCGCCGAGATCGATCTGATGGTCGAGGTGGCGCGCGAGGGCATCGAATCCGCGACATGCGACTGACGCGCGTGTACCTCGACGCGCCGCTCGAGGCCGGGGGGCGCGTCGCGCTCACCGGCAGTGCCGCGCGCCATCTCACGCGGGTGCTGCGGCTGCGGCCCGGGCAGGCGCTCACTCTATTCAATGGCGGCGGCGGAGAGTACGCGGCCACGATCGAGGCCGTGCACGGAGAGAAGGTTGCGGTCGCGGTCGGCGAGGCACAGGCGATCGAGCGCGAGTCCCCGCTGTCGCTCGCCCTCGCCCAGGGCGTCTCACGCGGCGAGCGCATGGATTTCGTCGTGCAGAAGGCGACCGAGCTCGGGGCTTCCAGCATCGTGCCGCTACTCACCGAGCGCAGCGTCGTGCGTCTCAGCGCACCGCAGGCAGCCCGCAAGCTCGAGCACTGGCGCGCCATCGCAGTTTCCGCCTGCGAGCAGAGCGGCCGCAACCGCCTGCCGAAGGTGCTGTCACTAATTCCGCTCGCTGACTTCCTCACGCAGAGTGGAAGCGGCTCGCGCCTGCTGCTATCTCCCACCGGGTCGACACGCATCCAGGACGTACCGACTCCGGTCTCTTCGGTCACCGTGCTCATCGGGCCCGAGGGTGGACTTGCCGATGCCGAGCAGTCCGCGGCGCTCGCCGCGGGCTTCACGGCGGTGCGTTTGGGGCCACGCATCCTGCGCACCGAGACCGCGGCGATCGCCGCGCTCACCGTGTTGCAACGGGAGTTCGGCGACTTATGAACACCCGGCCGCCCGCTTTGCTCAGTGCCCTGCCGCCCTCGGTGCAAGAATCCGACTCAACACGTCGGCCTTCGAGGGCTCGCGCACCAGGTGCGGGTTGCGGAGGCCGCCGTGATAGTCGACGTGCAGCACCCGGACCAGATCCGCCGACTGCACCACGAGCTCTATGGGGCCGGAGGACTTCTCCGCCCTGACGAGCGCCTCGCGCGCGGCCTCGGCGCTCCACTTGCGCCCGCCGATCGCGATGACCCGCATGTCGGGGGCGACGCCTGCGGCAAAGACCGGCGAGTCGTGCACGACATCGCTCACCACGCCGTCGGGCTTGACCCAGAGGCCCAGCGACAGGCTCAGGTTGTCGGCCCCGTCGACCTTCTCGCGCGCGCTGAGAAAGACATTCGGCGCATCGTCATAGACGAGCTTCCAGCCGCCTCTCTCGATCCCTGCGAGTGGCGCCCGGGGCGTGATGCGGTCCACCCGGTCCGTGAGGAACGCCTCCCAGTCGAGAGGCGCCACGGCCCGGAGCGCGGCCACGACATCCGTGCGCGAATACGGCCGCACCGCCGGCGAGCGCTCCGGCCCGCCGAAGAAGCCGCCGCAGAAATCATCGAGCGAGCGCTTGCCCGAGCTCGTCTCGCGGATGAGCGTGTCCGCATCGAGCCACACGAGCAGCATCTCGTCGTAGTAGTCGCGCGCCCGGCGGATCGGCGTCCACTCCCCGGGCGCGTCGGCGTACCCGGGCTGTGCGCTCGCGGTATCGCCGAGACTGCGCCACGCGCGCCCCGGCCGGTCGACGTCGAGGCGTGAAGCCACGAAGGCGACGTACGCACGCGCCTGCTCGGGAGTGGCAAGCAGGCTCCGGGTCCTGAGCACCAGATCCCCGAGGTAGCGCGTCATGCCCTCGTACACCCACAGGAGATCGTCGACCATCGGCTGCTGGTAATTGCGCGTCGCCAGACCCACGGGACGACGGTATTTCCCGTTCCAGGAATGCACATACTCGTGAGGGACGGTGCGGTGCTCGAGGAGGCGCGCCGGATCGGTGAACAGCGCCTCGTTGTCGCGGATGTCGGTGGATTCGTGGTGCTCGAGTCCGTTCTGGTTGAGGTCGTTGCCAAGAGCGACGAGCCACACGTATTCGCGGTAGTGACCGGGCCCGAAGAGCGCCACGGCCTCGGGCACGAGCCTGCGCAGGCCCGCGAGCGTCGCCTCGCTCACGGCGAGATCGCCGGGCGCATCGGCGGCGATGCTGATGCGGGTGCTGCCCGCGCCCTCGGAGAGGGGCACGGTCCTGAAGTACTCCCCGGCGAGGATTGGCGAATCGACCAGCGTCGAGAGCGAGACGACCGGGAGGAAAAGCGTGTCGCCCTCGACCCGCTCCGGGTGGAGCGCGCCATCGAACTTCCACCCGGCGGGCAGGTGCACCTCGGCTCTGATCGGAACCGTATCCGCCGCGGCATCGTACGGATAGAGAACGAGATGGTTGAGCGGCAGGATGAGGAGGTGCGGCGTCACGTTCGGCGTGCGGCCGTAGCCGTCCGCAAACGCCTTGGGCGGCGACAGATAATCGAAGCGCACGTCGAGCGTCGCAGCTCCCCGCGGCACCTCGACCCGGAACAGAAACGCATCGAGCGGATCGCGCCGCCACGGGAGCGAAGTGCCGCCGGCGCTGATCTCGAGCGAGACCAGCTGGGTGATCGGGCCGTCAGGCGCATGCTCGCCGGGGATCCATTTCGGATAAGCGAGGGTCAGCGGCCCCGGATGGACCGGGATCAGGAGATGCGCGTGCTGGATCGCCCGCGTGACGTCACGGGCATCGACCTCGAGCGTGATGGGGGGAGGCGCGGCCACGCCCGCGGCGGCGGCGAGCAGGGCGAGCAACGCAAGGGATAGCTTGAGGTGAGTCAGGCTCATTGAAATTCCTTCTTGTGCCTGTCGCGCGCGCCGGCCATGCCGGCACGCAAAAGCAGCTTCAGCCCGCCGGCGACCCGCGCCAGCGGCGACCCCACGCTGGCGGCGCCTAGGCGCCGATGCTGGTCTCGTCGGCGATCATCTCTTCCAGGCGCTCGAGGTCCGGCACGAGCGGCGTCTCGTTCACCATGCGGATCTGGCAGATGACCGGCATGCGCTCGGGAAAGACGCGCGAGTTGTCGGGGCGCACGACATCCGAGCTCACGCGCACCAGCTGCGGGAAACCCTGCGACACCAGAGCGAAGTGGCCGCCCTCCACGCGCGTGCCGAGCGCGTGCAGGACAACGATGCGCGTGCGGCCGCTCGCCGGCGGAATCATCTGACCGCAGGCGCCTTCGAAGGACACGAGCGGCACCGCCTTGCCGTTCCAGGGCACCGTGCCGATGTACCAGGGCGGCGCTCCGGTCATCTCCGAGGGCGTCTGGAAGCCGATCACCTCCGCGACGCAGGCGCGCGGGATGATCAGCCGCGCGTCGGTGAGCGGCACCAGGAGGCTGTAGATTTCGTTGACGCGCTCGGCCATGAATCAGTCTGACGGTACCCCTGAAGTCCGATGCCCCTCAGCCGCCGGCCGCGCCGGCGTAAGCCTGGCCCGACGCCGCGGCGCGCCGCTTCGCGACCAGAGGCGCGATCGCATCGAGCAGCTGCGCCTCCTGGTACGGCTTGCCGAGGTAGTCGTCGACGCCGAGCTCGATGGCGCGCGCGCGGTGCTTCTCTCCAACGCGCGAGGTGACCATGATGATCGGCACGTCCTTCAGGCGCGGGTCGTTGCGCACGTGCGCGGCGACCTCGTAGCCGTCCATCCGCGGCATCTCGATATCGAGCAGTATCACGTCCGGCACGTGGTCCTGCAGCAGCGCCACCGCGTCCATGCCGTCGCGCGCGGTCAGCACCCGCATGCCGTTGCGCTCGAGCAGCCGCTGGGTCACGCGGCGGACGGTGATCGAATCGTCCACCACCATGGCGAAGATGCGCCGGTCCCCGACGCGCTCCCTGGGCGCGACGGGCGCCTGGGCGCGCGCGCGCCACTCGGCACGCACCAGCGCGCCGATGTCGAGGATGATCACGATGCGGCCGTCACCGAGGATGGTCGCGCCGGAGATGCCCCGGATGCTGGATATCTGAGGTCCGACGGATTTCACCACGATCTCGCGGCTACCGATCAGCTCGTCCGTGACGAGGCCGGTGGAGTGCTCGCCGGCGCGCACCAGCACGACCGGAATGGTGACGTCCTGCCCGGGGAGCTCGGACGGCGGCAGCCCCACGAAGCTCGCCAGGTGCTGGAAGCGGTACTTCTGCCCGCCGTAATCGAACGCCGGGGCGTCGCGCCCGAGGTGCGAAGTCACCACGGACTTGGACAGCCGCAGCACCCCCTCGACGGTGGGAAGCGGCAGCGCGTAGTACTCCTCGTCGACCCGCACCACGAGCGCGTGGCTGATCGCGAGCGTGAGGGGCAGACGGATCGTGAACACCGTGCCCTCGCCCGCCTTGGTTTCCATGTGCAGCGCGCCGCCGAGGCGCTTGATCTCGGTCGCGACCACGTCCATGCCGACGCCGCGGCCGGCCTGCTGGGTGATCGCTCCGGCGGTGGAGAAGCCGGGCTCGAGGACGAGCTGCATGGCGTCCTCGTCGGAGAGGGTCTGGCCGGAAGCGATGAGCCCGAGCGCTTCGGCCTTCTCGCGGATCGCCTTGAGGTTCATGCCACCGCCGTCGTCGGTGAGGCGCACCATGACTTCGGCGCCCTCGCGATGCAGCTCGAGGAGAATGCGCCCCGTCTCGGCCTTGCCGCGCCGCGCGCGCTCCTCGGGTTTCTCGATGCCGTGCACCACGGCGTTGCGCAGCATGTGCTCGAACGGCGGAAGCATCCGCTCGAGCACCTGGCGGTCGAGCTCGCCCGAGGCGCCCTCGATGGTGAGCTCGGCGCGCTTGCCGGTGTCGGCGGCCGCCTGGCGCACGATCCGCGCGAGGCGCTGCACGTGGCGCTGGAACGGCACCATGCGCGTGCGCATGAGCCCGTTCTGCAGCTCGGTGATGGTGCGCGCCTGCTGCTGCAGCAGGGTCTGGGTTTCTTTCGCGAGGCTCTCCAGCAGCTGCTGGATGCTCGCAACGTCGTTGGCCGTCTCGGCGAGGGCCCGCGAGTACTGCTGGATGGAGGAGTAACGATCGAGCTCGAGGGGATCGAACTGGCTGCGGTGCTGCGGGCCTTCGTCGTCGTGCTTGTGCAGAATCTGCGCCTCGGTCTCGATCTCGAGACTGCGCAGCTGCTCCTTGAGGCGCGTGACCGTGCGCGACAGCTCGCCCAGGTTGAAATCGAACGAGCCGAGCTGCTGCTCGAGGCGGGCGCGCGCAATGCTCGCTTCGCCCGAGATGTTGAGGAGCTGATCGAGGAGCTCGGCATCGACGCGCGCCATCTCCTGGCGCTCCCCGCCTGCCCCGGGCTCGCGCCCCGGCGGCACCGGTTGCGGCGGAAGGAGCCCTTCCTCGGCGTGCGGCTCGGCGGTGCGGGGGCGGATGAGCGCCGCGGCGGCGCTGACGGTCCCCGCCGGGGGCGATGCCGCCTCCGCGCTCCCGGGCGCGGACGACGGGGCGGTTTCGATCGAGGTCTCGTCCGCCCCGGGCGCCGGCTCGACGTGGACCGGCCTGCCGCGCGGCTGGGCCATCTGTACGAGCTCCGCGTTCAGCCTCCGGAGCATGGTATCGGGCTCGCCGAAGGAGTCGGACCCGGCCGATTCCGCCGCGGCCGGCGTGGCGGGCGCCGCCGCGGCTACGGCATCATGGCGCGCGGCGGCGCCACCGGACGGCCGTTGACGACCTGCTCGCGCATACGCGCGAGCTCATCGAGGCTCGCCTGGATCAGGTCGAATACTGCGGGCTCGGCACCGATCGTGCCGTTGTCCACCGCCAGCACGAGCGTCTCGAGCTCGTGGCTCAAGTCGCCCATGGGCGTGATCCCCGCCATGCGTGCGCCGCCCTTCAGGGTGTGCAGCGGGCGCTTGAGGGCGAGGCGAAACTCGGCGCTCCCGGGCTCCGAGCGCCAGTCGGTGAGAGCACGCTCGGACTGCTCGATGAGCTCGGTCGCCTCGTCGGTGAAGATTGCCGCCACTTCGGGGTCGAAATCGACGACCTCTTCCTCGGGCGGCGGCGGTGCGTGGCCCGCGGCCGCGGGCTCACGCGCCGGCGGCGCGGCGCCCTCGCGTGCGGTCGATGCCGCGATGCGCTGATCGAGCGCTTTGTCGGCGCGCTCGATCCGCTCGAGCAGCTGCCAGTGGCTGACGAAGTACCCCGTGGGCTCGTCCAGGTGGCTCGCGACGGACTCCATCGCGCCCATACAGTCCGAAAGAAGCGTAAGCGCCCCGTCGTTGAGGCCGAGCCCGCTGTTGAACGCGCGGCGGAGCCAGCGATCGAGTGGCTCCGCCAGACGGATGCCGTGTCGGGCCTGCGCCATCTTGGAGCTGCCGGAGAGCGTGTGGCAGGCGCGATAAACATCTTCGGGGAGCGGGTGCGGCTCGGGCAGCTGCGACTCGCGCTCGAGGTAGCCGCGCACCGTCGCCACGTGCGCGGCGGTCTCGCGCGCGTAGATGTCGCGCAGCGTATCGTCGGGCGGCGCCTGGCGCGCCGGCGCCTGTGCCGGGGGCGCCGCTCCCGCGCGCGCGGCGGGGCGGGCAGCCGGCGGAGCCTTCGCCGGCGCGCTACGGCGCGCAGCGGCCGTGGCCGGCCCCGCGCCCGCGCCCAGGCCGGTCTGCGTCGCGGCCGCCGCTTCCTCGTCACCCTGATCGGAGGCGCCGGGGGCGCTCACCCGGCCGCCGGCGGCCAGCGCATGCGCCCTCGTAGCGATGGCGGTGACGTCGGTGCGCGGAGCCTCCCGCGTCTGCAGCTGGGTGATGACCTCGGGGAGCGCGGCAACCCCCGCGCGCAGCGTCTCGAGTATCGCGGAGGTGCGCGTGACCGTGTTATCGAGCACCCGGTTCAGCAGGTTCTCGATCGCCCACGCGAACTCGCTCAGCTCGCGCGCGCCGACCATGCGTCCGCTTCCCTTGAGCGTGTGGAACGAGCGGCGCACGGTGATGAGCGCGTCGCGCTCGAGGGGGTCGTGGTCCCAGACGGCGAAGAAGTTCTGGATCCGGGCGAGCTCTTCCTGCGCCTCCTCGATGAAGAGCTTCATCAGCTCGGGGTCAGCGGGCTCGGCCGGTGCCGCTCCCCTCTTCGAGGGCGCGAGCGTCGGGGCCGCGGCGTCCACGGCTGCCGTGTCCGGCCGCCTGCCGGGCGGTGGCGAGACGCTGGGTATCTGCACGGTACGCGCCAGGGCGGCGGATTCGAGCGGCTCGACCGTCGGCACTCCCGGGGTCGGCTGCTGCTCGAGGGCCTGCACGCAGGCCTGGGCGTTGTCCAGCATGTACCAGGGATCCGAGCGCCCCGCCTGCAGCGTCTCCATGTAGTACTCGACGCTGACGATGGCGTCCGCCAGCCGGTCGATGTAGCCCGGCGGCAGCACGTGGATGCCCGGCTGCATCACGCGCTTGAGCTGCACGGTGATCGCCTCGATGACCTCCACCGCGCGCGCCTTGCCGAGCAGCAGCAGTCCCGCCTTGAGGCCGCGCATCAGGTCTGGCCAGCTGTCGAGACCGGCTGCGTCCAGCGTCCCGCCGACGCTCTGGGTGATGGCGTCCTTGATGCGCGCGAGGTTCACGATGCACTCGCGCAGCACCGCCGCCTGCACCTGCTGGAATTCGGTGTCCTCGGCCGCCCGCGGGAGCTCCGCGTCCTTCGGCAGGATCATGCCGACCAGGCTGTCGTCGAGCTTGTCCTCGACGCCGATCAGGGCGGCGGCGATCTCGACCAGCGTCGATTCATCGGCCTTGAGCGTGCCCTCGACGATCTTCCGTAACCGCTCGGTCTCGCTCTGCACGCTGGCGCGCAGCTCGCCGAGGCCCAGCACGCCGAGGGTGTCGCCGATCTTGCGCAGCAGCTCCACCTGGGGGCTGAGCTCCTGAGGCTGCGCGGCGCCGCGCCGCACGAAGATGTCGAGCACGTCCTTGACCTTGGAGAGGTCCTCGCGGATCGCGGCCGCCACCGTCTGCATGAGCTTCACGCTCGGCGCCGACAGGTTCTCGCGCTCCTGCTCGATGCTCTCATCGACCGGCAGCAGCTCCCTGAGGCGGAACGAGGTGCGCACCGCGCTCACGCGCGGGCCGGCGCACTCGGCGCGACCCACGTAATAGAGCAGGTTATTGAGCAGCTCGACCGGTGGAGACTGGGAGTAGCGCGCCTCGCCCTGTTCGTAGAGGCGGCGGATCTCCCGATCCCCGAGGCCCAGCAGCCGTTTCACCGACTGCCCGCTCTCGAGGCCGCTCTCCTGCAACGCCTCGATCACCGCGCCGATCACCCACCACAGCTGGAACACCGGCTGGCGGGTGGCAACCTTCTCGAGCTTGGCCGCGACGGCGGCGAGGGTCTGGAGGTTCTGCTCGACGCGCTCGCCGCGGATCCAGCCGATGAGCCCCATCTGGTAGCGCGCGCGCACCCGCCGCGCCCACTGCTCCACCGTGAGCGCCGGCTCGCCGGGAGAGGCGGCCTGCGGCTGCGCCTGCTGGTCGGACCTGAGGTTCAGCAGCAGCAGCGTCCCCTCGGACAGCAGCGCGTTACCGCGCACGGCGCGCAGGTCGTTCAGCAGCGGCAGCAGCACCAGCGCCAGATCGCGGCCCCCGGCGAGCACGCGCTCGAGATAGCTCGGCAGCTGCACCATGGCGCGCATCAGCGCATCGAGACTCTCCGCCTGGCTCTTGCGCTCGGCGTGGGTCGCCAGCAGGTACTGGGCGACGTGCTCCATCTCCTCGGCGAGGAGCGCCGCGCCGTAGATCTCGAGCAGCCGCAGCACGCCCTGCACCTGGTGCAGCTGCTGCGCGCAGGTCTCGAGCAGCTGCGCGTTGTCGGGCTGCTCGACGTAGCTCTCGAGCGCGCCGCGGGCCTCCGCCAGCGTGGCGCTGACTTCACGACCGACGAGATCGATTGTCTGGGAAGCGACTTCTGCCATGCAGCGCTCTCGCTAAGGAGTCACGAGCCGCCGAGCGCGGAAATCTGCCGCACCTTGGCGGTGGTCAGAGTCGTGTCCTCGAGGCGCCGCACCGTGCCGGTCGCGCTCGCTCGATCGCCGGCGTTGCCGGGCAGCCGGAAGCCCGCGGCGGACTTGCGCAGCCCCGCCGAGAGCTCTGCGACCTTGGCGATGGCCGTCGAGGTCGCGGTGGTCGATTCGAACGTCTGGCCGCTGATCTCCTTGAGAACCTGCATGTTGCGCGCGATGTTCTGCGCCGCGTGGGCCTGCTGGCGTGCGCTGCCGGAGATGTTCTGCACCAGGCTCGCGATCTGATTGGAGACCTGCTCGATCTCCTCGAGCGCCGCGCCGGCATTCTCGGCGAGCAGCGCGCCACCCACCACGTCCGTGGTGCTGCGCTCCATCGACACCACCGCTTCGTTCGTGTCGGTCTGGATGGTGCGCACCAGGACCTCAATTTGCTTAGTGGCGTTCGCGGCGCGCTCGGCGAGCCGCTGCACCTCGTCGGCGACCACCGCGAAGCCGCGGCCCGCTTCGCCCGCCATCGAGGACTGGATCGAGGCGTTGAGCGCCAGGATGTTGGTCTGCTCGGCGATGTCGTTGATGAGCTCGACGATGTTGCCGATCTCCTGCGAGCTCTCGCCGAGACGCTTGATGCGCTTGGAAGTGTCCTGGATGGTCTCGCGTATGGTGTTCATGCCGTCGATGGTGCGGCGTACCGCATCCCCGCCCTTGTGCGCCACCTCCACCGAATGGCGCGCCACGTCCGAGGCGCGCTCGGCGTTGCCCGACACCTCCTCGACAGTGCTCGCCATGCTGGCGGCGGACTCGGTGGCCGAGGCGATCTGCTTCGACTGCGCACCGCTCGCGCGGCTCAAGTGCTGCGACAGCGCCTGCGTCTGGCGGGTTGCGCTGTCGAGCTGGATGGCCGAGCCGTTGATGGCGCTCACGAGGCCCCGCAACGCATCCACCGCGTAGTTGATCGAATCGGCGATCGCCCCGGTGATGTCTTCGGTCACCGTGGCCTGGACGGTGAGATCGCCGTCGGCGAGGCTTGAGAGCTCGTCGAGCAGGCGCAGGATCGCCTGCTGGTTCCGATCGCTCTCGCGGCGCTGCGCCTCCGCGGAGAGACGCTGGCGCTCGACCGTGCGCCGCATGCGCAGCGTCGCCCCGAGCCCCGCGAGCAGGATTCCCAGACCCGCCGCGAGCAACATGAGCGGCGCCCACGCGAGCACGCCGCCGATCGTGGCGGGCGAGGCGGTGCCCGCGAGCTCGCGCGCGTCCATCTCGATGGCGCGCGAGGCGGCGCGGGCCGCCGGCAACGCGGGCGCGGCCGCCACGGCGCGACGCACCGCGGCGGAAAGGTCGGTGTAGATCGCATCGAGCGCCTTCACGTGCCGGGCGGACTCAGGCGCGGTCAGGCGCGGGAGCGCGAGCGCGGAATTCCCGCCCATCAGCCCCGTGATCACCTGGCCCAGGTAGTCCGAGCCCTCGGCGATGCGCTGCGCCGCCTGTCCCGCATCGCCGGTGCCCTGGGTGAGCGCGGTCACGTCGAGCTGCAGCCGTTGCGCGCGCGCCGCGAAGCGCTCGAGCGTGCCGCTGACCGCGGTGGCGGTGCCGGCCGGGAGGCCGCCGGCGAGGGCCGATGATTCACCGAGCAGTCGCGGCACGAGCGTCGCGGTCTCGCGCGCGGCGCCGCCCGCGCCCGCGAGCGCACCCCGCGCGCGCACGATCGCTGCGGCGTTGCTCATCAGGCGCGTGAAGCGCACATCGCTCGTGAAGGGCGCTGCGGGATCGCGCGCCGCGGCCTCCTCGAGCTGCTTCTGACGCTGCTCGAAACCGGTCAGCGCCGCCGCATCCCCCGCGAGCGCGCTGCCCGCATCGAGCGCGAGGTTATAGAGCGCATCGACCGGAACCGCGTGAGCGGACGCGGCGGGACGCGCCTCGAGAAAGTAGTACGACACGCCGCTGCCGACGAGCAGCGCCACCGCCGCCGCGAGCAGCATCGCAAGGCCCGTCGGCGCGCGCAGCTGTGGCGCGGGCGCCGTCACGCCGCGGCCTCCGTGAACGCGGGACTCTCGAGCACCTGGCGGAGCGAGAGCACCGGCCATTGCTCCTCGCCGCGGCGAAATGCGCCGGCGAGATAGCGTTCGCAGCGCGCCACCGTGGGCGGCGCATCCCCGGAGAACTCGCTCTCCGCGAAGCGCCGGAAGCCGAGCACCTCATCCACCAGCAGCCCCGCGGGGATTTCGCGGTGATTCACCACCACCACGCGCGTGTTGCGCGTGACCGGCGTCACACCGCTGCCGAGGAAGTGCCTGAGATCGATGATCGGCAGCAGCTGGCCGCGCACGTTGGCGAGGCCCTTGATCCAGCTCCTGGCGCCCGGCACGCGGGTGGTGCTCGCCGGCACGCCCAGCACCTCGCGCGTCTCCTCGCGCGCCACCAGGTACAGGTCCCCGGCCATGCGCAGCGCCACGCCGACCCACTCGCGGCCCGCGGCCTCCTCCTGGCTCACCTGCGCCGACACGGCGCGGCCGCGCCGCTCGAGCTCCGCGAGCAGCTCGAACGGCCGGTCCCGCAGCGACTTCAACTCGGGCTCGGGTGGGGTGGAGGCTTCAGTCATGGCGCGCAGGTCGGCTCAGGCGGAGAGCGTCGCCTGGGCTTTGGCGACCAGCTGATCGGGTGAGACGGGCTTGATCATGTAATCGACCGCGCCCTGGCGCAGTCCCCAGATGCGATCGGTCTCCTGACCCTTGGAGGTGACCATGATGATCGGAATCGTACGCGTGCGCGGATCGCTCGCCAGCGCGCGGGTTGCCTGATAACCGTTCATGCCGGGCATGACGATGTCCATGAAGATCAGGTCCGGGCTCATCTCGCGGGCGAGGCGCACGCCCTCGGCGCCGTCGGCCGCGGCGGCGGTGCGAAACCCATGCTTCTCGAGGGCCTTCTGCATGACGTGCACTTCGGTGGGCGAGTCGTCGACTATCAGGATCAGGGCCATTTCGATCATCTCCCGATGTGCATTTCGATCGCCGAGAGCAGCTCGTCCTTGGTGAAGGGCTTGGTGAGGTAATGCTCCGACCCGACGATGCGACCGCGCGCGCGATCGAACAGTCCGTCCTTGGAAGACAACATGATCACCGGTATGGAGCGGAACACCTTGTTGTGCTTGATGAGCGAGCAGGTCTGGTAGCCGTCCAGCCGCGGCATCATGATGTCGACGAACACGATGTCGGGCTGGTGGTCGGCGATCTTGGCGAGCGCATCGAACCCGTCGACCGCCGTGAATACCTCGCAGCCTTCCTTAGCGAGCAGCGTCTCGGCGGTGCGGCGAATGGTCTTGCTGTCGTCGATGACGAGCACCTTGAGACCCTGTAGCTTGCTGCCGTTCACAGTCGGCGACTCCTTAAATCCTCAGCGGATTGACGGCCCGCGCCGGCCCCTCGGCCACGCGTGCGCGTAGCGGGCCTCGATCCCGCGAAACCAGTGCGCCGCAACGGCGCGCCGTCCACACGAGCCATTGAGTTTCACGGGCCCCCTCGTCAGGGGCAAGCGCAGGCGGGTTTTAACATATCGGTACACCCCCTGCTATGCCACGCGCGTCACGTTTTTCGAACTTGGCCGCAGCTCTGCGCCCGCCCGCCACGCCTCAAGGGAGACCTATCCGAGCCGCCTACGAGCATAATCGGTCCCCGGGCCCGAAACGGCGGTATTTGAGGCAAATGAGCCCACCTAAGCGACTCGGCGTGGTGATGGATCCGATGGGCGCGATCCACTACGCCAAAGACTCGACTCTCGCGATGCTGCTCGCGGCCCAGGCGAGTGGCTTTGCGCTCGCCTACCTCGAGCTGCGAGACCTCCTGCTGCGCGACGGCGTCGCCTTCGGGCGCACGCGCGCGCTCACGGTGCGGCCGGACCCTGCCGGCTGGTTCACGCTCGGCGAGCCCGCCATCGAGCCGCTCGCCGCGCTCGAGTGCATCCTGATGCGCAAGGATCCGCCCTTCGACACCGAGTACATCTACAGCACCTACATCCTCGAGCGCGCCGAGAGCGCCGGCGTGCTGATCGTCAACCGCCCGCAGGGCCTGCGGGACATGAACGAGAAGGTCTACACGGCCTGGTTCCCGCAGTGCTGCGCGCCGACCCTGATCACGCGCGACATGGGCGAGATGGCGGCCTTCCTGCGCGAGCAGCGCCGGATCGTCTGCAAGCCGCTCGACGGCATGGGCGGGCGCTCGATCTTCGTGCTCGGCGAGGGTGACCCGAATGCCCGCGTGGTGTTCGAGACTCTCACCGACCATGGCCAGCGCTTCGCGCTGGTGCAGCGCTACATCCCCGACATCGTCGAGTCGGGCGATGCACGCGTGCTGCTCGTCGACGGCGAGCCGGTGCCGTACGCGCTCGCCCGCATACCTTCGGCGCAGGATCATCGGGGCAACCTCGCCGCCGGCGCGACCGGGGTCCCCCGCCCGCTCAACGATCGCGACCGCTGGCTCTCGCGCGAGATCGGCCCGGCGCTCGCCGCGAAAGGCATGCTGTTCGTCGGGCTCGACGTGATCGGTGGGTTCGTGACCGAGATCAACGTCACGAGCCCCACCGGGATCCGCGAGCTCGACAAGCAGTGTGGTACCCGCATCGGGGAGCTGCTGATCGCCGCCGTCGAGCGGCACCTCGCGGCCCGGCCGCGCCGTGCGAGCCTGGCGGCGGCCGCGGCGGCGGGAGGCTGAGGGGCACCCACGCGATGGCACGGCGAGCGCTCAAACTTCGGGAAGGCCAGGCGCCGGTCTGGGACCGGCTGCTGACCATGCTGTTCCTCGCGGGGCTCCTGCACGGACTCGTCATTCTCGGGCTCACCTTCAGCGCCAGCGCGGGCGAGGGAGGCAGCGCCCCCGGACTCGAAGTGCTCCTGACCTCGGATGAGCTTCCGGAGGCGGACAAGAACCCCTCCGCCACGTACCTCGCGCAACGCACTCAGCTCGGCTCGGGCAACACCCGCGAGGCGGTGGCGCCGCACAATCGCTCCTCCACCGTGCCGAAGGCGAGGCACGCCGGTACGCCAGACGGCAACTCCCTCGAGGCGAGCAACGGCAGGGCGGGAAGCCGGGACGAGAGGGTTCTCACCACCGTCGCCTGGAACACCGACGTGCGTTATGTCGCCGACGAGGGCAGCGTCGGCGCAATGCGCGAGCGGCCGCTGCTGGTCGAGGAGCCGCCGGCGGCGCAGCCGGGACCGCAGGATGAAGAGGGACCCGCCAAGCTCCGGGGACCTGAGCGCGACGAGCTGTGGATCACTCCCGATACGCGGGCGGCGACGCTCGCCCCCTACCTCGATGCCTGGCGGCGCAAGGTTGAGCGCGTCGGCACGATCAACTATCCGTCCGCGGCCCGCGGGGCGCCAGCGCAGGCGAGCCCGGTCGTCGAGGTGGGCATCGCCGCGAGCGGCGCCCTCGACCGAGTGGTCATCCGTCGCACGAGCGGCAACCCCGAGCTCGATCAGGCCGCGCTCGCGATCCTCAAGCTCGCCAGCCCTTTCGACCCGTTTCCGGCCGAGCTGGCCGGGCAGTACCGCGTGCTGCGCTTCGCCTACGAGTGGCAGTTCGTCGGCGGGCGCGTCGGGCGCGGCACGCTGTCAACCGTTCCTTGAGACTCGCCCTCTCCATGCCCATACTGGGGGCATGGGCGGCAAGCACAGCTCGACGCGCGCCAGCGGCCCCTCCGCCGAGGAACCCCGGGACGGCGAGCAGACTCCGCTCGCCGACGCCGTGGGGGGAAGCCTCACGAACCACCTGCTGATCGCGATGCCGCAGCTCGCCGACCCGAACTTCGCCCAGACGGTCGCGCTCATCTGCGAGCACACCGACAAGGGCGCGCTCGGCATCGTTCTCAACAAGCCTCTGCCCATGAGGCTCTCGGACGTGCTGTCGCAGATGAAGCTCGAGCCCTCGAGCGAGCACATCGCGGCGCAGCCGGTGCTGCGCGGCGGGCCGGTACACACCGACCGCGGCTTCGTGCTGCATCGCCCCGGCGGGCAGTGGGACCACACCCACAAGGTGTCCGACAGCATCCAGGTGACCACCTCGCGCGACGTGCTCGCGGCCATGGCGCGCGGCGAGGGCCCCTCGGATGCCTTCATCGCGCTCGGCTACGCCGGCTGGGAGTCCGGGCAGCTCGAGCGTGAGTTGCGCGACAACGCCTGGGCCTCGATGCCGGTGGATCCACGCGTGGTGTTCGAGCTGCCGTTCGAGGAGCGCTGGGCCGGCGCCTGGCGGCTGCTCGGCATCGACGTCGAGCGCCTCAGCCCCGAGGCCGGCCATGCCTGAGCCACCCCGCGAAATTGCGCTTCGCGATATCGGCGGAGAGTCCCCGCCCGACAAGAAGCGCAATTTCGCGGGGACCCCGGTGGCATGATCCGCGCCCACACCGTCCTCGCTTTCGACTTCGGACTCAAACGCATTGGCATCGCCAGCGGGGACACGCTCACCCGGCAGGCGGCTCCACGCCCCGCCGCATCCGTCGGGCGTACCGGTCCCGACTGGGAGCGGATCGCGCGCGAGGTCCGCGCGCTCGCGCCCGAGCTCCTGGTCGTAGGGGCCCCGTATAATGCCGCCGGCGGCGAGGGGGAGTTGAGCGCTGCGGTGCGCGCTTTCGCTGCCGAGCTCGAACGCCGCTTCACACTGCCCGTGGCTCTGGTCGATGAGCGCTTCTCCTCGCTCGAGGCGGGCGCGGCGCTGAAAGAGCGCCGCGCGAGCGGGCAGCGGCGGCGGCGCATCGGGCGCGCCGACGTCGACAGCGCCGCGGCGGCGGTGATTCTGGCGCGCTGGTTTGCGGGCGAGGGCGAGGTGCGATGACGGAACAGCTGCGAAGCGATGGGTCGCTCCGCCACCTGCTGACGCTCGAGGGGCTGTCGCGGCAGCAGCTCGAGCGGCTGCTCGAGCGCTCGCAGAGCTTCGTCCGCCCGCTCGGAGCCAGGCCTGCGATGAGCCGCGCGCTGGACGGAGCGACGGTCGCGAACCTCTTCACCGAGCCCTCCACGCGCACGCGAGTCTCCTTCGAGCTGGCGGCCAAGCGGCTCGGGGCGCAGGTGGTCAACCTCGAGGTGCAGCTGTCGTCCCGCGTCAAGGGCGAGAGCATGCTCGACACCGTGTATACGCTGCAGGCGCTGCACGTGGATGCGTTCGTGATCCGCGACGCGGAGGCCGGCGTTCCGGCGCTCGTGGCCAAGCACGTCGCCGCGCACGTGAGCGTGCTGTCGGGCGGCGAAGCGCACGTGTCACACCCCACCCAGGGGCTGCTCGATGCGCTCACGGTGTACCAGCGCAAGGAGCGTTTCGAGGGGCTCACCGTCGCCATCGTCGGCGACATCCGCCATTCACGCGTCGCGCGCTCCGCCTGGCATGCGCTCGCCACACTCGGAGTGAGCGACCTGCGCCTCATCGCGCCGCCTCCTCTCATGCCGGACGGGGGCGAGTTCCCGGGCTGTGCGCGCCACACGCAGCTCGCGACGGGCTTGAAGGGCGCGGACGTCGTCATGATGCTGCGCATCCAGAAGGAACGCATGGGGCGCGGAGACCTGCCCGACGGCGAGCGCTACTTCGCCGCCTGGGGGCTGACGCGCGAGCGGCTGGCGCTGGCGCGCCCCGACGCCATCGTGATGCATCCGCAGCCGATGAACCGCGGCATCGAGATCGCCTCCGACGTGGCCGACGGGCCGCAGTCGGCCATCCGCGACCAGGTGCGCAACGGCGTCGCCGTGCGCATGGCGGTGCTCGAGGAAGTGCTCGGCTCGCGCGGCGCACCTCGCGTGACGGGCAGCGCATGAGCTCGGGCGTCCGCGGCACGATCTTCCTCGAAAAGGCGCGCGTCATCTCCCAGCTGGCCTACGACGCGGAGCAGTTCGTGCTGCGCCTCGGGGCGCCCAAGTGCGCCGCGCACGCCGGGCCCGGCACCTTCGTGCACCTGCGGTGCGATGCGGCGCTGCCGATGCGCCGCCCGCTGTCGATCATGCGCGCGGACGCGCGCGCGGGATGGATCGAGCTGCTCTACAAGGTGATGGGACCGGGGCTGCACGCGCTCGCCTCGCGCAAGGCGGGCGACGAGCTCTCCGTGCTGGGGCCGATCGGCCAGCCGTTCACGCCGCACCCGCAGCGGCCGCGCCGGCTGTTGCTCGGCGGCGGTGTCGGGATTCCGCCCATGGTGTTTCTCGCCGAGCGACTGCTCGATGCCGGCGAGGCCGCCGTGAAGCCGCTCGTGCTCATGGGCTCGGAGGTGCCGTTCCCGTTTCGCACCCGACCCTCCACCCTCATCGTGCCCGGGATCCCCGCGGGAACCATCGCGTGCATGCCGCTGCTCGAGGAATGGGGCGTGCCGAGCCGGCTCGCGAGCCGCGCGGATTTCCCCGGCTGCTTTCCGGGAATGGTGACCGAGCTCGCCGATGCCTGGCTCGCCTCGCTCGGGCCGGCTGAGCTCGAGCAGGTCGAGATCTTCTGCTGCGGGCCGACCGCGATGCTCGAGGCGAGCGCGCAGCTCGCGCGCCGCCACGGCGTGCCCTGCCAGGTGTCGCTGGAAGAGTTCATGGCCTGCGCGGTCGGCGGCTGCGCCGGCTGCACGGTGCGGGTGCGCACCCCCTCGGGGCCGGCGATGAAACGGGTGTGCGTGGACGGGCCGGTGTTCGA
>WNEP01000573.1_pt1 | contig 21200 bp, 13 predicted proteins | sample 5399961 | NCBI WGS metagenome assembly WNEP01 (sample SAMN13153329, study PRJNA577476) | soil metagenome | isolation source: 20 cm grassland meadow soil pre-rain plot 5 | place: USA:California | collected 2015-09-08 | reverse complement strand
CACTCGTACAAAACCGCGCCGTGGTTTCTCAGTACGCGGGGTTACGGTTTCCATCTCGATTCGTCCGCGGAAAGCCACTTCGACATGCGTGCCAGCCAGCCGGACCGCTACGTGATTACGAATTTGTTTTCCACGCTGAAATTCAAAGTGGTTTACGGACCTGATCTATCCGACGCGCTGACCCGGTTCACGGCGTACTCCGGCCGACCTTTTTTGCCCCCGCCTTGGGTTTTCGGGCCATGGATCTCGTCGGATATTTGGCGAAGTGGTGGCGAGATCCGCTATGCGGTACAGAATTTCGCCGGCAATCTGAAAGGAAGGGGGATCCCTGCGTCTGCAATCGTTTTTGATTCGCCTTGGGAGACGGCCTACAACGATTTGCAGTTCAACATGACGCAATTCGGTAAGGGAGAAGACTTTGAGGGCGACCACTACGACGGATTCGCTACCCTGCCGGAAATGACGGCGTTTCTGCAAAAAAACGGTTTGAAGGTCATCTGCTGGATGGCGCCGTTTGTCAACCTGCAGTCGGAGGCAGAAACGCTGCCCAACCGTTTTCAACCCAACGGTGCGTTGCAAAGGGTGCCGGGTCAGAATATCGGCAAGGCGTCGAACTATGACGAAGGCGAGAGCAAAGGTTTTTTCGTTCGCAAGGCTGCTGGCGGACCTCCGCTGGTCGTGCCTTGGTGGAAGGGACGCGGCAGCCCGATCGATTTCACGAATCCGGCAGCCCGCAAGTGGTTTAACGATCAGCTTCTGAGACTGTTGAAGCAAAGCGAGGTCGTTACAGCGAGCGGCAAGGAGCCCGCAATAGGCGGATTCAAAACGGACGACGGTGAGACGCAAAACACCGCGCAACCGCCCAACGTGTATATACCGCTTACGGCAACCTACGCCGACGGCCGCACGGGGACGGAGATGCGCAATGCGTATTGCTTCGAATACCAGCGCTGTGTTTCCGGAGCTTTGGGAGGCAACGGGGTGCTCTTCGCGCGGAGCGGTTTCGTGGGTTGCCAGGCCTTTCCTGGACACTGGCCCGGCGACAACGAACCGAACTTTGGGCCGAATGGTTTGCCCGGTGTAATCACAGCCGGTCTATCGTCAGCAATGTCAGGTTACGCGATTTGGGGCCCGGACGTCGGCGGATACCAGGACTCGAACTTCGCGGCAACCGCCTCGGAACGCGCCGATCTGTTCATGCGTTGGAGCCAGTTTGCCTGCTTCTCTCCGATCATGCAGATGCACAGGCAGGTCCACAGGCAGAAAAACCAGGACTTCACATTGGGCAAGACGGAGGAGCTTCGGCAGTATCCGTGGGGCTACGGAGCGGAGGCTCTCGCGAACTATCAATTCTTCGCGAGATTGCACACGCGGTTATTTCCGTACATCTATACCTATGCCAAGGAATCGGCCGCAACGGGCTTGGCGATTTTGCGGCCGCTGATTTTGATCAATCAAAGCGACCCCAAAGCCCTCGGTGTGCAGCATGCCTATCATTTCGGCAATGAGTTCCTGGTGGCCCCCATCGTCGCCTTAAACGCGAATTCGCGGCAAGTGTATTTGCCAGCGGGAAACTGGGTAGATTTTTGGACTGGCGCTGTTCACGCGGGCGGCCAGACCATCCCGTGGAGCAGCCCAGACCGCATGCAATTTCCGCTGTTCGTGCGGGAAGGCGCGATCGTGCCGTTGCTGCCGAAAAACGTGCAAACCCTGTGTGACGCCGCCTATGTCAACAACAGGGCAATTGCCGCGGCAAGTCAGGACCTGACGTTTCTGATCTATCCGGGCAGTGGGACATCTCAATTTTCGGTCTACGACCAGACGCAGATTGAGTGCCAGCGCTCCGGTAGCGCTCGAATGGTTATCCTCAATTCGATTCCCCGCGCGGTGACGTTGCAAGTCTTCGGAGACGAGCCGCCCAACGTCACTCGCCACGGATCGAGTTTGCCAAAACGAGCGAAACTTGCGGAGTTCGAGGCATCGGATGATGGATGGCGATTCGATGCGCCGACCCGGTTCGCGTTCATCAAGTTCCGCCACGCGGGAGGTTCGGTTCAAATACGGTGCTAGGCGTCCCCACCAGGAATTTTTCGCAGCTCGAGTCCAATTTCAGGAGAGGTCCCCATGCCGGTCAGCGTTCTGACGCAACACAACGACAACATTCGTTCGGGTGCCAATCTGCAGGAGACCAAGCTCAATACTACGAATGTGAACGTGAATGATTTTGGCTTGCTGGCGTCCCGCGACGTCGAGGGTCAAATCTACGCGCAGCCGCTGTATGTCCCAGGAATCGAGATAGCCGGCAAGGCGCGAAACGTGGTCTACGTCGTGACGATGCACAACTGGGTGTATGCGTTTGACGCAGACGATTTGAGTCTCGGTGCCGGGCCTCTTTGGAAACGGCAAGTCGATCCTCATCCTGTCCCGTCCGGCTTCTACCGCCTGAGCTACCACGACATCAGTAACAACACCAATGACCCTATCGGCATTCTCAGTACGCCGGTTGTCGATCTGACGGCGAATGTGATCTATTTGGTTGCCGCCACATTCGACCCCGCGATTCTGGCAGGACCAGTTGCAGCGGCGCCAAATGCTTTCAAGCAACTTTTGTTTGCGCTTGACCTTTCCACGGGTAACCTTCGACCAGCCGTCGCCGAGTCGTCGAATCCGGTGCCGATCGGTGGATCGATTGCTGGGGTCGGGTACCGCGACGGTAAGGAAGTAGGCGCCGGCGTTACCGTGCACAAGACGGCGCAGGGCGCGAGCGTGGACGTCACCATTGACGGCAAGGCGATGACCGTTGTCGATGCCAATGGCGGCAACGTCTTCTTCAGTCCCATGCAGCACATGCAACGGCCGGGACTGTTGCTACAAGATGGATTGCTGTACATCGCGTTCGGCTCTCACGGCGACTTTGATCCTTACCACGGCTGGGTTTTTGCCTACGAAGCCTCTTCTCTGAAACAGAAAGGCGTGTTCTGCACTACACCGGGAGGTGCGGAGGGAGGAATTTGGCAGGCCGGTGAGGGGCCGGTGGGTGACGGCAGGGGCAACGTATATTTTGGGAGCGGGAACGGCGACTCCGACCTCACGGCTGTGGGAGGCCCGAACCTTGGTCAGAGTTTCGTTCGCTTGCGCGCCAGTGCAACATCGCTCGACTTGGACGCATACCGGAAAATCATTCAAGATCCTGGAGTTCCTGACGAGGATCTGGGGGCGGCGTCTCCCACCATTCTTCCAGACGGTTTTTTGGTCGGTGGCGGCAAGGATGGCAACTTTTACCTGCTCGATCCGGCCCAGATGACGAAGACGAATGCTGCCGCCTCACTTGTGCAGGCCTTCCTTGCGACTCGGGGACGCGGAAGCCGTACCGAGAAACCTTTGAGCACTCATCACATTCATGGGTCGCCGGTTGTCTACGACTCGCCCAATCAGGGCGTGCTGGTTTACGTGTGGGGCGAAAACGAAGTGCTCCGAACCTTTCAATATGACCCGATCTCTCACGGCTTTTCCGGCCAACCTAACGCGAGAAACGTGCCGGGACAGAGCAGGGCGATCGGGACCATGTATGCATCGAACGATGAGCGCGATCGAGACGGAATGCCGGGAGCCATGCTGTCGCTTAGTGCGAACGGCAAGATCCCCGGCACGGCGATTCTCTGGGCTTCGCTTCCACCTTTCCTCAATGCCAACCATGGCAGCGTTGATGGCATCCTGACCGCGTATGATGCGACGCAGTTCGATGCGCAGGGCCGTCTTGTGCAGCTGTGGCACAGCCATCAAAACCCCGCCGATGATCCCGGCAACTTTGCCAAGTTTTGCTGTCCGACTGTCGCGGACGGCAAGGTGTTCTTGGCGACCTTCAGCAATAAGTTACGAATTTATGGCCAGCGCTCTGCGTCCGACGGCGCGTATAACGTAGGATTTGGAGGGCACAACGGGCTGACCCTCAACGGAAGCGCTCGAAGCGCCGGTGGGCCGCTGCGGCTTACGGGAAAGCACGACTTCCAGGCGGGAAGCGTGTTTTGCACGAAGCCAGTGAACGTCAAAACCTTCAATACTTCTTTCCGGTTTCGGACCACAGCCGGGAATGCAACCGCCGACGGGATGACCTTCTGCATTCAGAGCGAAGGTCCACATGCACTGGGCGGCCCTGGAGGCGGCTTGGGATACGGGCCTGATCCGAACAACCCCAATGATCCGGGCTTCAAAATCATTCAGAGTGTCGCTCTCAAGTTCGACCTTTTCGATAATGAAACCATTCAAGCGGGCAGCTTCCTCGGTTTATACAAGAACGGCGACTCTCCGACTGCCGCGAATGCCATCGGAGGTGAAATCCAGCTTGCCCCCCTCGGCATGGATTTGCACTCGGGGCATCAGTTTCTTGTAACACTGACCTACGATGGCGCGACCCTGCAGATGGTCTTGAAGGATCGCACCTTGAAAACGCAGATCACGCACTCGTTTCCGATCGATATTCCGTCCATCGCGGGGAATACGGCGCATGTCGGCTTCACTGCGGGAACCGGTCTTTCCACCGCAGACCAGGACATTCTCAGTTGGCAATTTAGGTCATGACAACCACGCCTGCTGAGACCGAGGGTGAAGCAAGTCGTCGATGCTGTATCAGTCGTTGGAGGAGAATCAAGGATGCCTTCTAAGCCGCGGTCGTGCATTGTTATCGGTGCCGGTTTGGCCGGACTGTCGGCTGCCTATCGGCTGAGAACGCGTGGATGGAACGTGACTGTGCTGGAAGCCCTGCAGAAGGTGGGAGGCAGGGTCTTTTCCTACCGATTCAAACAGGCTCCAAAATTGGTCTGTGAACTGGGCGGGGAGTGGATTGGCGTACGTCACAAGGCCATCCGGAGGCTTTGTGCCGAATTAGGCTTGAAGCTTCAACGCCACCAGTACGCCTTTTCCTTCTGGAATGGGGGCGGGGCCCCTTCACGGATTTTCAGGCCAGGCGCCTGGTGTTTTTCCACGAAAGTCCGCAAGAACCTTGAAGCTTTCAAAACACGGTTTGCCAAATACGATCCTGCGCAGATTCGCGATCTGGATCAGTTCGACTGGTGGACCGTGCTCCGCTCGCTCGGCTTCACGACCGAGGAACTCCAGCAACGCGACCTGATGGACAGTACGGATTTCGGCGAGACCATTCGCTTGACCTCTGCCTACAGCGCGGCGGCCGAGTATACCGACGGCACCGACACGGATGCGATGGATTACAAAATTCGCGGCGGTAACGACCGTCTGGCCTATGCCCTCGCCGGTGAACTTGAGCCGGGCTCTCTCTATCTGGGTGCCAGGGTCCGAGCGATTCATCAAACCGCGACGGGCGTGAACGTCTTCGTCAACGGAAGGAAAGCGCCCTTCCGCGCAGAGTTCTGTATCTGTTCGGTTCCCGCGCACTGCTTGCTCAGGATCGGATGGAAACCCAAGCTGCCCTTGGAGCAGGCAGCCGCCGCACAGCAACTGCAATACTCGCGAATCATGAAGACGGCGGTCCTGTTCAACAAAAGGTTTTGGAGCAATTACAAAGGCTACGGATTTTCCACGTTTACCACGCGCATATCGGATTTCTGTTTCGACAGCACGTACGGTCAGCGAGGGACCGAGGGCATCCTCTGTAGCTATTCCATCGGCGATAAAGCCGATGACCTGTCGTCGGAGCCCAGCAAGGCAAACGTCAAAACGTGGATCCGAGACGACATGGTCAGTGTTTCGCGCACCAAAGAACGTCAAATCGTCGCCATCGACGTGAAGTCACAACCCTGGCAAAAGGTGTCGTGGATCGGCGGAGCCTACGCTTTTTACCGGCCCGGCCAGTGGTTCACCGTTCGACCCGCTCTGCAGCGGGCTCACGGCCGCGTTTTGTTTGCCGGAGAGCATCTCGCAGACCTGCAAGGTTTCATGGAAGGCGCGATCAATAGCGGCGAAGCTGCGTCTGACCAGCTATGAGCAACCGCTCGGCTTGCATCTTTTCTCAGCGCCGGGTCGGCGGCGAAGCTGAAACATCCGGTCTAAGGTATCGGGGAGGCACGCTAGTGCGAACGGAACGTTTGCTTTCGGTTGCGGCGATCCTTGCGCAGGCTACGTTTGTATGCTGTGGCTCGGCCGCGCAGAGCGCGTCTCCGCCCGCGCCTTCAGGCTCGACGGCCGTCGAACTCGTGAAGGCGCTTGCGTGGCCGCTGGCCACCCTCCTGATCGGCGTGGTTTTTCATCGGCAGATTGCCTTGTTCATGAGCGCACTGGGCAGCCGCATTACCAAACTTTCGCTCTTCAAGGTCGAACTCGAGCTGGTGCCTGCAACTGCAGCGACAACTACTCCGCTTCTGGACGCTATCCGTGGCTGGAAGCCGCTTGGGCGCGTGTCCAAATCTCGCTTTTCCCTCAGCCCTTTCGCCAATGCTCCGCAGTTGCCTGTGGGAGCGCAGTGGCTTCCACATCCCGGTACCCTTTCCATTGTGCATACCGAAAACTTCATTCGGCGTTCAATCAACGCAATGCAACATTGTTACATCCAGATCGTCTGGTTAGCGCGCCCTCCGTTTCGGCTTCTTGAATGTCGCTGATTTCAAAGGCATTTGCGCCGGACAGCATTTTCGGTAGGGACAGCTACATCATCAGCTGCGTCCCTCCAGGTCAGGTCCTAGCTGACGAGCCATATAAGCCGGATTCTTGAACCCCTTACCGAAGTGGACAAATTCGCATTGTTCGAAGTGAAGGCCCCTGCTTGAGAACCGACAATCAACTATTTGTACGGCGTCTCGGCAGGCCCGGCTTCCTCTCCGATTCAGACGCTCCGCAGGTCTGCGTGTTCGACCGGGCCAAACGCCGCTCCGCGGGCATCTTGCTCCAGCACCGCGAACTGGTGCTGGTCCATCGGACTCAAGTCTTGCAGGATAGGCCGCACTCGATCCAGTACCTCACGAGCCTCCTTGGAGTGACCCTCCTGAACATAGACAGCGGCAGCCGCTAGAAATTGCGCTCCAGCGTCCTTCGGTCGATTCAAGGCCAGATAGACTTCTCCGAGCTGGGCATACAATCCGGGAGACCTCGGGAATTCAGGATGTTGTGAACGATACCTCTGCTCAGCCTGCATGGCGTGCTCGAACTGGAAGAGAGCACCTCGAGGATCTCCAAATGTGCCCCATTTTTCTTGGCGACTGTAGATGGTCCCAAGAATTGCATGCAAGCGAAGGATGTTCAACCAGTCGTCGCTTTTGTAAGCCTCACCCTTGGACATGAAAAGCGTCTCAATGAACCGATTCAGCAGCATTCCGTGAGGATCCACGTCCGAGCTGTGTTCCATGAGTACGTCGGCCGCATAAAGCGCGGCTGAGACCTCTCTGGGGTTCACGGACCACGCAAGCGCGTACCTTGCCAGGGCATCGCCGAAGGAGCCACGACTGCCGTAGTAGTCGCCCAACCGGCTGAGGAGTGCGCCGTAGGATTCCGCCTTCCAAGGACTTCCCCGCCACGCGCGAATGGGACTCGATTCGAACGGTTCATAAAATTGAGGTGACAGCGGCCCCACGAATGCCAGTCGAATCTCCTTGACTGCCGCACTGGACGGTCCAGCGGTCAGCGCCGTGAGCATCGGCCACTCCGCCTTCTCGAATGCGTCTGGGTCTATCGCCAAGTCTGCGTAGCAACGTACCAGCAACGCCAGTACCTCCTGTAATTGCGGATCTGTCGCCCACATTTTCAAGGAATCGTGCAAACGCGGCAGCAGGTTGGCCGCTTGGCCTTTATTCAGAAGCCGCTGCCCCACGTTGACTACAACCGAGCGACCCTCCGGTCCTGATTTCCAGGCCACCCGAAATGCACCATCGATGGCTGGATCGAAACCGGGCTGGCTTCCGAGCGCTTCGCTATAGAGCTTCAACGCTGAGGCCCCATCACCGGCCAGCTCGGATGCGCGCGCCGTATTGTAGAGATAGACGTAGCGTTCCGAGGCCGGAACTTGGTCGTACGACATCGTACGCAGGAGCACCAATGCCTCCTGCGATTTGTTCTGCCGAAGCAGGATCGTCGCCAGATTGTTTGCTGCCACGCGCTTCTGTGCCGGTGTACCCGCCTCGATTACCAAGCGATACGATCTTGCGGCTTCGTCAAGTTTAGCCGCCCCCGCTGGCTCCCTCCCTGCCTTCCATTCAGCAGCCTGCGCGTACTTAAGAGAAGCATCGGCCAAGGCCTCCTTGTCGTCGGTTTGCTTGGCCAGTTCCACTGCTTGCCTATGCAATTCTGATGCTGTCTTCCAATCACCGAGGGTTTCCGCCTTCCGCGCTTCATTCTGCTTCGCGCGCACGACGGCCCGCTGAGGTTTCGTGCCGGGCGTTGCCTCTGCAGCCTGCTTTACTTCTTTCGTCGCCTCTCGACCGTCCAATGCCACTGCAGCCTTTTTCTTTTGCTCTTCCGTCTGGGGCTTTTCTTGAGCCGCAGGGGGTGCTTGCGCCCGAGCATACCCCGCCATGATAAGGATCAAGACCGACACGATGATCCACCGTGCATTTCTCCGGGACGCGATGAAAACATGATTTCGCATCAAATCCTCCTCACGGCGCCACGCTTGGCGCCGGAACCGAATCCTCATCGCACGACGCAAAATGAGCTTTGCCTTCCTTCAAGTGGAATTCGATCGGCGTTAGGTGCACCACTTGTGCCTTTGCGTTTGAGTCCAAAGCCTGCGGCGCCGGATCGCCTGCTTTCTGGAAGAAGTTCACCTGTACGCCCACTCCCGAGAACTCTTTCAAGTCCGGCTTGTAGTCGAGAGGTTGGCTTATTCCCGCGGTAAAGAGCTTCACCTTTTCGTTGGTTGTCGTTCTCGAAAGGATCACGAACTCCGATTCAGCAAACTCATGGCAGTGGTCTTTCCACTCGATTGGCAGCACAGCTCGCGGACTGTCGGAATTGAGCGGCGGCAGGATTAGCACAACAGTCCGACCCAACGGTACTGCCTCGCTCAATATGATCAGAAGTCCATGCACTATAGCTGCGTTTGAAAGGATTCGTTGTTCGAAAGCGTCGCTGAAGAATTTGGGAGCCTCCGGCTCCTTGGGCAGCACGGGTGAAAGAAGGAAATCCCCAGGTGCGAACAGAGCATCCTTCCACGAACCCGCCGGAAGGCTCGTTCCTGCCGGCGCGAGCATCAGCGACATTCCGAGAAGCAATTTCCCGCTGTTCTCCCTGAGTACCTCGACACGCAATTGCGGAAAATCGGTATCACCGCCTGCCTTGTACTGCCAGTAGGGAAGCTTCTCAGCAAGACTCTTGGCCGCGCGACTGCTGATCTCTTGTTCGGCGGTTGGAGATAGCTTATAGAGCGGAAGTTGAGCGTGAAAGACGACCGCCACTCCTGACGGATGCTGGGCGAGCGCCGGCACTATGGGCATCAGGCTCAGCGCTGCCACCACCAGAATGGCCCGTTGCACCCTATTCCGGTGTAACCGACACAGCAATTTTAGGTATGCAGTTTGCATTGTCTGACTCCTTGGCGTCGAGTATTCCCACTTGTCGCGCGTCGTTGTGTTCCGCCAGGGCTCGAACAGTGTACGTTCCTCGACATGCTACTAAGTTGTTCCTCTCGTCTCTCAGTTCAAACTCCACTTGTCGACCGGGCTCAAATTTCCATACTGGCCGATCGAGTGACTGGGGATTGGTCCAGTGTCCGAGCAGTTGCACTGCATTCAGTCTTTCCAGCTCCGCGCGCCAGCCAACAATCGTCTCTGGCGGAATGTCCACATCCGTGTCGCAGTTGATCCACAAGGATTGGCCATGATAGTCGCGCACTTCGCGATGATCGCCACGATATTGCACCACCAAAACTTTCGGCTGGCCTTCCAATTGTTGTGTCAGCGCCGCAGTCGGGCGCAGCATCAGCACGGGACGCCGAAACGAATCCGGCACCTGCATCTCCACTCGCGTAAGACCCTGCACGGTTTCCGCTCGATCCGGCAGGCCGCTGACCTTCACGAGCATCTCCGTCCGCTTCCATGGAGGTGACCAAATCACGAAACGCGCGTGGCCGTTAGCAGAAAGCAGTTCCCAGGAGGGCACTTCTTTTTCTGTTGCCAATGCCTTCTGAATCCGCACCGGTCCCCCGGCACGAAGCGCTTGCACCTCGATCGTGCCCACGCACAGAGCCCCAACAAACAGCACCGCGCCGATCAGAATGAAGGCCAACCAGAGCTTCCGACGCGTCAAGACTGAGGAATCCACCCAGTCCTGAATGTCCTTGAGACGAGCCTCCGGCAAGATTTTGGCCACAAAAGCTAACCAGGAAAAAATGCCGCCCAACGCCAATAAACTGGCGAAAGCCTCAAACCAGTCCGTGAAGTGGTAGATCCACCAGGAAACAGCGATACCCAGGACAGCTGTGACGAAGAGATTCAGTTTGTAGGGACCGGTTTCCGGCACAGGGCTACCCTGTACACCTCTGGACGAACCGGACGGTGCTGCATCCCTTGGATCAGCTACGGACGTAACGGGATCTTCCATGGACCACCTGCCTAGAAAGCGCGAATGACACTCGTGCTCACGGACAAGGGGACGTCAGGTGTAAGTGCTCAGTATCTTACCTCTCGATATACTGAATCTGTCAAGCTCGTAACCACCGTAGCAGAGTTGTTTGTGCCTGGTCCCTCGAGAGGAATCTTGTCGTCAGTTTGCAGGTGATGGTGCCGTACATAGGGCGGATTGGTGAGGACGAGATTAAAACGCTGCGGGGGCGGAGTCGCGAGCCAGACAACGCCATTCGGATCACGATAGGCACAATCAACGGGCCGGTCACGCAGTTGTATCACGATTTTGCCATTCTGAATCTTCAGCAGAACTTGGGGCCCGATACCCGCAGCCCAAAGCGCCCCTTGGTCAGCCGTCGCCAGCGCGCTTGTTGCAAAAGAGTGCAACGATGGAATCGGCAGAGCACTCCGATACGAAATTGGCTGGAGGGGGACTGAGACGACAGGACTCTGTCGGAATTGATCTAGTCCTCCGCTTGTGCCGAACCATACATTGCCCTCGCGGTCCTGCAGCACGCAATGTACATAATCGCCTGTCATACCATTCTCTTGGGTGAACGCCTCTACCTCGGAATTGTGGAACTGCCATGCAGACGGCCCTTTAATCTGCGGTGGATGGAGACGCTCCGGATACGGAACTCGACGGATTCCGTTGCCAGCGGTGGTAATCCAAAGGCTTCCTTGTTTGTCAAATGTGATTGCCGGAGCTCCTACAAGGACTGCCGGCCCGAACCTTCCGTTGTTTTTCCCTGGCAACGGAACAGGTCTCACCCCGTAGCCCCCTTCTGCCATCCATAATGTGCCGTCGGGCGCTTCGGCAAAGCTTTGCAAAATAGGTAGGAGGTCCCGTGCAGCTATCTGAAACTGGTGTCCTCCTTCCACGAGATACGCGACACTGGTCGCCGTCCCCACCCAGACTGTGCCGGCGCGATCCACGAAAATCGTATTGGCTTGACCTGCGAAGCCCCAATCAGTTCCGATCTTGCTCCAGCGTGAACCTTGTAGTCGAGCTAGCCCATCCTCCCCTGCTGCTATCCAAATCGTACCCTGCCGGTCATGGGCGAATGCCAACACCGCATGAGACGTAAACCCCTCCGGCTTGCCGTAGTCTGTCACCGTCCCATTCTTAATGAAGCTGACTCCTCCGTACCTATAGCCCACCCACAGACCTCCATCTGGTACGGCGAATAGAGAGGACACGCTGCGTTGCGGAAATGCCTGTCCGGATTGCGGTTTGTAGGGCTCAAATCGAATTCCATCGAAACGAAACAATCCGGTTGCAGTCCCTAGCCAGAGGAAACCGTCCGTTGTCTGGGCCAGCGCATATATTTCCGGCGGGGCTCCATCCTTGAAAGTCCACGCAGTATGGTACAGCTCGGCGAGTTCCTGATCACGGTCGATCCCGTAAAGGGGAACGCAGAGAAATAGGAGCCAAGAGCAGAGCCAGAAGCCGAATCTCCACTGACGGCGTGGGTTCCGAGCAAGGGACCTTACGAAGTCGATCAACTATTAGCTCCTTTCAACGCATATCATCAATTGCAAGACCGGAGATTCGGGCGGGCTCAACTGGGCAACGACGCGAATATGTCTGCGGATGCTTCCCATAGTCCCGACATGTTACGCCCATTCTCTCGCCCTACGCACCGCGGTTTTCTCGAGGACATTTGCTGAATGGCAGAAGATTTCAGACGTTGATTCAGCTCACGCCGAGTTTGCCGTCAGCGCGCCACAGTCTTCGACGACCAGGGCCAATTCAGCGTCAATTGCCAGGGCGCAGCCGCCAACTATTTTGCCGTGGCCGGCGTAAGCGCCAATTTCGGCGGGTCCGTGTCCTCTCCCGACTCCGTGTTGTTCCCGCTGCCACAACGGTTCTTTAGACCGTTGCACTCGAGAGCGCAACGGTTGCACAGACCGTTGCAGGGCTCACCATGTTTCCGACGGATACGCGACGGTTTCCTAGACTTTATTAAGGTAGAGTCCTCCGATTAGGAATGCTGCATCGCCTCTTGCACGCATCTGTGTTAGTATGAAACTCACATGAGCGCGCTGATTCTTACAGGCGGTTTTGCCAGGAAAGCTTGCAGTCAGGGGCAATCCAGGCGAACAGTGCGCCGTATGCGAAACTTGCAAAGGCCTTATTTGCAAGGTTTTACGGTAAGTTGTTCTATAGAGGGGGAAGTCAAGAGAAAATATCTTTCCCACCGCTGGAGTTTCTCTTGCTTCCAGCCCCACGTACTTGAACAGCGTCGGTTCCGACCGGCCGTGCCATTCGCGCAGACGCTGAACATGTCGGCCCAGCGAATTCGGCTGTTTCTCTCAGCGGTTTTCATCGCTTCCTTCGCGACGAAGCCAGTCCGCTCTGAAACTCACAAGCAGAACGGTTGTCAGTGGCAACCATAGTTCTATTCGGGACTCGTGGCCCATTGCTATTTCGGGTTATCCGAGGGGCCTACAGTTGATTTGAGACTCGGTGCACGAGGCACGCCGGGCCTAACAACTTACTTGAGACTCACCCTCGAACCCAAGTGTCCCAGAACCGGACTCGGCACCGCCGGGGAAGATACCCAGCAATGGAACGGACGCGGGTCGGAGACACTCAAGCTGTTTGTGGCTTCAGATATTTGGCGTCAAACGCGCCTCCCTTCTTCCAGACGGTCAAGGCGATCACAGCAATCTTCCGCGCCAGGGTGAGACGTGCCATCTCTGGCCTCATCCCTTTCGCTACCAGAGCCTCGTAGAATTCCCGGAAAGGACCTTTCCTGGTGGAGGCCTGGATCGCCGCGCCTTTGAACAAATCTTTAAGCTGGTGATTGTGATCGCGGTCGAGCCCCCGCACCGATACCGGCTTCTTTGATCGCTCAAGCTGTCCCTTCACATACCGGTGATCGGCACTGCTGTGCGTCACCACACCAAACCCACTGTATTTCCAGAGCAGCCGCTTGGTGCGGAAGCGATGGGGTGTCTGGACAATGGCCATGAGCACGGCCGCGCGGATCGGACCCAGGGCCGGAATCGAACGGAGCAATTTCCAAGCCTGGTGCTTCTTGCCCTCGGCGAGGAGTTCTTGCCGCGCTTGCTTGCGCAAGAGAACCAGTGCGTCGAGTTGCTCGTAGTAAAGCTCGGCCCGGCGACGCACGCTGGCTTGGGTGATCTTGCTCAGCCATTCTTTGCGATGGCGCGGGTTGTAGACACTCTGTCCGCCACAGGGAATGCCCCAGCTGCGATAGATCGCCTTGACCCGGTTCATGACCCGCGTGAGATCTTTGCTGATGGTCAGATAAGCCCGGGCCAATTCTTTCAACGTGCGCAGGCCCTTCTCTCCGTGATAAACCGGGCGGAGCAGATTGGTGCGCAACAGCTCGGCCAGCTTCCGCGCATCGATCCGATCGTTTCTGCTCCCTTCCTTCAGCAAGGCGTTGCGGCGCGGGTTGCAGACCACGACGTTCGTGACGTAAGGCTTGAGCAGGTCATACAGCCAAGCCGCCCAGGTGCCTTCTTCAAATGTGACATGCAGGTCCCCGCGCAATCCTTGGATGAACTGCAGAATCGTGCTGGTCTTGGTCTCAATGACTGATTCCATGATCAACTTTCCGGCGGCATCCCGCACTGCGACGGAAATCGTTGCCGTGTGCACATCCATGGCGATGTATTTGCTACTATTCACCGTGAGCGCTCCTTTCTGAGTGGAGAAAGATTGAGACAGCACTCAAAATTTACTCCACAGGGGCGCTCCTTTATCCTTGCCAAAATATTTCGCGCTACGGGGCTCGCAGAGCGATTTTTTTGAGGCCGCATGACCTCCGGGACCAGGGAAAATTCATAAAATCGGAATTGAGCGCAACGAAAAAGCGGGGAGCGCCAGCTCCCCGATGAAAGGACAGAAGCCGGAGCGAGGACGCAGTCAAGGACGCGGAGCGAGGCACGAGCGGAGCGCCGCGAAGCGGGCTTCGATCCTTGACGGCAGTCCGAGCGGAGGCTACAAGCGTCAACACCGACTCCAAAGGGGCGCCCCTCTATATTGTCGAGCAGGGCCTTCGGCCCGCGAAATCTTATGAAAATCGGTCAGAGTTAAGATACGCAGCGGCCCGGGGCGGCGAGATCGACGACGCAATGGATAAGCCGAGGCCGATATATTGTCTGATCCGGAGCATGCGTGTTGAGCGAATGATTGAGCGTCGCCGCATTTTCCCTTCCGGGGAGCGGCGATAGCTCGCGACCCTGACTAACGTACCTTGAGCCATGCTCTCCGCTCCCGCCACAAGGAGAAACCATGCCTTATAAGATAGCGGGAATCGATGTGCATAAGAGAATGCTGCACGTAGTTGTCTCCGACGTCCAAGTCGACGGGGAGTACGACTTCACGCGGCGTGTTTTTGGCAGCTTGCCCGAGGCACTGCGCTCACTGGCGGCGTGGCTGGTTGAGCAGCAGGTCCAGGAAGTAGTGATGGAATCGACTGCACAGTACTGGAAACCAGTCTGGGGAACCCTTGAGCGGTACTGGAAACCGATCTGCCAGACGCGGGAAGGAGCACTCGCGACGTCGGGAACACTACATCTTGCGCAGGCGCTGTCGAACCGCGGGCGACGCGGGCGCAAGAAGGATTTCCGCGATGCCGAACGTTTGGTGAAGCGGCTGGTAGCCCACGAGCTGGTTCTGAGCTTTGTGCCTGATGTCGAGCAGCGTCTATGGCGGACGGTCGTGCGCACCAAGTATCAGCTAACGCGCAACCGAGTGCAGTTGCACAACCGATTGGAGGCCCTGCTGGAGGAAGCGCACATCAAGCTATCCAGCCTGGTCTCCGATCTGCTGGGGGCCAGCGCACGACGCATGCTCGCGGCTGTAGCGGACGGGGAGACCAACCGCGAGATTCTTGCAGCCCTGGCTGACCGGGGCTTACGTGCTACGCAGGAGCAGTTACAAGACGCACTCGGCGTGTGCCAGGAGTTGAACCCGGTATACCGGAGGCTAATCAGGATGGTGCTGGACGAGGTGGCATCCATTGACAAGCGGATCGAGCAACTCAACCAGGAAGCGGCCAATCTGCTTCGTCGGCACGAGGATCAGGTCAAGCGACTAGCGGAGGTGCCCGGGCTGGGCGTCGACACGGCGCAACAGATCATTGCCGAAGTGGGTGCCACCGCAGCGACTTTTCCTTCCGAGAAGCATCTATCCTCCTGGGTGGGCGCCTGCCCCGGCGATGAAGAGAGCGCGGAAGTGAATCGCAGCCGCCGGTCGCCGCAAGGCAACCGTCACATGCGGCGAATTCTGAATCAAGCTGCCAATGCAGCGGCCAAACTCAAAGGAAGCATCTTCGAGATTCTCTATCGCCGCTACGTGCCGCGTCTAGGACACAATCAAACCATTGGAATAATTGCTCACAAACTTTGTCGCTTAGTCTGGAAGATATTGCACCGAGGAATCCAGTACGAGGAACGAGGCCCAGAGGTCAAGAAGGCGTCCAAGCAAAAGCGTACTCGAAAAATGATCCAAGCACTCCGCAGGCTTGGCTACCGAATCGAACCGAGCCCTTCTCAATCAGCCATCCCAGCATGAACGCTGCGATGTCGCACGATTTTCGACCCTGCGTTGATTCCGCGGTTGGGGACGTAGTTCAGTTGGTTAGAACGCTGCCCTGTCGTTGGTTAGAACCCCACACTGTCACGGCCCGTTTGAGTCTTATCCTCAACATTATTATATGCTTCCAGGCCTGACCGCACACTCGGCCCGAACAGAGCCGCATTCGACTTGCCCGAAGGCAGTCTTACCGACACCACTTTTGATTCGCGGGATGGGTAGAGGCACTAGCCGAGCGCGCCAATGGTCTAGGCATGAACGCTATCTTTTTTCGGTCCAATTCCCCGCAATAGCTTCACCTGCAGCTGGCTATTGGCAACCTTTGCCAATCGCGCTATGATGGTTTCGAAATTCACATCTACCGAAGGGCCAGCCACCATGCCTACCAGGAACGTCAATTTGACCGACGAACTTGACCGCTTCGTCGCCAAGAAGGTTAAAACTGGACGCTACGAAAACGCCAGTGAGGTCGTGCGCGCCGGATTGCGGACTTTGGAGCGCGAGGAACAGCAGTACGAAGCGAAGCTTGCCGTGCTGCGAGCGGCCATCGACGAAGGCGACGCCAGTGGTGTCGCCGAGGGTGACGTATTTGGGCGTGTCCGTAAGGCCCTCAAGCTTCCCGCGTCGTCGCGCTAGCCGTGGCTAGGTTTCGTTTTTCGCGTCGTGCTGAAGCCGATTTGCTGAGCATCGGCGACTACACCCTTCGCACATGGGGCAAGACCCAAGCCGCCTACTACATCGAGGAGCTTCAGGTTTGTTGCCAGACGCTGGCCGACAATCCCGCGTTAGGCCGACTCTGTGATGACGTTCGCCCCGGCCTGCACCGTCTGGAGCATGCCAAGCACGTCGTGTTTTATCGCCAGGAGCGCGGAGGCATTCTAGTTTCTCGTATCCTGCATCACCGCATGTTGCCCGATAGACACGCCATCGATGATCAAGACGAAGAACCTTAACATGCCTGTGTACGCAAAACTTCCGCATAGCGCCCGACGGGGGCGTAGTTCAGCCGATCATAATAGAACGTCTGCCTGTCACGCAGGAAGTCGCGGGGGCGAGCCCAGTCGTTCCCACCACAATTGATAGCGGACAAGCGCGGCACCCTACAGCTTTCGTCCCCGCGCTTGGATGAACAAGTCGGACTAGACGAGCGTCTCAGGCGTATCTGCTATTGGAGCTGGCCAGTGACCGTTCCGGGTGTCAGCGCTTGTGTGTGAAAGAGATTGTGGGTTGCTGCGTGGGAAAAGTGAGCGGATTTCTGCCATTACTCGTATCTCAGAGCGACCATCGGATCAATGCGCATCGCACGCCGCGCGGGAATATATGTCGCGAGAAAGGCCACAACAACTAATCCCAGTGATGCGACGGCTAATGTAGCCGCGTCCGTCGGACGGACCCCGTACAACAAGCTCGAAATCAGGCGGGTCGAGAGGAGGGCCAAGCCTATGCCCAAGGCGAGACCAATCGCGACCACTTTCATTCCCTGTCCGACAATCAGACGCAGAACATCAGCATGCGCTGCGCCGAGTGCCATGCGAATACCGACTTCGTGAGTGCGCCGAGCAACCGCATAGGAAATCACCCCGTACAGGCCGACCGCAGACAACATGAGGGCCATTCCCGCAAACGTGCCAAGCAAAAACATGTTGAATCTTTGGCGCACGACGGAGCCAGCAAGCACGCTTTCCATAGGGCGGAAGTCGAATGCCGCCACGTCGCCGTCCGCGGCAAATACTTCCCTTTGGACCTCAGCGGCAACGCTCATGGGGGCTGCCTTTGTCCGAACCACGAAGCTCGTAGCGACAACCTTGTTCATGAGTTGTGTGAATTCGTTATCGAGTTGCGCTGTGGGAACGAAAAGTGTGGGCGGCGGCGGATTATCCAAGCCATCCTCGCGGATGTCTCCGACCACACCGATAATGGTGCGTGCTCCCGTCGCAGCGCCTCCCGTGATCGTCAAATGCTCTCCAATAGGGAACCCGCCACGAAAATATTGGCGAGCAAGCGCTTCATTAATGATGACCACCCCGTATGATTGCGGGTTGTCGGCCTGGGTGAAGAACCGACCTAGGAGCAAGCGGACCCTCACGGCGCGAAAATAATCCGGGGTGATGGCGCGAAACTGGGCATCTCCGGATTCGTTGTTCCTTCGCCCTTCGATTTGGAATGGCTGGTCGGGTCCTTGTTCCAGAGGGAGCACCGTAACAAATGCAGCGGCATCGACTGTGGGTAGATTTTCTGTGCGGTCAACCACTTTCTGGAAGAATTCCGATGTGGCAGAAGTGGTTTCGAATTTGGGTCCCGACAAAGCGAGTTTCATGATGAGGAGGTTTCGAGGGTCAATGCCCGGATTGATCCCGCGAAGGTTGGCATAACTGCGAATCAAAAGCGTTGCTCCCACCAACAGAGCTAGCGAAAGCGAAATCTCTAGCGCGACCACAATGTCGCGCAGCCGAGTGTGGCGCAGGCTCCCTGCCGTACGCCCCCCTCCTTCCCGCAACCAATCGTTCGTATCAGTTCCGGACATCTCTAGCGCGGGCGCAAGGCCGAACACGAGCGTCGTAAGAAACGCGACGGCGAGCGTGAACCCAAGAACATGCTGATCGATGTGGATTGTCGAAAATTGAGGGAGACTCCCCGGAGCTATGCCGCAGAAGCCGTGAACGTCCCGCTCCCAAAGCAATACGGACCGCGATCTCTCTGCTGCGAGTCGTTGCCCGCGCCAGCAGCAGATTAACGACATTACCGCAGGCGACCAGCAACACAAACCCCACCGCACCCAAGAGTATTAAGAGAGCAGGGCGCACATCGCCGACCAGATGCTTCTGATAGTCAACTACGGCGACGCTTTCGTCCTTTCCCACGAAACCTGGGAAACTAGTGCGGAATTGCTCGCCCACTCGCTTCATGTCAAACTGCGCGGCCTTTAGCGTTACACCTGGCTTCAACCGCCCCAACACGATGAATAGTGGGCCGCCATCGTTTTGGGGGTTGAACACTGGGCGAAGTGGCACCCAAATGTCAGCAGAGGGACGCGATTCAAAACCCACTGGCATGACGCCCACCACCGCGTAATTCTCGTCGTTCAGCAAGATCGTTCTGCCAATGATCGACGGATCGCCGCCAAATTGGTGCTTCCAGAGATTGTTGCTAATAACAGCGACGCTGGCCCCGCCCGGACGCCCTTCCTCCGCCATAAAACCGCGGCCAATTGCGAGCGGAGTTGCCAACACTCGGAAGAAGTCTGCGGAAACCCTCATCCCCGTGACGTGCTGAGGCTGACCCCCTGAGGCCAGGTTGAAACCGGTCCCGAAGATGTCGAAAGCGGCCATGGCCTCGAAGACCCGGCTATGTTGCTGCCAAAAAATAAACTTGCTAGCCTCAACGGTCTCATCATTCCCAGATTTGAGGCCGCGCATAACTTCGACTAGGCGATCCGACTGTGGGAAGGGCAAGGGTTTGAGAAGAACGCCATTCACAACGCTGAAGATGGCCGTGTTAGCGCCGATGCCGAGTGCGAGGGTCAGGACAGCAACGATTGTGAACCCAGGGGATTTGCGCAGCGTACGCGTCCCAAAGCGCAAATCCTGAACGAAGTCCTGAATCCAATTTACGCGGCGGGCGTCGCGGCACTTCTCTTTGGTCTGCTCGACACCGCCCAGGTCGATTCGCGCGTGACGATGCGCCTCCTCTTGCGTCATCCCTTGCGCGACATATTCCTCGATTTTTCGTTCGAGGTGGTCGCGCAGCTCGTCGTCCAATTCCTGGTCCGCCTGCGCCCAGCGAAACAACGACCGCAGCCGCAGCGGAATCGTGAACAGCCAATGCTCCGGTCGCATACTCCGATCCTCCTTACTCGTACCTCAAAGCGACCATCGGATCGACGCGCATCGCGCGCCGCGCCGGTAGATAGCCGGCCGCCACGTTGAGCACCACCAACAGAGTCGCCGCAACAATCATTGTCGCGGGGTCGGACGGCTTGACGCCGAACAGCATGCTGGATACGAGTCGACCAGCAGCCAACGCGATCAGGACGCCCAGAGCAAGCCCGATGCTGCCGAAGAGCAGACCGTCGCGCAGGATCATCCAAAAAACGCGAGAACGCGGAGCTCCGAGCGCAACGCGGATACCAATCTCGTTAGTCCTACGAGCAACTCCATAGGACATCAATCCATAGATTCCAATCGACGCCAGAAAAACCGCTAGAAAGCCGAAGAAGGCCGAAAGCCGGGCGATCAATGATTGGCTCGCGACCGAGCGATGCACCTGTTCGGCTAGCGTGCCTTGATAAACGAGCGGGAGGCTAGCATCCACCGAAGCGCCTCCGCTGCGGACCTCGGCGATAATGGCATGAGCGTCGCCGGAATAGCGCACCTCGAAATCATAGTAAAAGTGCTTAAGGACCTGGGAATAGAGATAGTAAGCGCCCGGTTGCGGACTCTCGTCGAGGCTCTCGTATTTTGCGTCCTTGACCACACCAATGACTTCGAAATCGGCGGCATGCGCAGGATCGCTTTCGATGCCAAAGCGGCGGCCAATCGGAGAACCATCTGGAAAATAGAGTCGCGCCATCGTTTGGTTAATTACGGCAACCTTCGCTGACGTGGCGGTATCCTGCGGCCCAAACACGCGGCCGGTAAGCAACGGAATTCCCATAGTCGCGAAGTAGCCCCGTCCAACGGCGTTGTGCATGACGTTCGGGTTGTCGCTCAGGCTTGGACCCCCTCCCAGCACGGAAACCGACGTACTCCACCCGCCCTGGTTGAAAGTCAGCAGCGACACGCTGTCAGCCAGAACGCCGGGTTCGGCAGCTACTCTCTGTTCGAGCTGTTGGTAGAGATTCACGAGGCGGGAATCCACCTTGTAGCCGACGGCGGGTGGATCGATGGCAAACAGCAGAACACTTTTCTCATCGAATCCCGTGTTTACGTGCGTGAGATTGACCAGGGTACGCAGAAACAGGCCGGCGCCGATCAGAAGTACAAAGGAAAGCGCGACCTGAGAGACGATCAACGCACTGGAAAAACGGCTGCGCACGCCCAACGCAGCGGCACCTCGTCCAGACTTAAACGCGTCGGTGAGGTTAACGTGCGTGGAGCGCAGCG
>WNEP01000602.1_pt1 | contig 21817 bp, 20 predicted proteins | sample 5399961 | NCBI WGS metagenome assembly WNEP01 (sample SAMN13153329, study PRJNA577476) | soil metagenome | isolation source: 20 cm grassland meadow soil pre-rain plot 5 | place: USA:California | collected 2015-09-08 | reverse complement strand
AATCGCCGTGTCGATCTCGCCCGGAGCGATGGCATTGACGCGAATGCCGAGAGGACCGAAGTCGCACGCCATCTCGCGGGTGAGCGCGGCAAGCGCCGCCTTCGACGTGGCGTATGCCGCGCCGGCGAAAGGATGCACGCGCGATCCCGCAATGGAGGTAACGTTAACGACGGAGCCTTTCGCGGCCTTGAGCTCTTGCACGAGCCCGCGCGCGAGCATGATCGGCGCAAAGAAGTTCACCCGGAAGACGTGATCCCACACATCGAGCGTCGTCTCGATCGAGGAGAGGCGCTTGCCCGCGTCAGCTTTGGGCGAGATCGCCGCGTTATTGACAAGGGCGTGCAGTTCACCGTGCTCGAGCCGCTGCTTGACCTCGGAGATCGCGCGCAGCGTATGCTCGGGATCGGCAAGGTCGACCTGAATATGGTCCTCCGGTCCCATTTCCCACGGGCAGTTCTCCGGAAAGGCATGGCGCGAGCAGGTGATCACGCGCCACCCGGCGGCGGAAAATCGCTTGACCGTGGCATGGCCGATTCCCCGGCTCGCTCCGGTGAGCAGGAGCGCGCGTCGCGGTTGGTTCGAGGACGGCGTGGCCATGAACATCAATCCCGAAACGTCGTAATGCTAGAGCGGTTTGCCGTCCGGTGAAACGGGCGCTCCGCCCTCGCTAGCGTCCTCGCTGCTCGCCGGCGTGCGCGCGGCCGGGAATGCATCACGGATAGAGACGCGTCTTGCGCCAGGGCGCATCGAGCGTTTCACGCCGGAACTCGAGCCGGTCATGCAGGCGGAACGGCCGCTCTTGCCAGAACTCGATCAGGAGTGGTCGCAGGCGGTAGCCGGTCCAGTTCGGCGGTCGTGGAATCGTACCGATTGCGAATTTCGCGGCGTACAACGCGATTGCCTTCTCGAAGGCGTGCGGACTCTCGAGCGGCGCCGACTGCTTGCTGGCCCAGGCGCCGATCTGCGCAAGGCGCGGGCGCGTCGCGAAATAAGCGTCCGCTTCCGCATCGTCGATGCGTTCCACCGGGCCGCGCAACCGCACCTGCCGATTGATCGATTTCCAATGAAAGAGCAGCGCGGCTTTGCGATCGCGATCAAGTTCCAGTCCCTTTTGGCTGTCGGTGTTGGTGTAGAACACGAAGCCCGCCTCGCCGAAGGCCTTCATCAGCACCATTCGCACGTTGGGCAGGCCGTCCGTATCGACGGTGGCCAGCGACATCGCGGTTGGATCGCGCGGCTCGCTGCGGGTGGCTTGCTCGAACCACGCGGCAAACAGCCGCAATGGCTCTTCGGCATCGATGAGATCACCGCTTGTTAACCCGGCGAGGTGTTCTATTGGCGCGGATTCAGACATTCTGCGGAGTACTCGGGTGGTGGCGTTGCCGCCAAGCTCGCTCTTCCGGCAGCCCCGTTATAGAGGAACGTCCGGCCGCTCGCACGTGCGATGTCTGCGGGCGCCGACCTGCCTCATCGTGCTGGCGCTCGCGAGCGCCGGCTGCAGCCTTTCCTACCACCTCGACGCCACGCTCGCGCAAAAGCAGGGCACCGATCAGGCCAACTCGCTTGCCTCGGCGGCGCCGCGACCGGCGGCGGAATTGCCGGGAGAAGGCGATCTCGCCATCGCCCGCGCTGCCGTGAGCGAAGTGCTGAGCAAGGGCGGGAGCAGCGTGCCTTGGGAAAACCCCAAGTCCGGCGCTCGCGGCACGATTACGCCGCTCGCCTCGGTCTATAATCAGGACGGAATTCCTTGCCGCGATTTTCTGGCGAGCTTCGTAAAGAACGGCAGCGAATCGTGGTTGCAGGGAGCCGCATGCCGCGCCAAGCATGGCAGGTGGGAAGTGCGCAATCTGCGGCCCTGGAGCAACACGTAGGCCCCCACGCTATTGTTGCGGTCCGCCGTTGCGCGCACCACATTAAATCGCTGGGAAATTGGGACGATGCCCGGCACGATGGCGACCTGAGTGGGAGAGGCTGAGGATGCGTGACCCCTATGAGGTCCTCGGGGTAGCGAAGACGGCGAGTGCCGCCGAGATCAAGAGCGCCTTCCGCCGGCAGGCGAAGAAGCTGCATCCGGACGCCAACAAGCACGACCCGCGAGCGGCCGCGCGCTTTGCCGAGCTGAATGCGGCTTACGAGATCGTGGGCGAGGACGACAAGCGCAAGGCTTTCGATCGCGGCCAGATCGACGCCGAGGGAAAGCCGCGGTTCCAGGGGTTCGAAGGTTTCGGCCGTGGCCGCCGGCAGGGTGGCTTCAAGCCAGAGGATGTGTTCGAAACCTTCAGCTGGGGACAAGACGGCTTTCAGCACACGCGTGGCCGCGCTGGCGGCTTCGAGGATATTTTGAAGGAAGCGTTTGGAGGCGCCGGCCGTTCAGGGCAGGCCGGCGGCGGCTTCCGCTTCGAGCAGGAGCAGCGCGCCGGGGCGGACGTCAGCGCTACGCTCACGATCACGCTGCCGGAAGCGGCGAAGGGAACGGACAAGCGCGTGCAACTGCCGACCGGCCGCGAGGTCGACGTAAAAATCCCGGCCGGGCTGAACGAGGGGCAAGTCATTCGCCTGAAGGGGCAGGGGCTCGCCGGTTCCGGTGGCCGTGCCGGCGATCTTCTGATCACGGTGTCGGTCGCTCCGCATCCGCTGTTTACGCGCAGCGGGGCCGATTTGCGTCTCGAGCTTCCCGTCACGCTCTATGAGGCGGTGCTCGGTGCCAAGGTGCGGGTGCCGACGCTCGACGGCGCAGTCGAGCTTGCGATCCCTCCCGGCACCAGTTCCGGGCGCATCTTCCGCCTCAAAGGCAAGGGCTTCCCTGCCAAGCAGGGCAAAGGCGACCTGCTCGCCACCGTGCGGATCGTGTTGCCCGAAGGCGGCGACGCGGAGCTCGAAGAGCTGATGCGCAACTGGCGCAAGCTCAAGCCGCATGATCCGCGACAGGGCATGGGGTAAGCGTACGCATCCTCAGCCCGTCGTGAATGCGTTACCTCGGCTGCGCCGCGCTCTTGTCGATCTGGTCGTACGCTGCCTGCGAGACACCGAGCAGCCGCTCGCGGTCGGTGGGGCCGCTCACGACGTATGCGAGGCCGCGCTCGACCCAATAGACGGCGGCGAAGCGATCGGCCGAACGGTAGCGCATGGCCGTCTGCGGCGAATCCGTGCGCGCGTAGTAGATGGTAAAACGCTCGCCGGAGTGCCCTTCATACATGCACAATGCCGCCGGGCCGAACGGACCGGGCAGGAGGCGTCCGCCCACCAGCTTCAATCCGATCGATTCAAGATCGGGTATTTTGAGTTCGTAATCGAGACGTCTCGACAGCCACTGGATCAAATGCGGCCATTCGCTTCCGGTGACCTCGACGGGATGACGCACCTCGACCACGTAGACCCCGTGGGCATCGAGCGCCTGTGCGGTGAAGGTGTCGAAGCGGCTCGGCGCCGCGGCCGATGCTCCATGTGCCATCCAGCCGACCGCCCCGCCGGCGAGAAATGCTACGACCACCGCAGCCGCGGCAATCGCACGCCAGGAGCGGGCGCCGCGGGCCAGTTTGTCGAGATTCAAGCGCGCCGGGACTGGCTCAGAGGCGAGCATGCCGAAGCGCGCGCGGATCGCGTCCGCCTGCGCGCGCCACTGCGCGACGCGGGCAGCATCTTCCGGATGCGAGGCAAGCCACGCCTCGACAGCGTCGCGGCGGTCGGCCGCAAGCTCGCCATCGACATAGGCGTGCAACTCTTCCTCCGTCACGGGTGGGTATCGGTCGATCATTGTCTTCGCCCTCGATTTATTTGACGCGGCGTAGCGGGGGGCGCTCGCCGTCGAGATAGGCCTTAATCTGCATGCGCGCTCGCGCTAACCGCGACATCACGGTCCCAATGGGCACGCCCTGCACTTCAGCGACCTCGCGGTAAGTGAGACCCTCGAGCACGACCAGCAGCAGGGCCGAGCGCTGATCCTCTACCAGCGAGGCGAGCGCCCGCTCGATGTCGCGCGCTCCCGCCTCCGGTCCGGCCAGTTCCGGGGCATCGTTGTCGTCGATCGCCTGCAGCACCGGACGCCGCGCCAAGGCGCGCAGCCGGTTGCGATTGAGGTTGGTCAGAATCGTGTAGAGCCAGCTGCGAATGTCGCCACCATGAAACAGGTGCTCTGACCTCAGCGCGCGCACCAGCGTGTCCTGCACGAGATCGTCAGCAAGCTCGCCATTACGCGTGAGCGCGCGCGCATAGCGTCGCAGTGCCGGTATTGCGGCCTCGATCGCTTGCTGGAAACCGCCCAACGCCCTTGTCTCCCACTCCCCGCAAACGATGACCGCCGCGGCCGGCGTCGACAACCTCGCCAGTCGCGACGAGTCGCCGATATCATCCGGACAAACACTTTGCCGCAACCGATATTCCCCGCGTTGGCCGCGAGAATGGCGGCGCGTGGCGGCTGCTTGTCGGTCCTCTCCCCCTATGTCATAGGGAAGAGCGCCTTCGGTGGCGAGCGGGGAGAATCATGCCGGAAACGTCAGGCCTCTTGCGCGGCAAACGGGGTCTGATCGTGGGTGTGGCCAATAACCGGTCGCTTGCGTGGGGTATTGCAAAAGCTTGCCATGGACAGGGCGCCGAACTTGCTTTCACTTACCAAGGGGAGGCGTTCAAGAAGCGCCTCGAGCCGCTCGCGCAAGACGTTGATGGAATGGTGATCGGGCATTGCGACGTGACCGAGCCCGACACCATCGATGCGGCTTTCGCGACGATCGCCGCGAAATGGGGCGCGCTCGATTTTCTCGTGCACGCCATTGCGTTCTCCGACAGGGATCAGCTGTCCGGGCGCTACGTCGATACGACGGCGGATAATTTTTCAAAGACGCTGCTGGTGAGTTGCTATTCGTTCACGGCGATGGCGCAACGCGCAGAGAAGCTGATGCGCGCCGGCGGTGCGCTGCTCACGCTCACCTATTACGGCGCCGAGAAATGGATGCCGCACTACAACGTGATGGGAGTTGCTAAGGCAGCGCTCGAGGCGTCCGTGCGCTACCTCGCCGCCGATCTGGGCGACAAGAACATTCGCGTCAATGCCATCTCCTCCGGCCCAATCAAGACGCTGGCGGCGTCGGGCATTGGCGACTTCCGCTACATCCTGAAATGGAACGAACACAATGCGCCGCTGCGCCGCAGCGTTACGATCGAGGAGGTCGGCGATACAGCCGTCTATTTCCTCTGCGATCTCTCTCGTGGCGTGACCGGCGAGATTCAGCACGTCGATGCCGGCTACCACATTGTCGGAATGAAACATCCCGACGCGCCCGACATCGTCGTCGGCAAGGAATGACGACCGTGACTGCTCGGGACGGGCCGCGACGCGACGCGCGGGGCCACGCCGTGCGGTCCGCGCACGAGCGCACCGCGGCGCTTCAGCGCCGGATACCGGCTGCGGCCTGAGAGGCGGACGACGCGTGCCGCGACCCGTCATCTACTATATTCGGCACGGGCTCACCGATTGGAATCTCGAGCAACGGCTGCAGGGCCGCCACGATGTGCCGCTCAACGTCGCGGGCTGTGCGCAGGCCGCCTGCTGCGCCGGCATCCTGCATGACCTGTTCCTCCGCGACGGTCGTGCGCCGGAGAGCTTGGCGTACGTGTCGAGCCCGCTCGTGCGTGCGCGCAAGACCATGGAGATCGTGCGCGCGACGCTCGGGCTTAAGCCCGCCGATTATGTCGTCGAAGCGCAGCTTGCCGAGATTGCATTCGGAGAATGGGAAGGACTCACCTATGCGCAAGTCATGGCGCGCGACGAGCGTGTGGTTGCCGCGCGCGAGTCCGATAAATGGGGCTTCACGCCGCCTGGCGGTGAAAGCTACGCGGAGGTGGCCGTTCGGGTTCGCCAATGGTACGCGCGCCTAGAGCGCGATGCGGTCGTTGCCGCCCATGGCGGCACCGCGCGCGCGTTGATCGCGCATCTCGGGCTCGCGGCGCCGCAGGACGCCGCGCATTATTCCATCGATCACGGCGTGGTTTATCTGTTCGCGGAGAAGAGGCTCACGCGGTACGCGTGATCTGGACCGCCAATTCCAAGCCGGCTCGAGCGCCGTTTACGCATTCCGGCGCCGGCATTTGACCGCGACAGCCACGCGGGCTACCACACGGCGTCGAGCGCAACGCCATGTCGTTCAACACTTTCGGGCACCTGTTCAGGGTCACGACCTTCGGCGAAAGCCATGGGCCCGCGATCGGTTGCGTGGTCGACGGTTGCCCACCGCGCATCCCGCTGACCGAGGCGGACATCCAGCCCTATCTCGACAAGCGGCGACCCGGCCAGTCGCGTTTCACGGCGCAGCGCCGCGAACCGGACCAGGTGAAAATCCTCTCCGGCGTCTTGGTCGACGAAACGACCGGCCAGCAGGTGACCACGGGAACGCCGATTGCGCTCGTCATCGAGAATGTCGACCAGCGCACGAGGGATTATTCCGACATCAAGGACAAGTACCGGCCCGGGCACGCCGATTACACCTACGACGCCAAATACGGCATCCGCGACTATCGCGGCGGCGGACGTCAGTCGGCGCGCGAGACCGCCATGCGGGTTGCTGCGGGCGCGATCGCGCGCAAAATCGTGCCGGGGCTTACGGTGCGCGGTGCGTTGATCCAGATGGGCGAGCACGGTGTCGAGCGCGCGCGGTGGAACTGGGACGAGATCGAGCGCAATCCGTTCTTTTGTCCGGATGCGGAGAAGGCAAAATTCTTCGAAAGCTATCTCGACGATATCCGCAAGCGTGGCTCCTCCGTCGGGGCAGTCATCGAGATCGTTGCGGAAGGCGTACCGGTTGGCCTCGGCGCCCCGATTTACGGCAAGCTCGATGGCGATCTCGCCGCCGCTTTGATGGGCATCAATGCCGTCAAGGGTGTCGAGATCGGCGCTGGCTTTGCCGCGGCGGGGCTGAGTGGCGAAGACAATGCCGACGAGATCCGCATGGGCAACGACGGTCGACCGGTGTTTCTTTCCAACCATGCGGGTGGCGTTTTGGGCGGCATATCCACCGGCCAGCCGATCGTCTGCCGTTTCGCCGTCAAGCCGACCTCGTCGATACTCACTCCCCGCCGCACGGTTGATCGGTATGGTGCCGAGACCGACATCAGCACGAAGGGGCGGCACGACCCTTGTGTGGGCATTCGCGCGGTGCCGATCGGCGAGGCCATGGTGGCATGCGTGATCGCCGACCACTATCTGCGTCAGCGCGGGCAGATCGGCGAAACCCCTGCATGGCCGTTCGCCCGTGTCTGAAGGGAGTGCGTCAAACGTGCTCGGGAACCACCAGCGGGTGGAAGCGGTGCTCACGGCATTCGCCGCCGGAGGAATGGTGGTCGTCACGGATGACGACGACCGCGAGAACGAAGGCGACCTCTTCGTCCCGGCGTCTATGTGCACGCCCGAGAAGATGGCCTTCATCATCCGCCACACCTCGGGCATCGTGTGCGCGCCGCTATCGCCCGAGGAGGCGAAGCGTTTGCATCTCGATCCCATGGTCGCGGCGAACGATGCGCCGCTCGGTACCGCTTTCACGGTCTCGGTCGATGTGCGGCACGGCCTCACCACCGGGATTTCGGCGGAGGAGCGCTGCAACACGGTACGTGCGCTTGCCAACCACAATGCCGGCCCGTCAGATTTCGTGCGGCCGGGCCATGTCTTTCCGCTGGTTGCCAAAGACGGCGGCGTGCTGATGCGCTCGGGACATACCGAGGCCTGCGTCGATCTATGCCGGCTCGCGGGGTTGCCGCCGATCGGCGTCCTCGCCGAGCTGATGAACGATGACGGTACGGTGATGCGGGGGCCGGCGATCACCGCCTTTGCCGAGCACCATCACCTCAAGCAGATCTCGATCGCCGACCTCATCGCCTATCGGCAGGCACGCGACAAGCTAGTCAGGCGCATCGGCGAATTCCCGGTGCAAAGCGAGATCGGCACGCTCGCAGGCTACGCCTATGTCACCCCCTTCGATGCGATCCAGCACATGGCCTTCGTCTATGGCCGCATCGGCGACGGTAAGAATGTACTCGCGCGGCTGCATCGCGCCGACATCATCCGCGATGTCTTCGGCGGCGCGCGTCCGATCGAGTCCTCACTGCAGCGCTTGAAGCAGGAGGGTCGCGGCGTGATCGTCTTCCTGCGCGACGGCGCGGCAGGTGTGCCGACGCATGCCATCCCGCAGGCGGGCTCGACCGGGTCCGAAGTGGCGCGCTCGCGACAATGGCGTGAGGTCGGCCTGGGCGCCCAGATTCTCAAGGATCTGGGCATCACATCGATCCGCTTGCTCACCTCGGCGAAGTTTACCTATGTCGGCCTTGCGGGATTCGGCATCGAGATCGTGTCGACTGAAACAATCGATGATAGAAAGTCCCGACCCTAGGAGTGCCATGCGCTCGCCGGTCCCACCCGCCGACCGCCGTTACGCAGGAGCTAATGACCCACGCATGGAGCGGCGGATGCTTGCAGCGCTGATCTGGACAATTACCGCCGGCACTGTCGCGCTGCTCGCAGCCGCTGCCATCGCGGCGCCGAGATCGGCGCTGCTGTTTGCCGATAAGAGCCCGAGCGCGCTCCCGGTTGACGTCGAACTCGTGTTGGCGGTCGATGTTTCCTACTCGATGGACCCGGAAGAGCAGGCGCTGCAGCGCGAAGGCTATATCGCCGGCATCACCTCGCGCGACTTCATGCAGGCGCTACGCAGCGGCCAGCATGGCAAGGTCGCGGTGACCTATTTCGAATGGGCGGGACCCTATGACCAGAAGATCGTCGTACCCTGGCGGCTGATCGATGGGCCGGAGGCGGCCGATGCCGTCGCCAGCGAGATCGCGCGCGCACCTTACCGGCGCGCCTCGCGCACCTCGATTTCGGGCGCGCTGAGTTTCGCCAAGCCGCTATTCGACGGCAGCGGCTATAGCGGGTTCCGCCGCGTGGTCGACGTCTCTGGCGACGGCGCCAACAACAGCGGCACCTTCGTCACGCTCGCACGCGACGATGTGCTCGCGGCCGGCATCACCATCAATGGCCTGCCGATCATGCTCAAGCGGCCGAACGCTTTCACCATGGATATCGACAACCTTGATGTCTATTACGAGGATTGCGTGATCGGCGGCCCCGGCGCTTTTGTCGTGCCGATCCGCGAGCGGGAACAATTCAAGGAAGCGATCCGCACGAAACTGGTGCTGGAGATCGCTCATCGCGTGCCGCCGCAGCGTCTGCTCCCGGTGCAAGGAAGGGCGCCGCGCATTTCTTGCACCATCGGAGAGCAGATGTGGCGAGATCGCTGGGGGAACTAGTGTACTCGCAGATCGCAGTGCTTGGAATAAAAGGGGCAGCCCTGTTGCGGCCTCATGAGCGGACTTCGAGATGTCCCTCGCCCTGCAGCGTCGCAACGTCGATACGGGCGACACAGGTTATCGCCACATAATCAAGCTTCAGGTCTCCGACCAGTCTGATCTCGCCAGACCCGTTGCTGTCGGTCTCGATGGCGCGAAGATCACAGCGGCTTCGATCGAGCGGGACGACGAGTTCGGTGCCGCCCCGGGTATCGGTAAACCGGACCGGAACATAACCGAGCTTAACAGCATCCTGCAAAGCCTCGCGCGTTTTTTTTCGCACGCTCGCTTCCACCGGATGTTTACCTTTGCAGAGAAATTCGACCAACTCGCTCACCAGACCCCTCCTTGACTCAATGGCATGACGGTTCACAACGGCATCGATTGTCGCGCCGTCTCCAATATGACAGCGATAGGATTACGTTTGCAATTTGGCGGCTAAAGCTGACAAGAACTCGTAAGGCCGCGGGGCGTTGCCCGAGATTCAGCTTTCGCGCGCTCCGCGCATCAATTTAAGCGCCGCTTCTATATGCCTCCAAGTTTCGGCCTCGTCGCTTTCGCCTTGTGCTTCCAAGGCGCAGGCTTTTTGAGCAGCTTCCACGACTGCCTTGTCGCCATGCGCGTCCCACAACTGCCGCGCGTAGTCGTGGATGTCGATTTCCTGCATTCTCATGCCGTCGTGCTCCTCTTATTTAGCGCGATTGTGACCGCGCCTGGGAACCGTTGACGCTCGCAGCGTTTTTAAGGCCGATAATCTGCATCTGGGGAGGTGCCGCTGGCAAGTGTTCTCGGCGCGGAAACGGCGCCGCAAAATTACTTTTCGAAATGCGCGACCAATTCGACGTGCGCCGAGAAAAGGAATTGATCGACCGGTATGACCCGCACGAGGCGATAACCACCGTCGAGGAGGATGCGGACGTCGCGCGCGAAGCTAGCCGGATTGCAGGAGACAGCGGCCACTCTCGCAACGCCGGATGCTGCAAGCTCGCGCGCCTGCGCCTGCGCGCCCTGCCGCGGCGGATCGAACACGACTGCCTGGAAGCCTTTGAGCTCGGTCCGCCCTAAGGGGTACCGAAACAGATCGCGCTGCTGCGCCGTCACGGGCTTGAGCTCCGCCGTTCCTGCCGCGGCGCGCCGCAGTGCCGCAAGCGCCTCCGCGTCGCTGTCGATTGCGGTGACGCGGGCGCGCTCGGCAAGCCGCAGCGCAAATGGTCCGACGCCGCAGAACAGGTCAGCCACGGTTTTTGCGTTTTGAGAATGTAACGCCACCAGCCGCGCTAATATGGCTTCGCCGGCAGTCGTCGCCTGCAGGAACGCACTGGGTGGAAGCACGACTTGGGCGCGGCCGATCGCGAGCACGGGCGGCGTGCGCTGCGCGACGAGTTCGCCGTGGCGCGTGAGGCGGACAAGATTGCGGCGGTCGACAACCTTCGCCAGCGCCGTTGTCTGCACCGCCATCAACGGGCCCGATCCGCGCACGTCCACATCGAGCCCCGAGTCGGTCGCGGTCACCTGGATATCGAGCGGCTTGCGCGTCGACGCGAGCACTTCGGCAATGTCCCGCGCCGTTGGGAGTGCCCCGCTGAGCGCCGGCGCAAGAATTGGGCAGCGCTCGATCGGCACCACGTGGTGAGCCTTGAGCGCGGCAAACCCCACCTCGAGCACGTCACGCGCGCTCCGCCTGGCGTGGAATACGGCGCGGCGGCGCCCCTCGCCGTGGGCGTCAATTAAATCGTCAACCGGTGCGTCGACGCCGGCACGCGCCAGGGCCGCGACCACCAAACCGCGTTTCCAATCGCGGTAGCGCGCGGTCGCCAAATGCTGAAGCGCGCAGCCGCCGCAAACGCCGAAATGCCCGCAGACCGGCGTGATGCGCTCCGGGCTTGCAACCTCGACTTTGGTGAGACGACGGCGGTCGGCGTGGCCGGGCCAGGGCTCGGCCTCGACGATCTCGCCCGGCAGCGCATGGGGCACGTAGACGGCGCCAGCGACGGTGTCCGCGACACCCTCGCCGCGCGCGCCTAACCGGGCGATCAGGAGCCGCTCCACCATGGCTTCCGATAGCCAGCAATCGTAGATACGTCCAGAACGTCAGCTGGAATGCGCGGCGATGAAGAACTCGCGATTACCCTCGCCGCCCGGAATTATCGAAGGTTCGATGCCGGCGACAAGCCAACCGCACGACCTGACGAAGCCAGCGATGTCTTCGCATACGCCGGCGTGAACGTGCGGATCGCGCAGGACCCCTCGTTTCGCACGCCGCCGGCCCGCCTCGAATTGCGGCTTGATCAGCGCAAGCAAACTGGCGGGCGTGCGCAGCAGTGCGAAGACGGCAGGCAGGACGAGCTTGAGCGAGATGAAGCTCACATCGACCACGGCGAAGTCCGGCTGGTCGGTCAGCCGGGCCGGATCGAGCGCACGAATGTCCGTTGCCTCAAGCGAAACGACCTCCGGTCGGCCACGCAGGCGTCGATGCAGCTGGTCGCGACCCACATCGACGGCATAGACGCGGCGGGCGCCGCGCGCCAGCAGGATCTCGGTGAAGCCACCGGTCGAGGCGCCCACGTCGAGACAGACACGCCCGCGAGGGTTGAACATCGCATCGGAGCGGAAATGATCGAGGGCAGCCGCAAGCTTTACCCCGCCGCGCGACACGTAGGGGTGCGCAGGCTCGGCACGCAGCACGGCGTCAGCGGAAATCTCCTCCGATGGCCGTGCGACGACAAGCTCGTTGGCCCTCACGCGACCGGCGGCGATCGCGCTCTGCGCCTGCGTGCGGCTTTCGAACAGGCCGCGCTCGACGAGAAGCCGGTCAATGCGAACGCGGCGGGCCATGCCCTTTGCTCAGCGCACGAAATGATGAGCGGCTTACCACTTAGCGGCACGAGTGAGGAGCACAGTGGAACAAATAACGGCACGTGTCTGTTGTTGCAAACGACTCGCTGTGAGGCGAGCCGCAGAGCGGGTGCTAAACCAGCTCGGATCGATAGGGAGTCGAATTATGGCACGTCGATATTCGCGCAGCGCTTCGAAGGATGTGAAGCGGGCGATGCACAAGCGCAAACGCGGAAAGCTCAAGAGCGGTAGAAGCGGCAAAAAGGTGAAGAGCCGCAAGCAGGCTATCGCCATCGGCCTCTCTGAAGCCCGCCAGAAGGGGAAAAAGGTCCCGCGCAAAGGCAAATAGCCGGCGCGCTGGCTTATCCGCGCCCCATCTTCACCGCCTCGCCCCGCAGATTCTGTCCGAGCGCCGCGAATGCCGTCGCGACAATGCCTTTGGCATCGAGCCCGGCTTGGGCATACATCGCCGCGGGCGAGTCCTGGTCAATGAAGACGTCGGGCAGCATCATCGAGCGCATTTTGAGGCCGCCGTCGAGCACGCCGTTTACGGCGAGCGCTTGCACCACATGGGCGGCAAAGCCGCCGATGGCCCCTTCCTCGATGGTGATGAGCACCTCGTGCTCGCGCGCGAGCCGAAGGAGCAACTCGGTATCGAGGGGCTTGGCGAAGCGGGCATCAGCGACGGTGGTCGAAAGTCCGAGCGTGGCAAGCTCGTCAGCCGCTTTGAAGCATTCAGCAAGCCGCGCGCCGAACGAGAACAGCGCTACTTTGGTGCCCTCGCGCAACACGCGCCCCTTGCCGATTTCGAGGGGGACGCCTTCCGCCGGCAGCGGCACGCCCATGCCTTCGCCACGGGGATAGCGCAGCGCAGACGGACGGTCGTCAATCGCGGCGGCGGTCGCCACCATGTGCACGAGATCGGCTTCGTCGGCCGCCGCCATGACGACGAAACCGGGAAGGCAGCCGAGATAGGCGATGTCGAAGGCGCCGGCATGGGTCGGGCCATCGGCACCGACCAGCCCCGCGCGGTCCATGGCAAAACGCACCGGTAGACGCTGGATGGCGACGTCGTGCACCACTTGGTCGTAGGCACGCTGCAGAAACGTCGAGTAGATCGTGGCGAACGGCTTGAAACCTTCGGTCGCAAGGCCTGCGGCGAAGGTGACGCCGTGCTGCTCGGCGATGCCCACGTCGAAGCAGCGCTCCGGAAATTCCTTGGCAAAGAGATCAAGGCCGGTCCCCGACGGCATCGCGGCGGTAATGGCGACGATCTTGTCGTCCTTCTTCGCTTCCTTGATCAGCGCTTCTGCATAGACCTTCGTGTAAGCGGGCGCGGCCGTCTTCGACTTCGCTTGCGCGCCTGTCGCCACGTCGAACTTGACGACGCCATGATATTTATCGGCCGATTTTTCGGCGGGCTCATAGCCCTTGCCCTTCTTGGTGACGACGTGAACGAGGAACGGGCCGTTCTTGGCGTCGCGCACGTTTCTGAGCACCGGCAAGAGATGATCGATATTGTGGCCGTCGATCGGGCCGACATAGAAAAAGCCGAGCTCGTCGAACAAGGTGCCGCCGGTGACGAGACCGCGGGCGTATTCCTCGATGGCTATTGCGCGCTGCTCGAGGAAAGGAGGTAGGAGCTTGGCCACTTTCTTGACGGTATGCCGCACCGATCGGTAGGCGCGCCCGGAGACCAGACGCGCGAGATAAGCAGAAAGCGCGCCAACCGGCGGCGCAATCGACATATCGTTGTCATTGAGGATGACGATGAGGCGCGAGTTCATGGCGCCCGCGTTGTTCATGGCCTCGTAGGCCATCCCCGCCGACATGGCGCCGTCGCCGATCACGGCAACCACGTTGTTGGACTTGCCCGCGAGGTCGCGGGCGACCGCCATGCCAAGACTTGATGCGATGGAGGTGGAAGAATGCGCCGCGCCGAAAGGGTCGTATTCGCTCTCGGCGCGTTTGGTGAAGCCGGAAAGTCCGCCGCCCTGCCGCAATGTGCGGATGCGATCGCGCCGTCCGGTGAGGATCTTGTGCGGATAGGCCTGATGTCCCACGTCCCAGACCAAACGGTCTTCGGGAGTGTTGAAGACGTAATGCAGCGCGACCGTCAGCTCGATAACGCCAAGTCCGGCGCCGAGATGCCCGCCGGTGACCGCGACAGCGTCTATGGTCTCCTGGCGCAGCTCGTCGGCGAGCTGGCGCAGTTGGCCGCTCTCGAGGCGCCGCAGGTCGGCCGGCGTCTTGATAAGGTCAAGGAGCGGGGTCTTCGAGGGCTGGGACAAAGGAGGGCTCCACCGACGATCGGGCGCTAACCTAACGGGTCGGCCAGGGTTTAACCAGACGGGCCGGCGAAGGCAAATCGAAACGCTGCGAAGTGCTTAACGTATCTACGCTTTTCTGCGATGCTCGGGGGAACCTGGCGCGTCGCTGAGGCGTTGCCTCAATTGCTCACGAGGGAGCGCGTGCGCGATGACACCACGTGCGAAGTGGCGCGGCTGTTGCCGCAAAGAGTCTCCGATCTTCTCTGCGGTCGCCGCGCTAGCGGCTGCTGCCGCGGGGAATCGCGTCCGTTTCAGGGCCGCTCCGGCACAATACTAGCGTGCGAGTTGAGAAGTGGGCCTTCAGGTCTATCGCAGGAAGCGCAAGTTCGACGTCACGCCTGAGCCGCGGGGGCGTGTGCACCGCGCGCAAGGACATCAATTCGTCATCCAGAAGCATGCGGCGCAGCGGTTGCACTACGACCTACGGCTGGAGCTTGGCGGTGTCATGAAGAGCTGGGCGGTGACGCGCGGCCCAAGCCTGGTTCCGGGCGAGAAACGTCTTGCGGTCCATGTTGAAGATCATCCGATCGAATACAATGCATTCGAGGGAACAATCCCGGCGGGAGAATACGGCGCCGGCACGGTCATGATTTGGGATCGCGGCCAATGGTATCCGGAGGGCGACCCTTACGCCGGATACAAGAAAGGTCATCTGGATTTCAGCCTCGAGGGCAAGAAGCTGCACGGGCGCTGGCATCTCGTGCGCATGCACGGCAGGGCGGGAGAAAAAAAGGAGCCGTGGCTTCTGATCAAATCCAAGGACGAGGACGCGCGCAGCGCGAGCGACCCGGATATTCTCGAGGAGGAGCCGCTCTCGGTCATCAGCCGCCGCTCGATGTCCGAGATCGCCGAGGGCAAGGGGCGCAAGCGAGTTTGGCACTCGAATAAAAGCGTGAAGGAGAACGTCAAGGCTGGCGCAACGAAGGGCCATGCCTTTCTGAGAGGTGCGAGCGCGCACAAAACTTCGCAACAGCGCGCGCGCAGCCCGCGCGACCGGGGCGAATCGAAGAGAACGAGCAAGCGCAGCGCCAGCAGGAGCGAGGACAAGGGCCGGCGGCCGAACGGCGCGCGATTGCCAGAGTTCGTGCCGCCGTCGCTTGCCACTTTGCAGGAGGTTGCGCCGAGTGGCAGAGGGTGGGTGCACGAGATCAAGTTCGATGGCTATCGCATCCAGGCTCGGCTCGATCACGGCAAGGTCCGCCTGCTCACCCGCAAAGGTCTCGATTGGAGCGAAAAATTCCCCAACATCGGTGCCGCGGTCGCCAAGCTCGCTGCGCGCAACGCGCTGATCGACGGCGAAGTGATAGTCGAGGCCGAGACGGGCATTTCGAGCTTTTCCGAGCTGCAGGCGGCGCTCAAGGCAGGCGAGCGGGAACGCTTCGTCTATTACGTCTTTGACCTTCTGCATCTCGACGGCCGCGATCTGACGAACTTGCCGTTGATCGAACGCAAATCCGCACTCGCGCAGCTGCTTGGTCGCGGGAAAGGCGGATCCGTCACATACAGCGAGCACTTCGAGGACGAAGGTCCTGCGGTGCTGCGACACGCCTGCCAAATGGGGCTCGAAGGCATCGTCTCGAAGCGCGCCGACGCCCCCTATCGCAGCGGGCGCTCAGATAGCTTCATCAAGACGAAATGCTCCAACGCCCAGGAACTGGTGGTTGGCGGCTATTCGCCCTCGACGGTCCTGCCCCGGGCGATCGGCGCATTGGCGGTGGGCTATTACGATGATGGCCGGCTCGTCTATGCGGGCCGGGTCGGCACCGGCTACACGCGTGCGCTGGCGCGCGATTTATGGCGGCGGCTGCATCCGCTAGAGAGGACATCGCCGCCCTTCGACCAAATCCCTCGCGCCGAAGCCAGCCGCCGTGATATCCGCTGGGTCGAACCCAAGATGGTGATCGAGGCAAATCTGCGCGGCTGGACCGCGGACGGGTTCGTGCGCCAGGCGGCGTTCAAGGGTGTGCGCGAAGACAAGTCGCCGCAGGAGGTGGTGCGGGAGAAGCCGGTAACAAACGCGGGCGAGAGCGCAAGAGCCGCACCGAAGATCGCGGCAGAGACGGCGAAGGCGATGACGAGGACGTCGAAGACGAAGGCGCGCGCGAGCACGCCCAAGGCCGCGAGCCGCGAGCCGAACGTGGGAGAGGTGCGTTTCACCCATCCCGATCGCGTCTATTGGCCGGATGCAGGCATCACCAAACAGGATCTGGCAAACTACTATCGCTCGGTCTGGGACTGGATGGCGCCGCATATCGTCGACCGGCCGCTTGCGCTTGTCCGTTGTCCCGATGGGACGAGCGGCGACTGTTTCTTCCAGAAGCATGCCTCGGCCGGTCTCACCGAGAAAAATCTCCGTACGGTCGTTGATCGCAACCGTCGGCAGGTGATTGCGGTCCAAGACCCCGACGGCGTGCTCTCCCTGGTGCAGGCGGGCGTTCTCGAGCTGCACGTGCGCGGATCGATGATCGATCGGCTCGACATTTGCAACCGGATCATCTTCGACATCGACCCCGGCGAGGGCGTTGCGTGGACGAGCATCGTGGAGGCCGCACGCGACGTGCGCGAGCAGCTTGCCGCGCTCGATCTGCAAAGCTTTGTCAAGCTTTCCGGCGGCAAGGGCCTGCACGTCGTTCTGCCCATCGATGGGGCCGACTGGCGCACCACCAAGAACTTCGCGCAGGCGGTGGCGTTGGCAATGACGGCCGACGATCCCAAACGATATGTTGCGAAAATCACGAAATCGCTGCGCAAGGGAAAAATCTTCGTCGACTACTTGCGCAACTCGTTGGAGCAGACGGCGGTTGCGGCGTATTCGACGCGCGCCCGCGCGGGCGCGGCGGTCTCCGCGCCGGTGACGTGGGAGGAACTGGGTCGCACCAAGAGCGGCAATCAATACACGCTGCTCAACCTGGGCAGGCGACTAAGTGGGCTCAAGCAGGACCCGTGGAAGGATACCGGTCGGCTGAAGCAGCGCTTGCCCGATCTGCGCGCGCTGCGGCGTCGGTGAGCCTAGCTGACGTCGAGCGGCTCAGTTCCGGTCGGCTTGCCGGCGGCATCGAGCGTGATCTTCTCCACCCGGGCTTCCGCCTGACGCAGTAGCTCCTCGCAGCGGCGTTTGAGCGCTTCGCCGCGCTCGTAGATCGCGACCGACTCCTCGAGCGGCACCTTGCCCTCCTCGAGCCGCTTGACGATCGACTCGAGTTCCTCGATCGCCCGCTCGAAGGGCAGCCGCTTGACGTCGGAATGGGCCTCATCCGGCATGATCGGTCCCGGTGAATCGCACCATATATATAATGTACTCGAGGAAGGGGGGCCACTCTCCCCCGAACTCATGATGACGAGCGGCCTCTGCAAGAGGCCTGGTGGCCCGCGCGCGGGCCGCAGGCGTGTGACGCTCTTTACCCCTGCATCAGCGCAGCGACGTGGGCGGCGACCGAATTTGCCAAGCCCTCGAGGTCGTAGCCGCCCTCGAGCACCGACAGGACGCGCCCGTTGGCGCTCGCGTCCGCGACCTCCATGAGTTTGCGCGTCGCCCAATCGAAATCGGTTTCGAGCAGGTTCAGGTTGGCAAGCGGATCGCGCATGTGGGCGTCGAAGCCTGCGGAGATCACGATCAAATCCGGCCGGAAATCTCGCAGGCGTGGCAGAATGACCGTTTCGAAGGCGGCACGAAATGCCTCGCCGCCGTCCCCCGGGCGCAACGGCGCGTTGACGATCGTATTGTGCTCGCCGCGCTCGTTCGTTGCGCCGGTTCCTGGATAGAGCGGCATCTGATGGGTCGAGCCGTACATCACGCTGCGGTCCGACCAGAAGATGTCTTGTGAGCCATTGCCGTGGTGGACATCGAAGTCGACAACAGCCGCGCGCTCGATCGGTCTCGGTATGGTGGCCCGGGGGGCGCGTGGCGACGAAGGCATTCGCCACCTTGCCGGCCATCACTTCATCGACCGCGTGCACGGCGCCGCCGGCCGCGCGCAACGCAGCCTCGAAGCTCCCGGGTGACATCGTGGTGTCCGCGTCCAGGCCAAGCAGGCCCTCTTTCGGTGTCGCGTCGCGGATCGCGGTGACATAGCTCATCGGATGACAGAGGGCGATGTCCTTCAGCGACCCGCTCGGCGCCTCCACGCGCACGAGCTCCCGAAACCGATCGTGCGCAAGCGCGCGCTCGATTGCGCGCAGCCGATCGGGGCGCTCGGGATGGCCGGCGGGCGTGAGGTGCTGGAGGCAAGCGGGGTGGGTGATGAGAAGCGTGGGCATCGTGCTATCCGAGAAAGGTATCGACGGTCATCTTTTGCCTGCAATGCTCACCCCGGCCGGCGGCGTTGCCCCGTCGGGTACGAAGAAGGTTGGTGCGAGCGGCTCGGCGGCGTCCACGCGATATTTCTCGAAGTCGGTAACTCCCTCGGCCGCGAGGAAGGTGTCGTCGATCAGAAAATTACCGGTGAAACGGCGTGCCGGCTTCTGGAACACGAGGTAGGCCGCGTCGGCCATGATTTCAGGTGTGCGCGACATCCGCATCACCCGCTCGCCGCCGAGCAGGTTCTTGATGGCGGCGGTCGCAATGGTTGTGCGCGGCCACAACGCATTCACCGCGATGCCTTTGTCGCGCAGCTCGCCCGCGAGACCCAGCACGACGAGGCTCATGCCGTACTTGGCAATCGAATAGGCCGTGCTGCCCGCAAACCATTTTTCCTGCATGTCGAGCGGCGGTGAATTCATCAAGATGTGCGGGTTCTCCGCTTTCTCGAGATGCGGAATGGCATGTTTCGACACCATAAAAGTGCCGCGCGTGTTGATCTGATGCATCAGGTCAAAACGGCGCATGTCGGTCTCTACGACCGGCGTGCGCTGAACGGCGCTAGCATTATTGACGACGATGTCGAGGCCGCCGAACGTTGCCGCGGCTTTCTCGATCGCGCCTTTCACCTGCGTCTCGTCGCGCACATCGACGACGAGCGGCAGCGCGTTTCCGCCGGCTCTGGTGATCTCGTCGGCGGCGGTGAAGATCGTGCCCGGCAACTTGGGATGCGGCTTGTCGGTCTTGGCCGCAATCACGATGTTGGCGCCGTCGCGCGCAGCGCGCAACGCGATCGCAAGGCCGATGCCGCGCGATGCGCCGGTGATGAACAGGGTGCGGCCTTTGAGCGTCATGACCTCTCGCTCGTTCCGGTTAGCTGCGGCAAGAACGAATTGTCACGCCAGCGCCGCGTCGGCGTCGTTGACGCTGTCCGCCGCTTCGACGACGGTGCGCTCGAGGCTCTCGGCTCCCACGGCCAGGTTCTCGGCAAAGAAGCGCGCGAGCGCAATACGGCCGCCCGCATCGGCGCCATTGCCGCCAAGTCGCACCGCCGCAAGCGCCTCCTCGGCAAGGAGGGCGCCGCCGGCCGCGAGCGCGAACAGCCGCAGATAAGGTGTCGCTCCGGCCAGCGCCGCCGCGAGATCGTTGCGCTGGCTGCCGAGGAGCCAATGCGTGGCGCGCTCCAGCGCCTCGGTTGCGTCCTGGAGCCGCACGCCAGTCCACCCGAAAGCCGGGTCGTTGCTGGCATTGACGGCTTCGACCGTGCGCTTGATCTCGCCGATATAGGCCTTCACCGTCGCACCGCCTGCGAGTGGCAGCTTGCGCGTAACGAGATCGATGGCCTGGATGCCGTTAGTTCCTTCGTAAATCGCCGCGATGCGCCCGTCGCGGTAGTACTGCGCCGCACCGGTCTCTTCGATGTAACCCATGCCGCCATGAACCTGCACGCCAAGGGATGCGACCTCGTTGCCGATGTCGGTCGAAAATGCCTTGGCAACAGGCGTGAGCAGCGAAGCGCGTTCGTGGGCGGACTTGCGGGCCGCCTCGTCCGAGCCGCGCTGTGCACGGTCAAGCGCGACGGCGGTGGCATAGGAGAGCGCACGCGCCGCGCGCGTGAGCGCGCGCATCGTCAGCAGCATGCGCTTGACGTCGGGATGCGCGATGATGGGGCTTGCGCCGGACTCCGTGCTGGGCGCTCGGCCTTGCTTGCGCTCGCGCGCGTAGGCGAGCGCCTGCTGGGTGGCGCGCTCGGCGATCGCGACACCCTGCAGCGCGACCGACAGGCGGGCATGGTTCATCATGGTGAACATGCAGGCCATGCCACGGTTCTCTTCGCCGACGATAAAACCGGTGGCGCCGCCGCGGTCGCCGTAGACCATGGTGCAGGTCGGAGAGGCGTGAATGCCGAGCTTGTGCTCGAGCGAATGCGCGCGGACATCGTTGCGTGTGCCGAGCGAGCCGTCGGGATTGGGCAGGAATTTGGGCACGAGGAAGAGCGAAACGCCCTTCGTTCCAGGGGGTGCGTCGGCGAGCCGCCCCAACACCAGATGCACGATGTTGTCGGTGAGATCGTGCTCGCCATAGGTGATGAAGATTTTTTGTCCGCTGATGCGATAACTGCCGTCGGGCGCGCGCTCGGCCCGCGTGCGCAAGGCGCCCACGTCGGAGCCGGCCTGCGGCTCGGTGAGCTGCATGGTGCCCATCCATTCGCCGGAAACGAGCTTGGGCAGATAAGCGCGCTTGAGCTCCTCGCTGCCGTGCGCCGCCAGCGCATCGATCGCCGCCATAGTCAGAACCGGGCCGAGGCCGAACGCCATGGCGGCCGAGTTCCACATTTCCAGACACGCGGCGTTGAGCGCATGTGGAAGATCCTGGCCGCCCCATTGCGCCGGCGCGGCAAGCGCGTTCCAGCCACCTTTGGCCCAGGCGTGATACGCCTCCTTCCATCCCGGTGGCGTCGTCACGGCGCCGTCGTCGAAGCGCGCGCCGTCGCGGTCACCGATCACATTGAGCGGAGCGAGGATGTCGGTCGCGAACTTGCCTGCTTCCGTAAGCACCGCCTCGACCACGTCATCGCCGAGATCGCCATAGAGGCCGTCGGCCAGCGCCGTGGCGAAACCCGCCGCGTGATTGAGCGCAAAGGAAATATCGGCAACCGGCGCCCGGTAAGTCATCGTTGCTTTCCCGATGGGACGCTTGTCTTCGCGGCCGAGCGCGTCCACCTCCGCGGAGCGCGTATCTCGACGTCCGCGCGGAGGTGCTCAAGAAGCTAATCTAGCCCTCGCCATGCGCGGGTCAACGCCACGCCGCGCGAAGCGACCGCCGTTGATTGGCCACCTTGCGGCCGCTATGGTCCGCGCGCCGCGGCGGCGCGTAAAGGCGGCTGATGGGGCGTAGCCAAGTGGTAAGGCAGCGGATTTTGATTCCGCCATTCGGAGGTTCGAGTCCTCCCGCCCCAGCCAATGTCTAATCTATTGATAACGTGGTTGTTTTTGTTGCTTCGATCGCGTCGATTTCATCGCCATTTGGC
>WNEP01001140.1_pt1 | contig 21833 bp, 22 predicted proteins | sample 5399961 | NCBI WGS metagenome assembly WNEP01 (sample SAMN13153329, study PRJNA577476) | soil metagenome | isolation source: 20 cm grassland meadow soil pre-rain plot 5 | place: USA:California | collected 2015-09-08 | reverse complement strand
ATTATTGGAAGCTTGATGATTCGCGCCTCCGCAGTTTGGAAACACTGCTGTCGGAGGCGCGGCGAATGCCTCGACGAGCGGTTGGGGCGAGTGGAATTTACCTGTTTGCCCGCGGGGGAGATTAGCTGAGATCATCCTGTCTCTGGCGCCGCTTTGGTTCAGCGAATTCTTCGGATGCGAGATTACCGGCGTAGTGTGACGGGAAATCACCGGCCGTGCACTGACTTACGCGCAGACTCAGCGCCGGGCAAATCATGGCGAGTTTGTAGTAAGCCTTACGTTTATCTTTCAAGGTCCAGCAGGGTGGAAACCACTGTGAAGATTTTCTCTTTAGATAGTTCCGGATAGATCGGGAGAGAGAGACACTGCTGACACAGCGTTTCAGTAGCGGGCAGATTGCCCGGTTTGTAACCGAGGTGCGCGTACGCCTTTTGCAAGTGAACAGGCACCGGGTAGTGCACGGCTGTCTCAACACCGGCATCCTGCAACGCAGACCGCACCCGGTCGCGTTCTGGAGTTTCAATAACGTAACAATGCCACACGCACTCTGAATCGGAAGGATGTGCCGGTAACTTGTATGAAGAGTCTTTAAGCAATTCGGTGTAATACGCCGCGCGGTCAGCACGCGCTACATTCCATGCATCGAGTCGCTTCAGCTTGGTAGCGAGCACTGCCGCTTGGAAGCTGTCCATCCGATAGTTATATCCAATCTCGTCATGCAGGTATTTCTGACTCTGTGCGTGATCGCGCAGGGAACGCGCGCGTTGCGCAATGGCCGCTTCATTTGTGACTAGAGCTCCGCCTTCACCATAAGCGCCAAGGTTCTTGCTGGGATAAAAGCTAAAAGACGAAAGCAGTCCGAATTGGCCGACCCGCGTGCCGCGATATCGTGCTCCATGCGCCTGCGCGGCATCTTCTATTATCGGTAGCCCGTGTCGATCAGCGATTGTGTTGATAGCATCCATTTCTGCAGGCATCCCATAGAGATGGATTGGAATAATTGCTTTTGTCCGACGCGTAATCGCGGTCTCAAGTTTCGCCGGGCACATTGTGCGGCGCGCAGGATCGATATCTACAAAAACAGGTGTTGCACCGACATAGCTAATGGCCCAAGCAGTTGCGATAAAAGTCATCCCAACGGTAATCACTTCATCTCCCGGCCCGATGTCGAGACAGCGCAGAGCCAGATGGAGCGCGCTCGTGCCACTGTTCAGGCTAACGCAATGATCGACTCCGCAGTAGGCTGCGAATTTCGACTCGAAATCTGATGTGGCTGGTCCTTGAGCAAATCTGCCCGATTCGCAAACTTCCTCCAACGCCGCTAATACTTCGGTGCGAATGCTGGCGTATTGAGCTTTAAGATCCAAGTACGGCACGCGGTCCATGTTAGCTTTGTTTAAATTGAAAAATTCCCACTCAGACTGTGGCCGATCAATGTAGGCACAGTAAACAGATCTGGCCACCGATCTGGGCGAACTCCGGAGATTATTGTGGTGCTGTCGTAACCGAAACTTTGTCGAGGACCCGCGTATGGTCCGAATCGTAAAGGCGGAACTCGTACGCGCGGCCGGGTCGGATCCAATTTGCAGTGGCAGAACCCTGACGCGAGGTTGCGAACAACAATTCTTGCTGGCCATCGATCGAAACGTAAACCTTTCCGGGAGTGGCCGTAGTTGTATTCCACGAAATGATAGTCCGGGCAGTATCTTTGTGTGCAGGCACTGGATTTGGCGATGCGGTAATCGTTGGCACAATTTTGCTTCGTAGAAGGCAGAATGCCCGCTCGTCCCGCTCAGGGTGGGCTGGTGTGGAGTTGCCAGTGATTCCGACGCTTACGTACGAGAGAAGATCCCACCCCGTGCGATCGATCAGTCTTTTCAATCCTTCTTCTGAGAAGATCCAGAAGTTCGTGCTGTCGTTGTTACATTCCTGCGGGCCGAGCAAGTATGCTATCGGTTCTTGTGAAATCTGTTGGCCATTGTCGGTTTGCCGAGCTACGCGGGTGCTAAGAAAGCAGTACCTTGCGGTTGTAGCCAGCTTTTCCAGCACGAAGAAAGGATTTTTTAGATGATAGAGAATTCCGAGAAGAAAGATGGCGTCGTATTTTTCCCCGGAGAGAGTGAACTGCGAGTCCAAATCGACCGTTCGTATCGTAACATTTGAGTGCAGAGCTTCCTTAAGAATCCGTGCCCCCTCCAGGCGATTAAAATTGGTGGGTTCGTTGTCGATTAAATCCACGGGCAGATCCATTTTCTCCAAAAGAAATGCAAGGTCACCATCCGCGCCTCCGATATCAGCGATTTTCTGATATGGACCTCGGCACAACTGCAAAAAATCGAGCGTGGCACGTTCCAAAAGCTGCTCCAGAACGCCGAGGTTTCGCAAAGTAGGGTAGGGATACCAGAATGATTGGGGCCGGTGCGCCAGCTTGATTTCCCAAAAATTACGCTCCGTTGTCATGGCGAGCTGGCGAAGCGGAGACTTAGTGCGTTCACAAGTTTTTCGTTGCCGTTTTGGGTCGAGAAAGGCGGCAGCGCCACGTTGCGTGCGGTTGCGGGCTACGTGCGGAAGGCAGTCAGAAAAGCGGCGGAACGCTTCCGACAGCGTTGCTCCGGAGTCGTTGCCGCGCCCAACGGCGAGAAGCTGCTTTAGTGTCACGCGGTAATCTGGCGCAGCGGGCGGCCAGCGACAGATAGGCCTAGCCGAATGTTTTTGTAGTACTGAGTCCTACAGGCGTCCGGTTGTATCTAACATCAGAAAGTAAATGTTCACTTTACATTGGTAGCTTCTTCCCAGCGGATAGCTGCGCGGAGCAGCTCGCCTAGGGAGCTGACTCCGAATTTTTCTTTTGCGCGCGCGCAGTAAGCTTGCACCGTTTTTAGACTGAGGTGGAGGTCCTCCGCGATCTCTGAAGTCGTCCGCCCCTGGCCGAGGAGCCGGAATATTTCCAATTCACGATCGCTTAACCGTTCCACAGGAGAAGCCCCCGCGGTTTTGGGAGAAACGCTGAGTCTGCGGGCCATTGTGTTAACGACCCTTTCACTTACGTAAACACCGCCCTCCAGCACCCGGCGGATGCAAGTTAGGACGCTCTTGGTGGTCTCGCGTTTCATTACATAACCACGTGCCCCAGCTCGGAGCGCCCGCTCCGCATACAACGCTTCGTCATGCATTGAGAGGACGATTAATGCAACCAGCGGGAATTGATTGTCCAGATTCTTGACTAGTTCCAATCCAGATTCGTTTTTCAGGGAGATATCGATAAGGGCGACATCCGGCCGTGTTTTTGCAATGCCGTTGACAGCTCCAGCCCAATCTTCCGCTTCGCCACAGACTATGAGGTCGGTCTGGCCATTGATAAGGTTAGTAAGCCCCTCACGGACCAGCGGATGATCGTCAACCAAAAAAATCCGGCGCCTGGGCGGCATCGTGATAGAAGGGCTTGAGCTCATATCGCGAAATCTAATTCGCTCTCGCTCGGAATCTTTAGCTTGCAAGTCGCAACCGTTCCGCTGCCGCCATTTCGCTGGACGCTTAACGCTGCGTCGATCAGCGCTGCGCCGTGGCGCATCAAGCGAAGTCCCAGCCCTTTTGAGTTTGACGGCTTATCGGGGAACCCAACTCCATCATCTATGATCGCGAGAGTAAGTTCGGAACCATCTATAGTAACGCGAATATCGATATTCTCGGCAGCAGCGTGTTTTGCCGCGTTCGTGGCCGCCTCCTGAGCAATCCGGTAGAGTTGCGTAGCAACGGCAGAATCGCGTAGTGGAATTGACTCTTCTCCGTGAAAAATGCAGTTGATCGCGAATCGCTCGCTTATGTTTTCCGCCAGACCTTCCAGGGCTACGCTTAAGCCGTCCGCTTCGAGTTCCGGCGAAAAGAAACCGCGAGCCAAATTACGGGTGAGATCAATCCCTTCCTCGACGTAGCGCACAAGCTTCTCGGCCTCGGTTACCTCTGGCGCGGACTTTGTGGCGAGTTTCTCCTTTAATACTTGAGCCGCCAGAGCGGTCCCTGTCAGGTGTTGGCCGAGCCGGTCGTGCAGGTCCTGTCCCAAACGTCGTCGTTCACGATCTGCCACTTGTGCGATTTCCCGGTCGAGCCGCTGGCGCTCAGCCATCTCGCGCTGCAGAGCTGCTGTCCGTTCCTGAACGCGTCGATCCAGCTCGCCGACGAGTATCCGTAGCTTGGATAAGACTGCAGCAAACAGGGCATAGGATACAAAGGCCATTCCCGCATTCCAGAAACCGAGAGCAGGGATTCCGGCGGCAACGTCTGACAGCATCGATACTGCAATGCTGATAACGGCAATTCCCAGACCCATAAAGAAGGTGCCAAACCAGGCTGCTAAAGAAATGGGCAGAAGATAGAAGAGGAGCAGCGGGCGCTCGTATCCAGTCAGGTAATCCACGTATCCTACGACGCCGACGAGAAGAAGACACGTGATGACCAAGGCCTTCCAACAGTATAAAAAGCGAAAAAGGCTGTGTGCGTTGGTTCTAATCTTACGAAGTTCAATCCCGCTTGGAGCCTTCATCATTGGCAATTTGATCAATCGAGAGCGCACAACCGGGGAAAGACTAATCAGAAATTTAAGCGTGTTTGAAGGGCTCAGTCATAGCCGCGATTTTGCTTCTCAAAAGTCCGAATAAGCCGTTGAGCTTCTTTGCAGGTCTTGTCCAGGGCGGCCACATATTGCGTCCGTTGTTGAAATTCGGTCTCGAGTGCATCTGCTGCAGCAGGCGATGGTTCAGTCGACTGGGCTGTTATTTCCAATTCAGCTGAAAGTCTTATTGCTTGCTCAACCAGCGCCGGGTCGGTAGCCGGATCGTCAGCGACAAAATCATTAGGGACGTTAGAGCTATTAATCCGTTGTCCAAGCGGTTCAAGGCATTTGCCTGTATAGGGTTCCTGGAGGAAATCGAGCAACGAATGCATCGCCGGTTCCGGATTACTGATCAAGTCTGCATATCGCAGGCGATAAACTACCTCCGGTCCATAGGCTTCCTCGGCTTTGATGCACGCCTTGACAGTTCGAAGCCAATACTTGTATGCCTTTTCTTCATTAGGAACCAACTGAATCCCCGCTACCCGATGAAAATTGAGCATCGAACGCACGACAGCGCGGGCGTCACGGCAGATGTGGACGAAGAGAGCATCAGGAAACAGCCTGCGTAAACCACAGATGTGGTGAGAATATTCGGGCGTCCCGTCGACCCAACGACCTTTAGGTTCCGAACCTTTAATCGTTGCCTGGCGTTTTCGCTCTAGGTCCTTGCGGTGGCGCAGGATCAACTCGTTGACGCTTTGACCGACGGTAGCGAACAATTCGTTTTCTCGAATTTCCATTGCGCTCAAGATGGAGCGCTCGCCGCGCGCGGCGCCAATTTGGTAGCTAATAGCCAAGCTGACCGCGAAGTCTCCCATCCAATTTGACTCTGGCACGGGAAACATATTCGGGTGCTGCCCCAGACACCAGGTTAGAATGCTAGTTCCGGAGCGGGGTGACCCCACGACAAAGATCGGCTTGTTTATCTGATCTTGCATTTCACGCAGAAGTTCTCCCTCTTCGGAAGCCCCTTCACTTTATGACTTTTCCGCCTTTCCTCTATAACATCAAGGCTTACAAAAGCGGTCCGGTGCGCTCCTGCTTTCAGAAACTATCATTCTTGCGGCGCAGATAATGAATGTGTTTTTGCAGGTCGCCGGCGCATCCAAAAACTACCTCCGCGCGGCCGTGGTGAATTGGTAAAGGTAGCGTTGAGTTCTTCGATGTAGCGGTGAACCAAGTATGCATTGGCCATCAACACTTCGAATTCGGAATTAAAGCTCAGAAATGCTTGGAGTATATATTGCTCTGTCCAAAAACGAAGCTCGTCCATCACCCAGTCGCGGCGATAATCAAAAGGCAAAAAGATATCGTGGATGTGTACGATCACGCCTGGTTTGAGACGCGGCAGGACTTCCAGGAAAAGATAATTCACGTCTCCGCCGATCTTTACGGTATGAGAACTGTCGATGAACAGAATATCGCCCGAATCAAGTTGCGAGAAAAATCCTATGTCGATGTCTTCCACCTTCTTCTCTATCAAGGAATGTAGCCCGGGGAATCCGTCCCGGAGAAAATCAGGCGGAAACGGCTCGATGCAGATCAGGGCTGAGTTCTTATTCTTTGCAATGGCCTCGGCTGCGACGAGAGAAGAAAACCCGCCGCCCACCTCGATGATCAATCGTGGTTGAAAGTGGCGGATCATACAATAAGCGGCCAGCGCATCCGTGCCATCAAAGAGTCCGTTATTAAAATGAAAGCGGCCTGGTTTACCGGTTGGCTGGACCGGGAACTGATCGTATTCGTGACGAAATTTTGGAAAGTGATTCCGTAGTAGGTCGAGCTGCATCGCGTCGTTCATGTCAATGCCGACCAATTCGCTGGGCCGGTCCCAAAGAGTTTCAGGCAGGGACTGCGTATCAGGAATCGGTTGATAGAAATGGACCGGTGTCACATGAAAACGGTGTCGCTCCCACAATCGAAAAATGTCGCGAAACCTTGCGCTGTGGAGGCAACGCGGCACGATTTTGGCGAGAGAGCGTGATAGCAGACTCATGCCGATGTTTCCGCGCGTCGCCTCTAGCACGACTTCATCCAGAAGCGGTTGCAACGAGTTGCTGTCGCGCCTCACCTTTACCGAATCGAGCTGTCTGTCAGGTTGGCTGGCCGGAAAAAGGCGGAACTCGTATTCTGTCGAGTCCGCGATCCAATCTATCTCAACCTGCCCACATTTTGCTCCCCGGGTCACAAGCTTCTCTTCACCGGCGGAGGTCGTCACCCGAATCTCGCTGCCACTAGGATCGTTTGTTTCCCATGCAATCACAACGGGCGACTCTTCCTCAGAGGGCACGGGGTTGGGCATGGCCGCGATCTTGCCCGTGATCGTCTTTGGTTGAGGTGCCTTAATCACACTCGTTTGAAAGCGAAAACCTCGCGTTTCACGCACTGATTCCGACACCGGGGTCGCGTTGTTTTAAGCTCTGAGATAACACTTCCGCAGGTTGGACGTGTTGATTATTGAACAAGCGTTCCAACCTCTCCCGGGCGACCTCCGTCGAGTAAAGTGAGCGAGTTTTCGCAATCCCATTTTGGGAGAGCCGGTTCCAAAGTTCAGGGGACTCGTAGAGCGTCACTATAGCCCGGGCAAATTCTTCCGGTTCATCCGCGACAAGAACATCTTCGCCGAAAGTAAGCTCCATGCCTTCCACGGCCACTGAGGTTGCGACGACTGGCACACCCCACGCCATACTTTGATTGATTTTCCCCTTTACACCCGCACCAAATCGCAATGGCGCAATCGATAATCTAACGCTCTCAAAGAAGGGATGGACATCCGTTGCAATCCCGTGATCACAATATTTTCACCGGCTAACGCAACGACTTCCGGCGGCGGCTTATCGCCGATGATGTAGAACTTGGCTTCGCCCAGGCGTGCGTTTACTATGGGATAAATCTTCTTCAGGAAAAAGAGAACGGCATCCGTGTTCGGCGTGTGCTGGAAGCCGCCAATGAAAAGAAAGTCCCGCCGCAGTTCAAACGGAGTGCTCGAGCCGGGAATATCCACAATGTTTGAAACGAGCTGAATGGATTTTTCGGGCCACTTCTCCTGGAGGAGTTTCTGTTCAACGCTGCTCGTTACCCAGGTCTCATCAGCCTGGCGGATCAGATCATATTCCATTTCTTCTTTCTGCCGTGCTTTTTCTCGCGCCTCCGGATCGACGCTGATCTGAGCCTCTCTGTGCGCACGAAGCGAGTGTAAATCGACGGTATCAAAGATGATGCGGCTTCGCGGCGCGTGCCGCCGGACATCTGCAATATGTTTGCGAGCAAAATCGCACCTGCTTAGCACCACGATATCGAAATCGGAACCGTGCGAAATGAGGTAATCACGGACGTTCTTGACGTAAGGATGATAGACCACTTCAATTCCGCGCTTTTGCAGCTTACGTGTGTAAAGGGGCACGTTCGCTAAATTATCGGGAATGAAGGTGACGCGATGACCAAGTTGCCGGAGAAGTTTGAGGACTTGGAACATGCGCAGCGATCCTGAATCCCGGTCGGGGCTTGGAACATAATGGTCTATCACCAGAATGTTCTTTCGGCCCGCGGGCGCCTGCCGGAGGAATTCTGCATCGCCGTTGGCTGGTTTTGTTACCAGTTGTGCAGCCCATGCTTTCGCAAACGTCGAGCGGTTAATATCCTGGTACTTCTTGGTCCCTGTTGTTATGTCGGTTCCACCAGTTGTTCCCTCGTAATGAACAACCTCACTCAGCGGCTGATATAACACCTTGTAACCAGCTTGACGAACCTTGAATGCCAAATCAGTATCCTCGTAGTAGGCAGGCGCGTAGCGCGGATCGAACCCGCCCACGCTCTGAAACAGAGATTTCGGAATCATCAAGGCTGCCGCTGAGCAATAATCAACTTCGCGCAGATAATTGTATTCCGGTTTCGCAGGGTCATCGAACTTGCCATAGTTCCAGCCCGATGCGTCTCGCCAGATGACTCCCCCTGCTTCCTGCAAGCGACCATCGGGATAAATAAGCTTTGACCCAACGATGCCAGCGTACGGATCTTCGACAAATGTATCCATGAGTGCCTTTAACCAGCCAGCCCTGACAAGCGTGTCGTTGTTAAGGAAGACGAGATATTGGCCGCGTGCCTTTTCGCCACCGCGATTGCACGAACTAATGAAACCCGAATTCGTCTCGTTGCGCACATAAACGGCCCCTGGTATTCGCGGGAGAGCCTCTGCAGTCTTATCCGTAGAGCAATCATCCACCACGATAACCTCAAAGCGCTCCGTTCCCTGATGCTCCTGAAGTGCGGCCAGGCAGGCTTGGGTAAAGCGAAACTGATTGAACACTGGAACGACGATTGAAATTTCGACCTGCTCGTGAACCGGAAACTCGATTGGACGCGTCGGCTCGGGAGGTTCAGCGGGTGCCACTCTTTGCCCAGGGACGGAAAGTGTGCCTGAAATCAGCGCTTGGATTTGATCATCAATTGCAGCCACCTCGGGATGCGTGGCTCGCCACTTTCGATATGCTGAGACGATCTTTTCCAAATGCCCATAACCCAATAAGGCTCGCGACTTCCGGGAAGAAAGTTTTGCCTTTAAAGCCGCAATGGGATTTGCAATCTGCCAGCGCGCCGAAGAGCGGAGCCGGGCTGCTGCGTCATTAGTCTCGTCCAAAAACCGGCAAAGCCTGTCTGCCGCTTTCAGTTGCAGGCGTAGACGCTGTCGCAGCTCGCTTTCTCGCTCTTCGCTTTCCGCCAAGCTAATACTTTTGTCGCGAAGGCCGGCCGTGAGTTCTTCGACTTGCAATTTGTGGCGCGCTTCGGCTTGCGTAAGGAGCTCGCGGTAGAGATCCTCAATCTGCGCGATCCTTTCCGGAACGAAAGCATTTAGCCTGGTGACGCTCCCGGGAAGCAAATTGGGCTCGTTCTGTTTGGTGGCTTGCCGTGCGTTGGCCATGCTTGCTTTGCCGTCCCGCGTCCTTGATGCTTCAGCAGTCAAACCGCGATAAAGCTCGATTACTTCCGGAGCGACCCGGGCATCAATCAGCTGCTCAACCGTGAAATGAGTATTGCGTCTTCGCGTTGTTACTAGGGCCGCTGCACTAGCTACTTGCACATCTGGCAAACCAATGAAATCCGTGATTCGCCGCAATTCGAATTCCGGCTCTTGGAAAAAGAGATCGTAATGGGTAACGAGTCGCTGCTTCCCATTTACTGCCTCGATCAATCGGCGGTTATAGATTTCCCACAGCCGCAAACCGAACGAATAAGAGCTTCCATTTCGTTTCCGCATCGAGTGGGCGACCTCGAGCGGGTTCCGCACCATGATAAGGGTTTTAAGTTTCGGCAACAGCTGCTGCCAGAACGGCAGAGTCAAGCTATTGCGGGGGTCTTTCCAGCCCCACACACGTGTGGAATTAAATCGTTCGATCAGCAGCCGCGCTTTCAGATGCAAAGGATCCAGTCGCGAGCTCGTAAAGCTCTCGTCAGCTCTAGGCGGCAGATCCCAGGACCCACCAAGCTCATGCAACAATTCATCGTTGAGTGCCACAAATCCCAGGTGTTCCCAGAAACCATCAGGGTTATCGGCCTGCGGCGGCATCAATTCGTTCTCTGTGCCCAGGTAGAGTCCGCAGGCGTTCAATAGCTTGGTGAGCATCGAGGTGCCTGAGCGGTGCGCCCCGGCAATGCAGATCGCTGTCTGGATATCAGCGCTATTTTTCACTCAAAATGCTTAAACAACGATGGGCCGCGCAGTGCGTCAAGCCGATTAGTCGCAGGTGATAGCTGGCGGCGTTGGACGCGATCCCTGTCCGGAGTCTTTGTGCTGCAAAAAATGTTCGTCGCACAAAGTGCCAGCTACATCTAACTTCTAACCCGATGCAGCGAAGCGACGGCCGCGGGCCTGATGAGATCCGTCCGCTCAATTTCGAGTTGAATGTCGCGCCGCATGCGAGCGGATCGCTGCTCGTCTCAATGGGTAAAACGCGCGTGATCTGCGCGGTGACAATCGAAGAAGGAGTGCCGCGCTGGATGAAAGAGCAGGGGGTTACCGGTGGCTGGCTCACAGCCGAGTATTCGATGCTCCCATATTCGACTCAGCCGCGCAAAGCTCGCGATATTGCAAAAGGGCGCATTGACGGTCGCAGCGTGGAGATTCAACGCTTGATTGGCCGGTCGCTGCGGGCGGTTATGGATCTTGAAAAACTTGGGCCGCGCACGATCTGGATCGATTGCGACGTGTTGCAAGCTGATGGCGGAACGCGCACCACGGCAATTACTGGTTCCAGCCTCGCCCTAGCAATAGCGTGCCGGAAATTTGTACGGGAAAAAAAGCTCGACGCGCCGCCGATGCAAAAATTGGTCGCTGCAGTTAGCGCCGGGATTCTGGATGGTCAGGCCCTGGTGGATCTTAATTACGAAGAAGACAAGCTCGTTACGGTTGACTTCAACCTTGTGGCTACCGAAGACGACGAATTCGTAGAACTGCAAAGCTCTGGTGAAGAAGCGACGTTTTCCGGATTACAGCTGGACGAGATGCTCGCACTCGGCCGCAAGGGTATTGGCGCATTGATCAGTGCCCAGCGCGCTGTTTTGGCGCGAATCATGGTTTCTCCGCCGGAGCGCTGACGCTGTGGAATTGTAGGGCGTCTGTGCCAGACGCTGATCATATGTTCTTGCATTGGCGTTTCACAGAAACGCCCTACAATTATTGCCCGAAATGAAAAGAGCGCTGATCACCGGCATCACCGGTCAGGACGGAAGTTATTTGGCCGATCTGCTGCTTGAGAAAGGTTACGAAGTCCACGGGATTATTCGCCGCGCCAGCACATTTAACACCTCGCGCATTGATCATCTTTACGCTGATCCCCACGTAAACGGCGTACGAATGTTTTTGCATTACGGCGACCTTAGCGACTCGGTAAATCTCGTGAAGCTTCTTTACGCATTAAAGCCCGACGAAATTTATCATCTTGGCGCACAAAGCCACGTGCGTGTGAGCTTCGACATTCCGGAATATACCTCCGATGTTACCGGCGTAGGTACAATTCGCATCTTAGAGGCAATTCGCGAAGCCGGATTGCGTTCTCGTTTTTTCCAGGCCTCCAGCAGTGAAATGTTTGGTAAGGCCCAACAAGTGCCGCAAACCGAGACAACGTCTTTTTGGCCACGCAGCCCGTACGGCGTGGCCAAAGTTTTTTCGTATTGGGCCACAGTTAACTATCGCGAGAGCTACGGTCTTTGCGCGAGCAACGGCATCATGTTCAACCATGAAAGCCCGCGACGCGGGGAAACTTTCGTTACCCGCAAGATCTCGCGGGCGGTTGCCGCGATTAAGCATGGTCTGCAAAAGGAATTGTTCCTCGGCAACCTCGACGCAAAGCGTGACTGGGGATACGCGCCTGAGTATGTCGAAGGCGTGTGGCGAATTTTGCAAACAGGGGAAGGAGACGACTTCATCCTTGCTACCGGCGAAAGCCACACGGTGCGTGAGTTTGTCGAAACCGCCTTTGGTTACGCGAATCTTGATTGGAAGGAATTCGTAAAGCACGACCCGCGATATGAGCGGCCGGCTGAAGTGGACGTACTGCTCGGGGATGCTTCGAAGGCCAAGAATATTCTCGATTGGGAACCGAGGGTGCGATTCCATGAACTGGTGCGGATCATGGTGGACGCGGACATGGATTTGCTCTCACGCAACACGCCCCGGGACCATCTCGGCAAACTGCCGTAGTGTTAATGAATCTGAAGAGCGCGGCAGCTTACCGCATTACAAATGGCGCAGGGTTCGCGGCGGACATGGAATGAGCCGAGACTAAAGCCGGAACCGCGCTGGCAAGCGGCGTGTCTACGATGGTGACTTCGGCGCCGATTCCAACGACGTTGTACAACTGTATGATGTCGCCGGATCGCATCCGGATGCATCCGTAGCTCGCAGGTGAGCCGATTTTCCATTCCTCTGGCGTCCCGTGAATATAAATGTCTCGAGAGAACGCGTTGGCGTTCTGCGCCTCCAATCCTCGCAACCAGAGAATTCGGGTCACGATCGGATCGCGCCCGGGTGAGTTGGCTAGAACGATTTCGCCAGTCCGGCGCCGGTCTTTGAATACGGCGCCCGGCAGCGCATTATCGCCAATTTTTTCCGCGATCCGCAGTTGCCCCAGTGGTGTAAACCTGCTGCCCGGCCAATCACCGAGTCCGAATTTCGACGTCGAGACCGGATAGATGGCCATGACATTGCCGCGGTCAAGAAGAGCCAATTTCTGCTCGCGTGTGCTCACCACGATCTGATGCCTTGTATCCGGCGCGGCGCAGGAGGCGACAAAAAGCGCAAGAAGCAGAAGGTAAGGACGCATTGCCGAGCCAGTCGTCTTACTTCGCGTTTTCGGCGCGCCCTGTAGTCGCAAGATATCAGTCTCGATTTTCATTCCCGATTGAACCTGAAAAACTTCTCTGCAGTTTCGGTTGTTGCTTCGGCGATCTCCTCTAACGATGTCTGCCGCGCTGCAGCAATCGTTTCCGCTACGATGCGCGTATGCGCAGGTTCGGAGCGCTTTCCGCGAAAAGGGACAGGCGCCAGATATGGGCAATCGGTTTCCACCATAAATTTCCAAAGCGGAATGTGTGCCGCGACTTCTCGCACGGATGCGCCGTTTTTGAAAGTCACAATTCCGGTGAATGAAACGAGGTGGTCAAGATCCAAAACTTCCTTCGCCTGATCAAGCGAACCCCCGAAACAATGAAAAACCCCGCGCAATTTGCCCGTGTATGGATGCATGATGTTGAGCGTGTCCGCCCAGGCGTCGCGTTGATGGATTACGGCATTGAGCCCCAGCTCCACGGCGAGATCTAGTTGTTGCTGAAATAAACTCGGGACCTGCTTTTCCTTCGAAACTTTTTCACTCGGCAACCGGTGATAATCGAGCCCCGTCTCGCCGATGGCCACCACTCGCGGGTTTTTTGCCAATTCGCGCAGCGGCGTAAAAACATCTTCCTCAGCTTCTTCAACGTAGGTGGGATGAACCCCAATTGCCGCGTAAACGGCTGGATACTTTTCCGCAAGATCAATCGCACGCCGGCTACTTTCGACCGACGTGCCGATGGTGATAATACGCGTCACGCCCGCATCAGTCGCGCGACGAAGCACGTCATCCAGATCATGCGCGAAATCGGGAAAATCGAGGTGGGCGTGGGTCTCTATAAGCATTGCAGATTGTGAATGCGGATCGCGGATAGTTTTCAGTGATCTTGTCTTTCCGCAATCAGCAATCCGAAATCCGCAATTGATTTCACCATTCCAATATCGTGCTCGCCCAAGTAAGCCCACCCCCAAAAACGACCATCAGAACATAATCACCGCGCTTGATCCGACCAGTACGATTCGCTTCGTCGAGCGCGATTGCTACAGCCGCGGCGGATGTGTTGCCGTAGCGATCCAGATTCACAAACATCTTGTCGCGCGAGATGCCGAGCCGGTCGGCGATGGCCTCCATGATGCGGAGGTTTGCCTGATGCGGAATAACACAGGCGATGTCTTCAATGGAGAGCCCAGCTTGGTCGAGGACTGTCCTGGCCGCCTTCAGCATCGCGGTGACGGCTTGTTTGTAGACTTCCTTGCCCGTCATGTGGATCGTTGCCAAATGCATATCGACATTTTCCCGCGTGATCGGGCAGCGCGAACCGCCACCCGGCATGAATAGAATATCGGTGTACTGGCCGTCGCTGCCGATGTGTGTGCTGATGACACCGTGCGCGCTCCCCCGGTGGCGCAAAACAGCAGCGCCAGCGCCGTCTCCAAAAAGGACGCAAGTGTTGCGATCGGTCCAGTTCGTGATCGACGTTAATTTGTCGGCTCCGATCACCAGGACAGTGTCATGCGTATGCGAGGTAATGAATTGCTGCGCGATCTCAAGGCCAAAGAGAAAACCAGCGCATGCCGCCGAAATATCGAGACACGCGGCGTTGGTTGCCCCGATCTTCTTCTGAACGAAGCAGGCCGTGGCCGGAAAGAGCATGTCGGGAGTGGCTGTTGCCACCATAATGAGGTCGATTTCTTTAGGCGATATCCTTGCTTGTTCGATTGCCTTTAGCGCTGCTCTGGCCGCCATATCGCTCGTGTTTTCATCCTTCGCGGCAATACGCCGTTCCTTGATGCCGGTGCGAGTAGTTATCCAATCGTCGCTCGTATCAACCATGCGAGACAGGTCCTCGTTGGTCAGAGTCTTTTCGGGCACATAGCTGCCCGTGCCGATGATTGAGACCGTGCGCAGCGCTTTATTGGAGCGCGGGCTCGAGCGGGGCTGTCGTTTCATGGTAACGGCGAATCTCCTCGACGATATGCGGGTTCACCTGCTGTTCAATCGACTCTGCCGCCACCCGCAGCGCGTTTTTGATCGCCAGCGGCGTGCTCGCACCATGTGCGATGATACAAATGCCGTTGACGCCGAGAAGCGGGCTGCCGCCGTATTCTTCGTAATTCGTCTTGTCCTTAATCGTCCCAATAGCATTCTTCGTGAGGAATGCGCCGACTTTTCGCATCGTTGTGCGCATGAGCTCGTGTTTGAGCCATTGAAACATCGCCACCGCTATCGATTCGCACGTCTTCAAGATTACGTTGCCAACGAATCCGTCGCACACGACAACTTCAACCGGATCTTCAAAGAGATGACGGCCTTCTATGTTGCCAACGAAGTTAAGCGAACTTGGTCTCAGCATCTTGAACACTTCCTTGGTCAATTCGGTGCCCTTAACATCCTCGTCGCCGAGCGAGACCAAACCAACGGTCGGATTCTTGTAATGGAGAACATGACGTGAATAGACAGAGCCCATGAACGCGTATTGAAGAAGATGTTCTGGGCGCGCATCGATGTTCGCGCCTGCGTCGATCAAAACGAAGACATTCGTTTCCGTCGGAAGCACCGCCGCGATACCCGGTCGATCGATTCCTGGCAAAGTGCGAAGCTTAATTGTACCCGCGGCGACGGCTGCGCCCGTGTGTCCCGCGCTCACTACGGCATCGGCGTCACCGCGCTTCACAAGATCGACAGCGCGGCTCACGGAAGAATCTTTTTTTCTGCGAACTGCCGTCCAGGCGCGATCGCTCATTTCCACCACCTGGGTAGAATGCACAATGTCGATCCGTGAATCGTTGCATTGGTGCTTGCGCAACTCGTTTTCGATCTTGGCGGAATCTCCCACCAGATAGAGCCTCGTGATCTGCTGGTAATCGCGCAACGCCATAACGGCGCCGGCAACGAGGTTAGGCGGACCAAAATCACCGCCCATCGCATCGAGGGCGATCTTCATTAGTGCGAAACTTTGCGAAGTTTAGTCGCGGAATGCAAAGTGAAAATTGTAGCTGCTTCGCTCGGCGAAGCGTCGTGCCAGCTATACAAGATTGGGCGTCGCCTGCAGGGCGACGGCCACAGCTATTTGCTTTCGAGCGTCAACACCTGTCGCCCGCGGTAATAACCGCACGATGGGCAGACGATGTGCGACGGCAGAGTGCTTCCGCACTGGGAACATTTGTTCAGACGCGCGGCGTGCCAGCGATTCGCTGCTTTGCGCGTGCGTAACCGCATTTTGGATGTTTTGCATTTTGGGACTCCCATATGGAAAGCGAATCAGGAAAGCAGGAAATCAGGAAAAAACAATGTGAATGTCGTGATTCGTGAATTGTGAATCGATACCGATGTAGCGAATGTCGATTTAACGATTCTCGATTTTCAGCTTGTCCAAGGCGCTCCAATCCAACTTCCGCTTGGCGTCCTGATCCGCAGTTACAACCTCTTTCACCTTGCAAACCCGATCACCGTCCCTGTCGCAACGCGGATGCGCCGGCAGGTTTAATAAAATGTCCTCGCGCATAAAGGGGGTAAGATCGACGGTCTCCGGCCCGTGGAGTTCCAAGTGCACCGCGAAGACAGGAACTAAGATTTCGTGCACAAATTTTTCGAGACACGATACACAGCGCAGCTCCACGGGTTGTGACAGCGAGCCGTTTGCCCAGAGCCCGCCCCCTGCTACGCCCACATCGATATCGTAATGCAGGCGGCCAGCGCAAAGAATTCCCTCTGATTCCAAGTCCTGGATCGGGCAATCCTCCTCCCCTTCCAGATGCAGACCTTGGGCTGAAATTTGTTTCAGATGCACTTTCATGAGTCAAACGTTTCAGAGTTAATCAATGAAATTTCCTGGTCAGTGCTTTAGCTACACAAGCCGGAACAAAACTGGAGATGTCGCCGCCAAGTCGCGCGATTTCTTTTACGATGCGAGAGCTAAGGTACGTGTATTCCTCCTTTGGCATTAAAAAAATCGTTTCTACCGCGGCATCCAGTTGCCGATTCATGAGGGCCATTTGAAATTCGAACTCGAAATCGGACACTGCGCGCAAGCCGCGGACGACCGCTCCCGCTTTTTCTGTCCTGGCGAACTCGACGAGTAGCCCCTTGAACTCAGCGATTCGCACGTTGTTGATTTTGCCGGCAGTCTCGCGCAGAAGGTCGAGGCGTTCTTGTAATGAGAAAAGCGGTTGCTTTTCGTCGTTGTGGGCTACAGCCACAACGATTTCGTCGAAGAGTTTTCTTGCGCGCTCGATCACATCTAGGTGACCGTTGGTTACCGGATCAAAGCTGCCTGGGTAAATTGCCCGTCGCATTTACAAAAATTCGCAGAGGAACTTGGAAATGAAAAGCGGATTGGTGGGCGTGTGTGCCGAGCGCTTGGTCTCCGTCTTGCCGATTTTCACTGGAGCGCGACAGTCCAAAAGGTCTCATGCCCGATCCTTCGCCATATAAAACAATCGCCGTGGCAACAACGTTTTCTCCACGGTTCAGACAGGTTCTTGCTGAAGCGAAGCGAATTCGAGAACGTTTTGGCGCGGATCTTCATCTGATCTATGCGGGCAACCGAGGTGAAGAGATAGCAAAGAAGTTTAGCAACGCTCTCGCAGATCTACACCTTCCGGCCGATTCAACGATTCATTATGAACAGGGAGACCCATCCGAAGCTATTCTGCGCACGCTCGCCCGTGAGAAGATTGACATGATCGTCGCAGGTGCGCTGGAAAAGGAAGTAGTGTTGCATCCGTTTCTCGGCAATGTCGCGCGTCATCTGGTGCGACAGGCGCCTTGCTCGGTAATGCTCTTCACCAAACCGGCGGTTAAACCCCAGCCACTGCGCCGGATTGTTTTTGTTGCCGATCACTCCGATGACGCATTGCAGGGGTTAAAAAGAACGCTGCCACTCGCTGCCGCGGAATCTTGCGAGCGGCTGTACGTCATTCGTATCATTACTACGTTCGACCAAGCCCGGGCATCAATTCGCGCCGATGCGGGGAAAGGTGAAAAGCCTCAAACCAAGAATGAGGAAGAAGAGGCTCTGGAGCAATTCGTTCTGTCAGCTGGTGAAACCGCGGTTCCCATGGAAGCGCGCTGCATTCGGGGCAACACTGGTTTGGTAGCCTCGGATTTTGTTCAATCAGTAAAAGCTGATCTGCTGGTAGTGCCGCTGCACAAGAACGGCGAAGGCAGTGAGCCGCTTCCCAGCAACATTGCTTGGATTACTGACCTCATTCCATGCAATCTCTGGCTGATTCGCTAGATCCAAGGAACGGCGGTTTTCAAATCGCCGAAATCGGCCGTCTGGAGATCACCACTCCTTGATTGTTCGGCGCCAATATTGGTGATTGTCTCCTCTGATGCAGGACGCGCCTAAATTTCAACCGTACGGTTTACCGCATCTCACGGTCATTTTTCTTACGATCGTCCTGCCGTTCGCACTTGCAGCCATCGTCCAGCGCACAAGATCGCAGCGACTGGAGAAGGTTATCATCGGTGTGCTCTCAGCCGTGCTTCTTGTGAACTATATCGTCTATTTACTTTTTATTCGCAGCCAAGGCCTGGTGGACTGGTGGCAAATGCTGCCGATGCAAATGTGCGACTGGGGCATGGTCGTTGTGATTGTGGCGATGTGGACGGGAAGCCAGCGATGGTTCGAGGTGGCATACTTCTGGGGCATCGGGGGCACCTTGCAAGCCGTGCTCACACCAAACCTGCGGTTTGGTTTTCCAGATTGGCGTTTCATCAGTTTTTTTACTTCCCATTGTGGGATCATCATCAGTGTGGTCTTCTTAATGTTGACGCGCCGATACCGGCCATATCCGATGTCGATCGTGCGGGTGTGGTTGTGGTCGGAGTTTTATTTCGTCGTCACGCTGATCACCGATGAGATGACTGGCTTTAACTATGGATTTGTGCTGCACAAACCGGAGGCGTTTTCCATTTTAAGTTTTCTCTCCGATTCGCGACCGCTGTACCTTCTGCAAATGCACGGAGTCGCACTGCTCTTTTTCCTCGGATTGTATGCGCCATTTGCGGTTGTCGATCTCTTTCGACGTGGGCAATCGACTGGCGGTTCAGGTGAACCGCCGCTATCTGAGATAGAGCGAGTGCCGAGATAGGGGCGATTGACCTCAATCGCCCGCATCGCGAGAATGAGCGCGATCAATGAATGCTAAGTCCCTAAAAGTCGGGAAAGTCACCATTGGGGGCAAACGTCCCGCTTTCATTCTCGGACCGTGCGTAATTGAGTCCGAGAAGTTTGTCTGGCGCATGGCGAAGAAGATCGCCGAGATCTGCTCCGCCGAAGATGTTCATCTCATTTTCAAGGCGTCGTACGACAAGGCGAATCGAAGCTCCGTGCGTTCGTTTCGCGGAATTGGCGTACGCGAAGGCTGTGAGATTCTTTCCGCCATCGGCCGCGATTTGAAGGTCCCAATAACGACGGATGTTCATTCACCGAATGAAGCCGAGATCGCCGGCGAAAAGATCGATATGTTACAAATCCCGGCGTTTCTCTGCCGGCAAACGGATCTGCTTCGCGCCGCTGCGGCGACCGGTCGCGCAATCAATGTTAAAAAAGGTCAGTTCCTCGCGCCGTGGGACGTCCGGAACATTGCGGAAAAACTGACCGCCTTTGGTAATTCGCAATTTTGTTTTACCGAGCGCGGCACAACGTTCGGCTATAACAATCTCGTAGCCGATATGCGCTCGCTCTTTTGGATGCGCGAAGCCGGATATCGCATTTTCTTTGATGCGACACATTCGGTACAGCGTCCAGGCGGAGCAGGGGACTCAACTTCCGGCGATTGACGGGATTTTCATGGAGGTCCACGAAAATCCCGCGAGGGCGTTATCGGATGGGCCGAATCAGATTCCGCTAAAGGATTTGCCGAAGCACCTACGCGTGTTAAAGGCTATCCATGCTGCTGTTTCGTAGCGGCCGCTCCTCGCATTGGAGCTGGCTCGTTTGGTTATTATCAGTCGTGCTGTCGGTTGTGATCTCGGCGCCTCCTATGTTCGGGCAGTCAAAAGGCCGCAAGAAGAGAGCTCGAGCGACAGCGACGCCCAGTGCATCTTCTGGCGAACCAAGCTTAACCAATATTCCACTGCCAATCGGCCATGAAGCGAAAGGTCTTGTGTTTCCCGATTTCGATGCCGACGGCCATTTGCGGGGAAGATTTGAAGCAGAAACGGCGCACCGGATTGACCAGGAGCACATCGGGTTTCAACACCTTAAAATTACGACCTATACCCCGGAGAGTCAGCCCGACCTGCAAATCGACATGCACACTTCGGTGCTTGACTTGAAAACCCGGGTTCTAAGCTCGCAAGAGCGCACCACAATTCAGCGGTCGGATTTCAACATTGCCGGTGATTCAGTGCAGTTCGACACGAACTCGAGGACTGGACGATTGATCGGAAATGTAAAAATGGTGATCACTGACAAATCCCCTCTGACGGCGAAACCCAACACGAGCGAATGAAGAAATTAGCTGTGTTCGTTTGGCTTATTACGTGCGCGGTCGGAGGGCGTTCGCTAGGGCAGATTGCCGCCGCGCCTGCAGGTTCGCCTGCCCCTGTAAAGAAGGCGGAGAAACCGGCTAAAGCGAAAGACAAACAGAAAGAAGACAAGTCGTCCGCCGCGAATTTGTTCGGCTCGAGCGCCGCAGGGTTACAATCGAATCAACCAACAACAACGGAAATCTACGCCGACGAGGCTTTTTTTGATTCAACCAAGAACATGGGCATCTTTAGCGGCCGAGTGAAAGTAATCGATCCGCGTTTCAACCTTCAATCTGACAAATTGACCGTGTTCATCACAAAGGGGCAAAACCAGGGCTTGGAGAAAGCCATCGCAGAAGGCAACGTTGGACTGGTGCGCGATCGCCCCGACCCAAACGGCGGAGCCCCCACGCGCGCGGTTGGCCGAGCAGACAAGGCTACCTATACCGCCGCTACTGGAGATGTTGAACTGAGGGGAACGCCGCGTGTGCAAGAGGGAGCCAATATGCACGTGGCGACTAGTCCTGATACGGTCATGATCATTAACCAAAATAGCCAGTTGTCCACGCACGGACCAAGTCGCACCGAGATTCGTCAGCAGCCAAACGACGAAAAAAAGGATAAAACGTCTCCTTTTCAGACCTCACCTTCTCAAGTTTCGCCGGGTCAGACTGCGCCTCCCGCTGCTCTTCCGAAACCATGATCAGTCAAACTGCGCCGGTTTCGGAACCCAAGATTTCTTCGCCAGTCACGACGAAGGCGCATATTGTCCTAACCACTGACGAGCTGGTTAAGATTTACGGCGGTCGGGCAGTGGTGAACGGGATCAACATGAATGTCCGTGCCGGAGAAATCGTAGGACTGCTTGGGCCAAACGGTGCGGGTAAAACCACGAGTTTTTACATGATCGTTGGTCTGGTCAGGCCAAACAGCGGGCGCGTGATTTTTTCGGACACCGATGTCACGGATTATCCTATGTACAAGCGGGCCCGGCTCGGCATGGGTTATTTACCGCAGGAAGAATCGATCTTTCGCAAGATGACTGTGGAGCAAAACATTCTTGCGATTTTGGAAACGCTTCCGCTAAGCAAAGCGGAGCGGCGGAATCGCTGCGATCAATTGCTGCACCAGTTTGGCATTGAGAGAATCGCGAAAAATACCGCGCTTACCCTGAGCGGCGGCGAGAAGCGGCGATTAACCATCGCTCGTTCGCTGGTCACGCAACCGAAGTTGTTGATGCTCGACGAGCCATTTAGCGGCGTCGATCCCATTGCTGTTTACGATGTGCAACAAATTATCGTGAACCTGCGTAAATCGGGATTAGCCATCATGATCACCGATCACAATGTGCGTGAGACGCTTTCCATAGTGGACCGCGCTTACCTGATTTACGACGGCCGGGTGGAAAGCGAAGG
>WNEP01000432.1_pt1 | contig 21939 bp, 15 predicted proteins | sample 5399961 | NCBI WGS metagenome assembly WNEP01 (sample SAMN13153329, study PRJNA577476) | soil metagenome | isolation source: 20 cm grassland meadow soil pre-rain plot 5 | place: USA:California | collected 2015-09-08 | reverse complement strand
GCCCCTTCCCGTCCTTGCGCGGCACCAGCCGCAACGACACGATCGCCTGCAACGCCGTCGAGAGCAGGTGCCGCACCTCGTCGTGCTGGTGCGGCGGGAAGAACGAGATCACCCGGTTGATCGTCTGGGTCGCGTCCGTCGTGTGGAGCGTCGAGAACACCAGATGCCCGGTGTCGGCCGCCTTGAGCGCGGTGTCGAGCGTCTCCATATCGCGGATCTCACCGATCAGGATCACGTCGGGCGCCTGACGCAACACATGACGCAGCGCCGCGTTGAACGACAGCGTGTCGTTCCCCACCTCGCGCTGCGAGATGTTGGCCAGGTTGTCGCGATGCAGGAACTCGATCGGATCCTCGATCGTGATGATGTTCACGCGGCGGCTGGTGTTGATGTGGTTGATCATCGCCGCCAGCGCCGTCGACTTGCCCGACCCCGTCACGCCCGTCACCAGCACCAGACCGCGCGGCCGCAGCCCGATCTCCTCGAGCACCGGCGGCAGGTTCAAGTCGCGGATCGTTTTGACTTCATAAGGAATGGCCCGGAACGCGAACGCCACCGTCCCGCGCTGCTGGTACACGTTGGTCCGGAACCGTCCCACCCCCGGCACGCCGATCGCGAAGTCCGCCTCCTTGTGCTCGGCAAATTCCTTCACCTGACGCGGGGTCATGATCTGCTCGGCCAGCGACTTCAGCTCCTCGGGCTTGAGCGGCGCGCTCTCCAGCGACACCAACTCGCCGTTCACCCGGATCGTCGCCGGCCGGCCCACCTTCAAGAGCAGGTCCGACGCGTTCCGCTGGACCATATGGGTGATGGCCGCCTTGAAATTGAAGGTCGGGCTGCTGGGGGGAGCTTCAGGCATGGGGGTCGACTCGGAAAAGGGCCTGTCCGAACTCGACGGGCTGGGAGTTCTCCACCAGCACCTCCCGGATGACGCCCGCCACCTCGGACTCGATTTCGTTCATGATCTTCATCGCCTCGATGATGCACACTACCTGGCGCGGCGCCACGCGGCTGCCCGCCTTGACGTAGGGCCCGGCCCCCGGCTCCGGGGCCGCGTAAAACGTCCCCACCATGGGCGACTTGATCTCCAGGAGGGGCGAGGGCGGAGCGGAGACGCTCCCCCCACCCGCTCCCCCTCCCGGAGCAGCGGGCGCCCGCTGGGCTGCCGCGGAGGGGGACGCCGTCTCCGTGCCTGGTGCCTGCGTCACGACCACGTGCTGACCGCCGGCGTTGGTCTGATGCCCAGCCTTGGTCAGCCGCACGACCGACCAGGACCCGAACAAACCCCGGCGGACCTCGATCGCTCCCAGCTCGGGCGCATCCTTCAGGATCTGCACCAGCTGGGCGATGATGTCGAGCTTCATGTCTCCCGGTCGCGCAGGATAGGGTCCAAAGTTACACGACCTCCACGAGGTCCGTCAGCCCGTCCGACAGGAGCTCCGCCGCAGCGCCGTCCGGGGGGAGGTGCACATCGTCCTCGATACGCACACCACCCTCCCCCGCGAGGTACACGCCCGGCTCCACCGTGACCACCGCGCCGCCGGGCAGCGGCTCGCCGTTGGTCTTCGACAGGCGGGGCGCCTCGTGCACCTCGAGCCCCAGCCCGTGGCCGAGCGAGTGCCCGAACGCCTCGCCCAGACCGCGCGCCGCGATCGGGTCCCGGGCCAGGGCGTCGGCGTCCCGCCCGCTCATCCCCGCGTGCACGCCGGCGCGCGCCCGTCGCTGTGCCTCGTACACCACCCCATACAGCGCGCGCTGCCGCTCGCTGGCCCGCGCGCCCGCGACCACGGTGCGGGTGATGTCGGCGCAATACCCGTCGACTTGCGCCCCGAAGTCCAAGAGCAGCCATTCGCCCGTCGCCACGATCCGCCGGCTCGAGCGCGCGTGTGGCAAGGCACTGCGTGGCCCCGATGCCACAATGGTCGGAAAGGGGTGTCCCTCGCTCCCCAACTGGCGCAGCGCCCCCTCGAGCAGACCGGCAATCGCCAGCTCGGTCATGCCCGGACGCACCTGCGCGAGCGTGCGGCGTAGGGCCTCACCGGCGAGCAGGGCGGCCGCCCGGATCGCCGCCACCTCACCCTCGTCCTTCGCCGCGCGGAGCCGTTCCACCAGCTCGGTGACCGGCCGCCAGCGCCACGGCTTGCCGGCCTCGGCGAAGCGGCGGGCGTCGTGCACCGTGAGCGCGTGGGCCTCGTACCCGATCTCCGTGAGGGGCCCGAGCGTCGCGAGCTCCCGGAAAAACCGGTCCCACACGCTCGTGCCTTCGACCTCGACGCGCGCCACCGCCCCCGCTTCGGCGCGCGCCTGCTCGTCGTAGCGAAAATCCGTCACGAGCAGCACGTCGCCGCGCGTCACGGCCACGAGGGCCGCCGAGCCGGAGAAGCCGGTGAGGTAGCGGATGTTGGCGCGCGACGTGACGAGCAGCCCGTCCAACCCGTCGGCGTCGAGCGCCCGCACGAGCGCCTCCTGCCGCGCGCGCCGCCGGTCAGGGGCCATGGCGGGCCTGGAGATACCCGACCAGGCCCTCGAGTCCCAGCCGATAGCTCTCGGCCCCGAATCCCGTCACCATGCCCACCGCGGCATCCGCGAGCATCGAGCGCTGCCGCTCGGGCTCGCGGGCGAACAGGTTGGATAGGTGCACTTCGACGAACGGCAGGCGCACCGCGAGCAACGCGTCGCGCACGGCGAGACTGGTGTGCGTGTACGCCGCGGCGTTGATGACCAGCCCGTCCGCCTTGCCTTTGAGCCCCTGGATCGCGTCGACCAGCTCGCCCTCGTGATTCGTTTGGGTCCAGGACACGTCGATGCCGAGGGCGCGCGCCCGCTCGCGCGTGCGCGCTTCGATCTCCGCCAGCGTCGTCCGCCCGTACAGCTCCGGCTCGCGCTCGCCCAGCAGATTCAGGTTCGGGCCGTTCAACACGGCGATGTGCACTAGTGCCGTTCCAACGTGCAGGGGCGGGCCATTGGGAAGGCGTGCTCGCGCGCGAAGCGTTGGAACGGCACTAGGACTTGAGGCCCCGGAGCCAGGCCTGGAACTGATCGAGGTCGCCCTCGTCCTCCATCGGGGGCCGGACCCTCGAGCCGGAGCCGCGGGCCGGACCCGCGGGCGCCGCGCCGCCTTCGGCCCCCGGGGGGCCACCGGCCGGGGGAGCGGGAGCGGACGGCGGGGTGAAGAACTGGTCGAACGAGAACCCGCCGGGCGGGGGCGGCGCAGTCGCCGGTGCCGGCTCCTCTGGCGGCGGCGCGCTCGCGTCCGTCGCCACGGCGCTGTGCGGGCTCTCCTCGCCGAACACGGCGTCGAGCGTGATGCTGTCGTCGGCGGGCCGGCTGGCCTCGCCGGGCGCCACGATCTCGGGCACCGGATCGAGCTCGGGCGGCGCGATGGCGAACGCACCGTCGAGCAGCGAACCCGAAGACTCGGGCAGGGGCAAGGGCGCGGGATCGGGGGATGCGACCGGGCGGCCAGCCGGCGGCCGGCCCGCCAGGATTCTCCGTAAGAAGGTCGGTACGGACTCCCCCGTCTCCGCCCCGCTCGCCCGGGAGTCGCCCGACGCCAGGCCGGCGACCCGCGCCCGCAGCCGCTGGTCCCCCGGTCGCTGGGCAAGCAACGCCTGATAGACGTGCAGCGCCTCGTCCCGGTGTCCTTGACGCAGATACAGCTCCGCCATGGTTTCCGTGACTACCGGCTCGGCGCGCGACAGCGCCGCCGTGTCCGCCGCGCCGTCGTCGTCCGAGAGCGTCACCGCCGCGGGCGTCGCGGGAGCGGCGCCCGCCGGAGCAGCGGGCGCCCGCTGGGCTGCCGCGACGGGGGGCGCCGCTCCCGCGACTGGCGGCGCAGGTTCGTCATCGGGCATGATCAATGGCAGGTCAATCGTCGGCTGCTCGTCGTCGGGGTCCGGGACTCCGGGCGGCGGTGCGAGTGCGCTCTCGTATTGCGTGTGCGCCAATCCCTCGACCACCAGGTCCTGCGGTTTAAGCTCCACTTCTTCCTGCACTTCGAGCCCCTCCGCCTTGGCCGCGTCATGAGCCACCGAGTTGAAATCGAGCGTGCCGTCGTACGTCTCGATCTCGCCGGACGGGGGTGCCGCCTTGGCGGGCACGACGTCCGCGACGCGCGCTTCTGATTCGTGCTCGACCACGAAGTCTCGACGCGGCGGAGGCGGCGGCTCGGGCACCAATCGCACCACCTGCTCCGGCGCGGCAGCGCGGACCGGCGCCGCAACCGGTAGGGGGCTCGATTGGCCCGCGGATTGGACCGCTCTGCTCCTGGCCCGCGTCAACGCTTCCGCCGCATCGCCGTTCATCGGGTCGGCATTGAGCAGCCGGGTCAGCCAATCGACCGCTTCGGCGTAGCGGTGGCCGCGCTCCGCGATGTCGGCCAGGATCTTGAGCGCCAGCACGTTCTCCGGGTCGAGCGCCAGCACCTTGCGGAACACGTCGGACGCGCCCGGGTCGTTCTTTTGATCCATGAGGCAGCGCCCCAACACGATGTGGGCGCTGACGTAGTCGGGGTGCAGCTCGAGGCCCGCCGTACACAGCTCGATCGCTCTATCTAGTTCTCCTGCTTTGCGATAGGCGTCTGCCAAGGGCGCGAAGTTCCGCCCCTTGGGATTCTCGGCCCATCGCTTTTCGAGCTTTTCGATCTCGCTGGTGTAGGCCACGGCCTAAGTGGTTGTGGGAATTGGACGAAGATAGTGTTTGCTCGGGCGCGCTGTCAATTGGAAACGACTCGAATCGCTTGAGTTTTCCCGTTGTCGTTCTTAGACTTAAGCCCCTTCCCACGTGCGCTACTCGGAGTTTTGAGTCCCTATGATGCGCTCGATGCGCGCCATCGTGAAGCCAGTGTTCTACGTGCTGGCCATCTCGTTCGTCGCCTGGCTGGCACTCGGTCAGGTTACCGACATCCTGGGTGGTGGCAAGGATGTGGTGCTCAAGGTCGAGGGGGAGGTGGTCCGGTCGCAGCCGTTCCAGCTGCAGTACCAGGCGGCCCTCGAGCAGTACCGGCGACAGCAAGGGGGCGCGCGTCTGAGCCGCGAGGACGAGCAGCAGGTCCAGAACCAGGTCGCTGATCAGTTCATTCACAATATTCTGCTGGAGCGCGCCTACCGGCGGCTCGGGATCACGGTGTCGGACGCGGAAATCATCCAGGCGGCGCGCAGCGGGCCGCCCCCGCAAATCCTGCAGCAGGTGCTGCAGGAGGCCACGTTTCAAACCAACGGCCAGTTCGACATCACGAAGTGGCAGCGCTATCTGTCGAGTGCGGGACCCGAGTTTACCAGCCAGGTCGAGCAGCTGTACCGCGAGTACCTCCCCCAGCGCAAGCTGCAGGAGTACCTCACCGCGGATGTGTACGTCTCCGACGCCAAGCTCTGGCGCATCTGGCGCGATCAGCACGAAGCGGTGACGGTCGCGGTGCTCGCGATCCGACCGGAGGACGTGCCCGACTCGCTCGCGCCGGTGTCGGACGCCGAGCTGCGGCAGTACTACGACACCCACAAGAGCGACTTGAAGCGACCGGCCGCCGCGTGGCTCAGCTACGTCGCGCAGCCGCGCGTCCCGGACGCCCGGGACAGCGCGGCCGCGCTCGGCCGGGTGCGCGCCCTGCGGGCAGAGATCACCGGCGGCAAGGCGAAGTTCGAGGACGTGGCGAAGAAGGAGTCGGCGGACTCGGGGAGCGGGGCCCGAGGCGGCGACCTGGGCTGGATCAAGCGCAACCAACCGGGCTTCGACCTCCGCTTCGTCGCGGGGCTCCGTTCGCTGCCGGTCGGCGTCGTGAGCGAGCCAGTGCAGTCGAGCTTTGGGTATCACCTGATCCGCATCGATGCGGCGAAGGGCGACTCCGTCCACGCGCGGCATATCCTCGTCGCGATCGCCCCCCAGGGACCGCATCTCGATGCGATCGACGCGCGCACCGATACGCTCGACCGGCTGGCGGGGGATCAGACCGATGGTCACCGACTCGACAGCGCCGCACACGCGCTCCACCTGCCGCTCGCGCGGGCGCCCAAGCTCGTGCAGGGCGAGCGGCTCGTGCTCCCCGAGGGCCCCGTCCCCGACGTGAGCGTCTGGGCGTTCGACGCCCGCCTCGGTGAAACGAGCCCGGTGATCGACGGGCCGCGGGCCAGCTACGTGTTCCGCCTCGACTCGCTCGAGCCGGCCGGCGTGCCGCCGCTGGCACTAGTGCGCGCCCGCGTGCTCGACGAGGCGCGCCACGAGAAGAAAAAGGCGTTGGCCCGGGAGCACGCGCAGCAGGTGGCGCGGGAGCTGCGCGACGCCAGCGATCTCCCGGCCGCCGCGCGCGCGCACGGTCTGCGCACGCAGCAGGAGGGGCCGTTCACGCGGGTGACCGCCGGGCCCGAGTTCACGCGTAACCCCGTCGTACTGGGGGCGGCGTTCGCGCTGCGCCCCGGCGAGCGCAGTCCGCTCATCGCCGGCGAGACGGGGTTGTTCCTGTTGCAGGGGATCACCCGGACGGCCGCCGATTCGGCCGCCTGGCGGAAGCAACGCGATCAGCAGCGGGAGACGCTGACCCGACCGATCGAGCAGGCGCGCATCCAGCAGTACCTCGCCGCCCTGCGCGCGAAAGCGACGATCGTGGACCGCCGCAACGAGATCTTCCGTCCCGCGGCGGCCGCGAGCGAGAGCTAGTCGCTCAGGCGCTTCGGATCGCCACTGGAGGAAACGGAGCCCGACGCGGCGGGCGGCTGCACGCTGCGCGGCGGCGATGGATCATCGCCGGTGGCCTCCTTGAGGCTCCGCTTGAACTCCTTGATCCCCTGCCCCAGGGAGGATCCGATTTCCGGAATCCGCTTCGCGCCGAACACCAGCACGAGCACGAGCAGGAGAATCAGGATGTGGCTGAACGACAGGTCCCCGAACATAGACGCCTCACGTCAGAAGATCGACCGGGCCACGTAGTACGCCAGCGCGACGCCCACCAGTGCGAGCAGCGATACGTCGAACCCGATCGGCCCGAGCGTGATCGACACCACCAGCAGGTCCATGTGAATCGGTCCCAGCGTGGGGGTCACCGCCCAGGTGAAGATATCCTTCGCCGGCCCCTGCGGCAGAAACCGGCGCAGCAGCGAGTGCAGGAATCCTCCCACCACGAAGCCGGTGGCCAGCACTCCGAGGTAAAATAGCGGCCTGCGCGGGCCTTGCGCCACGGCTTAGTTGCGCCGCTCCACGGCGTAGGCGATGCTGTCGCGCAGCGAGTCGCGCGCGGGCGACGTCGGGAGCACCTCGAGCTCCGCCTCCGCCTGCTGCGCCAGCTCGAGCGCGCGCCGGCGGGCGTAGTCCAGGCCGCCGGCGGCGCCGACCCGCCGGATCACATCCGCCACCAGCGCGTCGGGCGGCTCGGGGGTGCCCATCAGCTCGGCCACGAGCCGGCGGTCCTCGGGCGCCATGTCGCCCAGCGCCGCGATGAGCGGCAGCGTCACCTTGTGCTCCCGCAGGTCCAGCCCCGACGGCTTCCCGGTCACCGCCTCCGCCGCCGTGTAGTCCAGCAGGTCGTCCGCGATCTGGAACGCCATCCCAAGCCGCATGCCGAACCGGGCGAGCGCCTCCCGATACGCTGCCGGCGCGCGCAACGCCCCGACCTCACACGCGCCCGAGAGCAGCGACGCCGTTTTCGCCCGAATCAGCTCGTCGTATTGCTCCTCTCCATAGGACAGCTTGTCGTGGGCTTCGAGCTGGCGCATTTCGCCGACCGTCATTTCGTTCGTCACCCGCGCGAACACGCGCAGCGGCTCCAGGTCCTCGAGGCGCACCAGCTCGATGATGGCGCGCGAGTAGAGGTAGTCGCCCATGATCACCGCGATCTGGTGGGAGAACAGCGCGTTGATGGTCGGCATGCCGCGGCGCAGCACCGAGTGGTCGACGGAATCGTCGTGCACCAGGGTGGCGAGGTGAATCAGCTCGACCACCGCCGCGAGCGTCACGCCGCGCGGCTCGTCCGCGCCCGCCGCCCGGCTCGCGAGCAACAGCAGGGTGGGCCGGAACAGCTTGCCCTTCATCCGCAGCAAGTGCTCGTTGACTTCGGCGATGACGGGGAAGGCGGCCGCGATGATGCGCCGCAGCTCGTCCGCCACGCGCTCCAGGTCTTCGGCCACCGGACGCTGGATGTCGCCGAGGGTGGCGGGGGCGAGTTGTTGGCTCATGTCACTTCGCCTTGGCGAGCGCCTTTTGGCGCGCCCCAACGTCCTTGAACCGGATGTCCACGGCGAACACCCGCCCATACAGGTCGCGCGCCTCGACCCGTTTGCCCTGCTCCTCGAGCGCCCGGCCCAGCCAGTAGAGGATGCCGAGCCGCTCCTGATCGCCCGAGGCGGGCAAGTCGAGCGCGCGCCGCAGGATCGACTCCGCCACCACGTGCGCGCCTTTTTCCACGAAGCACACGCCCAGGGCTTCCGAGCTGCGCAGCTTCCCCTCGGGTGCGCGCAGCGCCTTCTGTAGCTCGGCGATCGCTTCGTCGAGCAGCCCCATCTCCTTGAACGCCACACCCAGGTCGTAATGGGCCTGGAAGTCGGCCTCGTCGATGTTTTCGTCGATCCCCTGCTTGAAGCGCTGCAGCATATCCTGGAAGTCCTGCTCTTCGTCGCCCGTCGGCTCCTCGTCGGCCACCTTCATGCGGGTGTCGCGCTCGGGCATTTCCTCGTCCAGGATCATCGCGCTCAGGTCCACGAACTCCCCGGAATCGGTGGCGTCGTCGCGCACCTTCAGCTTCGCGTCGCGCGCCGCCGTCTTGTGCTCGGCGCCGCGGGCCGGCGTTTTCGCCTTCGGCGGCGGCGGAGGCGGCGCCACCGGGGCCAGCATCGCCAGCGCCGCCGTGGCGCGCGCGTTCCCCGGATCGTGCTCGGCGACACGCTGGTACACCGCCCGCGCCTTGTCGGGGAGGTCGCCGCGCAGCAGGGTGTCCGCGAGCTCGACGTACGCGTCGATCAGTTTGACCTTGTCACCCGACTTGAACGCAAACTCCACCTGCTTCTGGCGGTGCCGGACGCTGTTGGGATCGAGCCGCAGGATCTCGTCCACCAGGTCCTGCGCGTGGGGCAGCTTGCCGCGGTTCTCGAACCCCGTCGTGGCATGATCCAGCTCCTCGATGCCGCGCTCGCGCTCTCCCGCTTCGATCAACGCCTCCCCCAGCGCCTGGTGCGCCTCGGGATCGTCGGGCTCGTCGGCCACCCGCGCTTCCAGCTCTTCGATCGTGGGCTGCGCGGGCGTGGCGTCGATATTCGCGAAGACGAGCGATCCGCGGTCCGCGCCCTGGTTCACTACGCCGTCGAGGCCCAGATCGATCGCGGCGGACCGGCGCCCCGACGGCGTGATCGACGTGTCGGCCTCGGTCTGGATGAACGCGGCGGGTGAGTCGCCGGCGGGCGTCTCGTCGATCGCGAGCGGCTGATCGTCGACCTCGTGTGCCGCGTCCGTCGCCGCGCTATCGAAATCCGGCTCCAGCTCGAGGGGCGGGACTTCCACCAGCGTCTTGCGACCGGGCGGCGGCGCCGGCGGCCGCTTCGGCACCACCGGCTTCACCTTGGCCGGCTCGGCGCGGGGCGGCTCGAACTTCGGGGCCGGCTGCTTCGGTCCCGTCACCCGCGGCGGCGGCCCGACCGCCGGGCGCGGCGCCGGCGCGGGAGGCGCCGCCGGAGACCCGGGCCGCTTGGGCGTCACCGGGGACACGCGCGGGGTCGCTTTCGGGACGGTCGGCTCGGGCAATTCGATCTCCACGTCGAGCAGCGGCTCGAGCTCCTCCTCCACCTCCGCCGCGCTGGCCTCGTCGCTCACCGTCGGCTCGAGCTCCGCCATCGGCGCGACGTCATCGACGCTCACATCCTCCCGCAACGAGGGGACGTCGGCCGGGTCCACCCGCACATCGCCGAATTCCGCGCTCGTCGTCTCGAAACCCTCCAGCGTATCGGACGGCACGGTCGGCTCGAGCCCCGCCACCAGACTGGTGGATTCGATGTCGAGGGACGCATCCGGCTCGGCCGCAACCGGCTCGATCAACCCCTCGACCGGCTCCGGCTCGAGCTCGGGTTCGGGCTCCGGCTCCGGCACGGGCGGAGGTTTGGGGGGCGGCGCCGTCCGCGGCGTGTGCCCGCCCCTGGGCGCCGGCGGCTCGTCGACGTCGAGGAACACCAGGCTCGACGACTTGTGCTTCCCCGACTTCGTGGGCTCGACGCGGGGCTCGACCTTGGGAGGGGCCGGGGCCGCGGCGCTACCGACCGGCCGCCGCTCCGGATCCCCATACATCCGCAGATGCTCTTCCAGCAGCTCCCGCAGATGAGCGCTCTCCGCCGAGATGTCGGCGAGCTCCTTCAGCGCCGCGAAGGCCTGCTGGATCTTTCCCGCCTTCTGCATCCGCTCGGCGTACTCGAGGAAGTTCTGTTTGGCCTCGGCCATGAACCCCTTGGCCGCATACAGCTTGGCGAGCTTGAGATAGGTCGTCTGCCGTGCGGGCGCGTTGCGCAGCACCTTGTTGCACATCGCGATGGCGTTGTTGTGGAAGCCGAGCTCGGCGTACTTGTCCACCGCCCGGTCGTAGTAATCGGCCGCCTGGGCGGGGTCCTTGACCTTGAGATACAGGTCGCCGATGCGATTAAAGATGGAGAGGTCCGGGTTCGGCTCCCCATCTGCCTCCTGTGCTTTCAGCGCTTCCAGCCACGCCTCGATGGCCCCCCGGGGGTCCTTGGTCTCGAGGCTTCTGGCCCTTTCCTTCTGCTTCTCAAGCTTGGACATGGAGCCCTAAAGATACCGGCGCTGGGGAGGGCGGACAAGCGGAACCTCCTGTCCAGACGGCGGTTACGAGGTTTTCGCCCAACCAGTACGCGACTTCCCGCCAGTCCGACACGCCATAGGAGACCAAGTCCGCGCGAAAACCCGGCGCGATCTGGCCCCGGTCTCGGGCGAGCCCCAGCGCCGCGGCGGCGTTCACGGTCACGGCCGTCACGACCTCGGCGTGCCGCAGGCCCAGCTGCGAAACGCCCAGCACCATGACCAGGGGCAGGCTCACCGTGGGCGACGACCCCGGGTTGAAGTCGGTGGCGAGCGCCACGGCGGCACCGGCTTCGACGAGCCGCCGGGCGGGCGCGTGTGTGGGCCTGCCGAGAAACGTGAGCGTGGCGGGGAGCAGCACCGCCACCGTGTCGCTCGCGGCGAGGGCCCGAATCCCGGCCTCGGAGATGCCGGCGAGATGGTCGACGGACGCGGCACCCAGAGCCACGCCGAGCTCGGCGCCGCCCGAGCCGTCGAGCTCGTCGGCGTGCAGCTTCACCGCGAGGCCGTGCCGACCGGCGGCCTCGAGAATGGTGCGCGTCTCGGCGAGATCGAACACGCCCGGCTCGCAGAACACGTCGCACGCGACGGCCAACCGCTCCCGTGCCACCGTGGGAATCATGTCGTCGCACACCAGCCGCACATAGTCGGCGCGCCGGTCGCGGAACTCGGGGGGGACTTCGTGGGCTCCGAGAAAGGTCGGCACGAGCGTCGCGCGTCCGGACGCCGCGGCGTCACGGATCACGCGCAGCTGCTTGAGCTCGGTGGCGGGATCGAGGCCGTAGCCCGACTTGACCTCGATCGTCGTGCTGCCGTGCGCCAGCAGCGTTGCCACGCGCGCGCGCGTGAGGGCGAGCAGGTCCTCCTCGCGGCGCGCGCGGACGTCTCGCACCGACTGGAGGATGCCGCCACCGCGGGCGGCGATGGTCTTGTAGTCTTCGCCCAGCGCGCGGCGCTCCTGGTCATCGAGCCGCGGGGCCCCGAACACCGCGTGGGTGTGACAATCCACGAAGCCCGGGAAAAGGACGCCCGCCACCTCCACCACGTCGATTGCGGATGGCGGAATGCGGAATGCGGAATGGAGGTCGCGAGCGTCGGAGCGCGGACCGACCCAGGCGATTCGCTCGCCGTCGATCAGCACGGCGGCGTCCTGCAGCACTTCCAGGTCCGCCAATTCACCACCGCGGCGGGCGCGAGCGGGTCCGCGACACGTCACGATCTGCCTCGCGCCCACGAGAAGAGTCTTCAGTCGTGCGCCCCCTGCTCCCCCTCGTGCATCGGCAGGCGAATCCCGTGGCGGCGGGCCGTTTCGATGGCCTCGGGATAGCCGGCGTCCGCATGCCGCGCCACGCCGATCCCCGGATCGTTGGTGAGCACGCGCTCGAGCCGTCGCCCCGCCGCGGCCGACCCATCCGCGACGCTCACCTGCCCCGCATGCAGCGAGTTGCCGATACCCACTCCGCCGCCGTGGTGGAACGACACCCAGCCCGCGCCCGACGCCGTGTTGAGCAATGCGTTGAGGATCGGCCAGTCCGCGATCGCGTCGGACCCGTCCCGCATCGCCTCGGTCTCTCGGAAGGGCGAGGCCACCGAGCCCGTGTCGAGGTGGTCGCGACCGATCACGACCGGCGCCGCGATCTCACCGCGCTTCACCAGGTCGTTCAGCGCGCACCCGAAGCGTGCGCGCTCGCCCTGTCCCAGCCAGCAGATCCGGGCGGGCAGTCCCTGGAACGCGACCCGCTCCCGGGCGAGCTCGATCCAGCGCCGCAGCTGCCGCTCCTCGGGAAAGAGCTCCAGCACCAGACGGTCGGTGCGCTGCACGTCTCGCGGGTCACCCGAGAGGGCCACCCAGCGGAACGGCCCCTTCCCCTCGCAAAACAGCGGTCGGATGTATTCGGGTACGAAGCCGGGGATCTCGAACGCATCCGCGACGCCGGCGGCCTTCGCTTCGGTGCGGATGTTGTTGCCGTAGTCGAACGTCACGGCGCCGCCGCGTTTGAGCGCGAGCATGGCCTGCACGTGCAGCGCGATGCTCGCGGCCGACCGCTTCAGATACTCCTCGGGGGCGCTGCGCCGCAATGCCGTCGCCGCCGCGAGCGTGAGACCCGCCGGGATGTAGCCGTTGAGCGGATCGTGGGCGGAGGTCTGATCCGTCACTACGTCGGGAGCGCAGCCGCGCCGGACGAGCTCGGGGAGCACCTCCGCGCAATTGCCCACGAGCCCTACCGAGAGCGCCCGACCGTGACGCTTCGCCTCCTCGCACCAGCGCAGAGCTTCATCCAGAGAGTTGGTGGAGCGATCGACGTAGCGGGTCTCCAGGCGACGTTGCACCCGCGCGGGGTCGACCTCGACGGCGAGGCAGACGCCGTCGTGCATCGTTGCGGCGAGCGGTTGGGCTCCCCCCATCCCGCCGAGGCCACCCGTCAGCACGAGCCGGCCGGCCAGCGAGCCTGTGAAGTGCCGACGCGCCACGGCCCCGAACGTCTCGTAGGTGCCCTGCAGAATGCCTTGGGTACCGATGTAGATCCACGAGCCGGCGGTCATCTGGCCGTACATGATCAGGCCCTGGCGCTCGAGCTCGCGAAACACATCCCAAGTCGCCCACCGTCCCACCAGGTTCGCGTTGGCAATCAGCACCCGCGGAGCCTCGGGGTGCGTGGTGAATACGCCGACCGGCTTGCCCGACTGCACCAGCAGCGTCTCGTCGTCGTCGAGCGTGAGCAGCGTGCGGCAGATCGCGTCGAATGCCGGCCAATCGCGCGCCGCCTTCCCGGTGCCGCCGTACACCACGAGGTCCTGCGGCCGCTCGGCGACGTCCGGGTCGAGGTTGTTCATCAGCATGCGCAGCGCGGCCTCCTGGACCCAGCCCTTGCAAGACCGCTCCGGTCCGCGAGGCGCTCGTATCGTGCGCGAAGCCGTCACGGCCTCGCTCCGTGAGTGCGGAGTGCGGAATGCGGAGTGCGGAATTGCAGGGGAAGGTCGTTCGCAGGACGATACTTCCATGGACACTCCGCACTCCGCACTCCCCATTCCGCATTCATTGTCCCTCCGGATCCAATCGCCCCGCACGGATCTCAGCGGTGATCCGCTCAATGTCGCCGCTGAGCGGACGGTCGCTGACGAGCGGCGGCACCAGGCCGCGGACCGCGGCGAGCGTGCGGGCCACACCGCGGGCCGGCTTCAGGGGTCGCAGGAACTCGAGCCCCTGCGCCGCCGCCAGCAGCTCGATCGCCACGATGCGCGTCGCGTTGGCCAGGATCCGCTCCGCCTTCCATGCGGCGGTCATACCCATCGGCACGACGTCCTCCTGGTTCCCCTCCGTGGGGATGGACTGCACGCTCGCCGGCGTGGCCAGCACCCGGCATTCCGCGACAAGCGCCGCAGCGGCGATCTGCGCGGTCATGAACCCCGATTCGAGACCGGGATCCCGGGCCAGGAAGGCGGGCAGCCCGGACGACAGGTCGGGGTTCACGATCCGCTCGAGCCGGCGCTCGGCGAGCCCGGCGAGCGTGGCGAGCACGATCCCGATGACGTCGAGCGCCAGCGCAATCGGCTGGCCGTGGAAGTTGCCACCCGAGAGGATGTCGCCGTCGATCACCAGGGGATTGTCGGTCGCCGCGTTGAGCTCCGTCGTCACGAGGCGCTCGGCGAGCCCGAGACCCTCTCCCACCGCCCCCAACACCTGCGGCGTGCAGCGCAGCGAGTACGCATCCTGCACTCGCGGGTCGTGCTCGCGATGCGACTCGCGGATCTCGGAATCGGCGAGCAAGCGGCGGAGCAGCGCCGCGGACCGCTGTTGATAGACGTGGGGCCGCGCCTCGTGGATCCGGGGGTCGAACGGCGCCGGCGTGCCGCGCACGGCCTCGAGGCTCATCGCGGCCGCGGCGTGCGCCGTGCGCCACAGGACCCAGGCGTCGTGCACCAGCAACGCCGCCAGCCCGGTCTGGGCCTGCGTGCCGTTGACGAACGCCAAACCCTCCTTCGCTTCCAGGGTGATCGGTTCGAGCCGCCTGGCTCGCAGCGCCGTTCCGTCCTCCCCCTCGCCGATCATGGCGAGCGCGAGATGCGCGAGCGGGGCGAGATCTCCCGACGCCCCGACGCTCCCCTGCGAGGGGACGCGCGGGTGCACCTGCGCGTTCAGCATGCCGACGATCAGCTCCGGAAGGACCGCGCGCACCCCGCTCGTGCCGCGCAGCAGCACGTTGGCGCGCAACAACATCATCGCCCGCACGGCGTCGACCGGCAGCGGCTCCCCCACCCCGGACGCGTGGCTGCGGATCAGGTTCAGCTGCAGATCGCGCGCCTGGTCGGGCTTGATACGCACGTGCGCCAGCTTGCCGAACCCCGTGTTGACGCCGTAGATCGTGTCGCCCCGCGCCACCGCGCTCTCGACCGCCCGGCGCGACGCGCCCACGTTCGCCAAAGCCTGAGGGGCGATGGCCACGGGCGTGGCGTGACGGGCGACGGCGACGACGTCCGCGATCGAGAGGGAATGGCCGTCGAGTGTGATGGGAGTCGGCATGCGGCAGAAAGATAGACGCCGGGAACCCCAGACGCCTAGACGCGAAGCGTAGACGCCGAGACGCCGAGACGCCGAGCGGCGATAAGGGGCGAGGCGTCAGGAAGACGTCCTGACCACTCGCCCCTCCGCACCGCTAGGCGTCTCGGCGTCTCGGCGTCTATCTGGCCGCTACCGCCCGCCCGCTCGTCGCCGGCCGCTTCGACGGCGCGAGCTCCGGGTTCCCCGGATCCGTCTGTACGCTCCAGTCGAAGATGACATACTGCCGGCTGACCGCGGTGACCCGCAGCGCGGCGTAATGATACGCGCCGGCTTCGTTGCGCTGGAACACGTAGCCGTAACCGGGCACTGCCTGGTACATGTTGCCGGTGTAGCCGCCCGCGGGCGCGAAATCGATCGACGTCAAATCTGCTATGGGCTGCGTGCTGTAAAGCTGCATGCTGTCACCGCCGAACCGCGGCTCGATCCACAGCGTCGAGTCGCTCGCCTGCAGATGAACCCGGAAGTCGATGTCGGTGCGGTTGCCGTCCTGCACCAATCCCAGCTCACCCGGATCGCCGGCGCCGTTGCCGTTCGCGTCGCTCCAGAACCGGAACCCCGACTGCGTAGGCTGCGATTGGAACGCGTACACCAGGACGTTACGCGCGTCGGGACGCGGCGTGTCCTGGCGTACCGGCGACCAGAGGCTCTCGTAGCCCTGCGTGCTGATCGCCGACACGCCGAAGCAGCGCGGCGCGCCGTTGGTGAGCAGCGAGGCGAGAAATTCGTTGGACACGGTTTCTCCCTCGAGGTACCAGGTCCCGCACGAGTCGGCGTCGAGATTGTAGCTCGCGCTGTACACCCGATACCACTTGAAAGTGGGATCCCGGGCCGCGTTGTCGGCCCACCCAAGATGGATGGCCTGATTCAGCGAAATCGAGCCGAGCGTGTCGGGAGCCTGCAGCCGCAGTCGCTCATCGACGGTGATGATGTTCGACCGGTCGCTCACGCCACCGCTCACGTCGACCGCGGTGACGGCATACTGGAGTTGGGGCACGCCGTTGTCGTGGAATGTGTTCGAGCTGGTCTCGCCGCGCAGCTGGAACGAACCCGACGTACTGGCCCGCGAGTACACCCCGTAGAACGCGAGGGCGGCGCTGTCGGCGCTCGGGAGGTCGTCCCACACAAGCAGGATTCCGGCCGGCGTATTGGGATCGCCGCTCGGGTCGAGCTGGTACCCGAGATGCTGAGGGGCCGGCAGCGTGGAACCGGAAACGTTCGTCGTGTTGTTCTGGCACGCGATGCCCAGAACGCCGGCGACGGCGAGGATGTATCGCGAGGAGCGCGGCATGGAAGCCTCGGGAGGCGGTTTGGGAGGTGCGTAGGCAGACGGCGTGCCGCACAGTAAGTGGCGCACGGCCGGGCACTTGCAGCCGAGCCGCCCGCCGCCGTTGTCATCTCCAGGGGACGCTTAGCGCGTGATCGACTGCTGCTCATAGTTGAACTTGATGTCGGGCTGGTCGAGCAGCGAAACGTAGAAGCTGAACGCGAAACTGCCCGTGGGGGTCTTGTTGAACGAAAAGCTGGCGTGCCAGCGGTGCAGATCCCGCTCCAGCTGAATGACGTGCATGCCGAACTGGCGTGCGTCGAGATCGTAGTTCGTATTCCAGGTCGCCGACCAGTGCGCGGTGGGCTGAAACGAGAGGCGCAGCGTCATCTGCCGGCTCCCGCCCGTTGGGCTCACCGGGGCGATGCCGGCGAGCGCCAACGTGTCGACGGCCTGGGGCCGCGTCCTGGACCCCGTGTAGCTCACCGACAGGTTGAACCCCGATCCCCCACCCCCGCCCGGCAGGCCCCCCGGTCCCTGGAATGCTTTGTTTCCGAACTGCCCTCCCGCGGGTGGCACGCCGCCCTGCCCTTCCGGGCTCCCCGGCGGCCCGGGCGCCGGGGAGGGAGGCGCATTGGCGGGCGCCTTGGCCGCGAGGCCCAGCAGGCCGGCGATTCCCCGAATCGTGGCAGGCGTGATCGTGAAACTGGCCGAGATGTTCGTCAGGAACGGGTCGAACCGCGCGGTGTCGGTGCCCACCTGGCCCTTCCACAAGTCATGGGTGACGCTGAAGCTGAACCCCGGCAGCAGATCGGACGCGAGCGTGTTGTTCAGTGTCTGCGTCTGCCAGCCGGTGTGCCCCGGCTGTTTGGCCTGCTCGAAGTTGTACGACAGGGAGCCGGTGCTGATGCTCAGGAGGCGGATCTTGCGCGCCGCGTGTCCGCTCGTGTCGCCCGGGGGAGGCTTGAGCTTGGCCTCGAAGTTCTGCGACAGGCCCAGGCTGATCGTCTGCTGCGGATCGCTGCGCGCCCGAAAGTTGCGTCCTGTGGGGTCGACGGCGTGCGCGAACTCGTCGGACACCTGCGAGCCCGGAGCATACGCGTAGCTTACGATCGGCGACACCGAGTGGCGAATGCGCGCGATGGGGCCGATCCCCGGAAAGAAGCCGAAAAACGTGGGCGAGAGACCGGCGCTGAACTGCAGGCGCTTGCCCTGTTGCACCCACTGCCCGCCGGTGAACTGGTTGCGAATCCGGTAGCTGCCCTGCGACGTCTGATTCACGATCGCGATGCCGGGCTGGAGCTTCCAGCTCCCCGTGAAGAGCGACGGCAGGTTGATCCCGGTCTGCCAATCGACCGTCGTGCTGAACGTCTGATAATAGACCACGCGCCGCTTCCCACCCTGGACCGTCGAGTCGACGATGTCGAACGCCTGGCGCGCGTTGCTGATGGCGTCGTTCATCACGAAGCTGTTGTTCCAGGTCCAGCTCCCCAGCCGCAGCGGGGTCTGAAAGCTGAGCCCCGTCTGGCGGGAGTCGGCGAACAGCGTATCGAGCGCGCCCCCGGGCAGGAGCACCGGCGCCTCCAGCTGGTGGAACGTCTGCTGGTTCTGGTACGAGAAGCCGGGCGACCACGTGATCGCCGGGGTGATGTTCACCGGCGACGGCGTGAGGCTCACATTGGGAAAGTTCTGCGTGACGAGCCCGCTTCCGATCTCCTGGCGCCGGCTGCCGCCGATGTTGAGCGTGCCCCAGTCGAACTGCTTGTTGAAGCTCATCTGTGAGCCCAGGCTGGCGGTGGCGAGGTACGGGTTCACCGTATTCTGCTGGATCACCGTCGTGCTGGTGGCATAGTCGACGCTCGCGTTGAAGCTGGTGCGCGACGAAAAGCTCTGCTGATGCTGCCAGCCGAGACGGATCGAGCTGCTCGGGATGTCGAGCTGGGCGTAGCGCTCGAACGAGAGGCCGCCGTTGATGAAGTGGTCGAGCCAGCGGTAGCGTGTCTGTCCCCTGAACGCCAGGTAGCGGTCGGCGTACCAGTCGCCCGATATCAGAAAATCCACGTAGTCGTTGACCACGAAGTAGTAGCCGAGGTTCGCCACGTGCCGCTGGTAGCGGCGGGTGGGACGGACGATGTCGCTCAAGCCGAAGCGCGGCACCAGAATGCCGCTGCGCCGCCCTCGGCGCACGTCCTGAAAGATGAACGGCAGCCACATGATCGGGACGTCGTGGATGTACAGCACCGCGGGTCGCGCCACCATCACATTCTTGTTCAGCCATTTCATCTGACCGGTGGCGAAGTGATAATCGGGGACGGGGTTGTCGTCCGAGGTGACCTCGCTGTTGGCGCCGTACAGGCGGGTGGAGCCCGAATCCACCGCGAGGTCCCCGCGCACCAGCCAGTGCGCCTGGCCCTGCTGAAAATCGGTGAGCGCGTTGTGGACGGTGCCGCGCTTGACGCAGGTATCGTAGGTCATGCGCTCGCCCACCAACACCGTGGCCTGATCGAACAGCTTCGGGTCTCCCACGGCGTCGAGGCGACAGCTCTGCCGGCGGTAACGGATCGAGTCGGACTCGACCTTGGTGCCTTCACGCTCGACGTACGCCGTGCCGCGCAGGTGGATCGTCTCGGTATCGCCCCCCTGCACGATCAGCGTGTCCGACGTGTATTGCGTCACCCGGTATCCCTTGAGCTTCTTGAGGGAGTCGATCACGGCATCGGAGGCGGGGAAGCTGCGGCTCGGGCCGGTCGGGAGGCCGAGCTTCCGGGCAGTCGCGGTATCGAGCGCCCGGCCCTGCAGTGTGTCCGCGGCGGTGCGCGCGGTATCGGGGCGTGGCGGCCGCAACGGTGGTTGCGACGGGATCTGCGCCTGGAGCGACCCACCCAGGGCGAAGAGCAGCAGCACGCCGAGGGCGGCGGCGCTCGCGGCCCCTCCCTCTGCCCGCTGGCGCCGCCGGCGGCGCTTCTCGACCACCCAGGCGCACCAGATGCTCACCTCATACAAGAGCCACAGGGGCACCATCATGAGCAGCATCGAGACCGCGTCGGGCGGCGCCAGCAAGGCGGCCGCGACCGCCGAGAAGGCGATGGCGTAGCGTCGATTGCGCGCCAGGAACTGCGGCGTCACGAGACCGAGGATCGCGAGAATCACCACCACCAGGGGCAGCTCGGTGACGACGCCGAAGGCGATGATCAGCTGGGCGGCGAAGCCGAAGTACTTGTCGGCCGTGATGAGGGGGTCGAAGACGTTGTGCTGGAAGCTGAGCAGCACCGCCAGCGCGCGCGGCAACACCCACAGGTAGGCGGCGGACGCGCCCGCGAGAAACAACAGCGCCCCCGCCGACAGGGCCGGTACGATCAGGCGGCGCTCCCGCTCGTACAGCGCCGGCGTCAGAAACGCCCAGGCCTGGTATCCCACCACGGGCGACGCCAGCACCACCCCCACCACGAAGGCGAACTTGAGGGTGATGAAAAACGGCTCGGTGGGACTGGTGACGCGCAGCTTGCCGCCGGGGATCAGCGGCTTGATCGGCTCGATCAGCAGGCCGATGACGTCGATGTGTTCGACGATCACCCAGCCCACCAGCGTGCCGACCACGACGGCGAGCAGGCTATACAGAATGCGCCAGCGCAGCTCCTCGAGGTGGTCGAGGAACGGCATCTCGGCCCGGCTCTCGGGAGTGTCAGGCACGACTCACGACGGCCCCGCCGGGCTAGCGCCCCAGGCGTTGCAGCTTGTCGTGCGCGAGATTGGCCTCGTCGGAGCGGGGGTAGCTCGAGATGACCCGACCATAGTAGGTACGGGCGGCCGCCTTGTCGCCCCGCTGCTCGGCGAGCAGCCCCAGCTTGTACAGCGCCGAGGGCGCCCGCGACGAGTTGGTATAGGTCCTCACGACCTGCTGATACACCGCGGCCGCCGAATCCGCGCTCTCCCCCGCGAACGTCTCGCCCACGTAGTACAGCGCATCGGGCGCCCGCTCGTGCGTCGGGAACACGCGCAGAAACTCGCGAAACCCGAGGCGTGCCGTGGCGAGGCTGCCCCGGCGGAACTGCTGCAGCGACAGCTCGTACATCTGGTTCGGTCCCGCCCCCGCGGGGTTCCCCGAGGGCCCGACCGGGATGGGGGCGCCGCCGTGGCCGGTATCCGGGACCGGCACGGGCTGACGCGCCTGCTCCTCCAGCTTGCCCCGCAGCTCGGTCAACCGCTGCTGGCTCTGCCCGGTCAGCTCCTGCACCGTGACGAGCTGCTGCTGCACGCCGAGCAGCTCGGTCTTCAGGTCACCGCGCAGCTGGACCAGGTAGGCCTGCTGCGCCGCGAGCTTCTCCTGCGCCGCCGCCAGGAGCACGCGCACGGAGTCGATCTGGGCCGCCCGCGCGCTGTCGCCCCGCATGCGCTCCACGCGCAGCGCCTCGACCTGGAGCTCGACGCGCCGCACGTCGCCCTTGAGGGCGCAGCCGGCGGTGAGCCCCAGGCCGACGAGCGGCAGCCACGCGCGCGTCACACGCCCGCCGCTCAGGGTTGCTTCAGGGCGTCGCCGCCCGCCAGAATTTCGAACTCGTCGCGACGGTTCTTCGCCCAGGCTTCCTCGTCGTGGCCGGGATCGATGGGCCGCTCCTCGCCGTACGACACCGTCTCGATCCGACTCGCGTCGATGCCGTGGCTCGCGAGGTACTGCTTGGCCGCGGTGGCGCGGCGATTCCCCAGTGCCAGGTTGTACTCATCGGAGCCGCGCTCGTCGCAGTGTCCGCTGACGCGGATGCGCAACCCGGGATTGGCCTGCAGGATCGCCACCTTCTGGTCCAGCACCCCCGCGTCGCCGCCCCGGATGATCGCCTTGTCGTAGTCGAAGTGAATCAGGGTCGCGAGCATGGTCTTCACGGCATTGGTCGTCTGGCCGAGCGCCGCCAGTGAGTCCGCGATCGCCTGCTGACGCCGGCGGTCGGCCTCTTCGCGAGCCCGCGCCTCGGCTTCGGCCTTCGCGGTGGAGTCGGCGATGCGGCGACGTTCGGCCTCGAGCGAATCGTTGTTCGGCACGGCCGGCGCCGCCGTCGTCTCCGGTTTCTTGCCGGGGCACGCGGCGACCGCCGCCATGGCGAGACCGCCCAGCAGGAGCAGCGATAGGCGTTTCATCGGTGCGAGTCCTCTCGAATTCAAGGGGTCGACGCTGCGGTCTCCGGCAGACGCGGAGACCAGGCCGGGAGCCGCGCGCCGCTCTGCTGCAGCAGCGGGCGAATACGGCCGGTTTCCAAATCGATGATCCAGAGCTGCCGATATCCCGAACGATCCGACACGAACGCCATATGGCGGCTGTCGGGTGCCCAGGTTGGATCCTCGTTCC
>WNEP01000546.1_pt1 | contig 21952 bp, 11 predicted proteins | sample 5399961 | NCBI WGS metagenome assembly WNEP01 (sample SAMN13153329, study PRJNA577476) | soil metagenome | isolation source: 20 cm grassland meadow soil pre-rain plot 5 | place: USA:California | collected 2015-09-08 | reverse complement strand
CGCAACTTCTCGGTCCCATTGGATCGGCTGAAAGCGTGGTCCGAGACCGTTACGACCTCTCTCAACGTCGAAATTCTAGGCCACTCCAAGGTACACACCGCCGCCAGCGACTGCGAAATGCATTTGGGGGCTAAAATGCCCGGTTACAAAGGGGATCCTCCAGGTTGGGTGCTCGAACCGATGAACCTCTGTCTCGAACCACTTCCCGGGAAGAGTACGCCGAGCAAGAAAGACTGGGAATCCTTCGGCGACGATTTAAAGGGTGCAAAAATCAGGGTGGAGGGCGTTCCCCGCATTTGGCCGGAGCATCTGGTCGGCGGTGGCGATTCTAACCCGAACCACGCACTTGAGCTTCATCCCCTGACTCGCCTGCAGCATGGTTCGCATGTTTACGAGTTCTCGGACTTTATCTACGCGCCTCAAGGACTGGAAGGAATAAGCGAAAAAACCATTCGTTCCACCCTCACTGATATCGACGTGAGCGTTATGGAAAAAGACGGAGATGTTGAGATTGCATTCGACGCCGGGAACATCGGCAACTTTGCCGTCGTCGACTTGTCCTTTGACACTTCGTCGATTAAGCAAATGGACGGGGGCTTTCGCATGGATGGCCAAGTTGTCTTCGGTCGCAAGGACGGCGCTCGGGTCAGCCTTGTGACTATCGCCGGCAGCGAGTTCGGTAAGACCGTCGGCAAGCTTAAGCAGGGTAAGGCTAAGAAGAACACTCTTGAGGCCCTGGTTCTCTTTAGCCTCGACCCAGTTGCGCTCTATCAGGCCGCGAAGGATAGCCATGGGAAGGAAGTAGCCGTTCAAAACCCAATCCAACTCATCGTCTACGGACAGACAGATTCTGAAAGATAGAGCTGCGGACATTTCCGTATTTCGGTTCCGAAACAAAGGAAGAGAGAAATGGGCGCTGCTAGCCTCAGGTGGACTGTAATTTTAGTCATCATCATGATTTTTCCGGTCGCTTATTGGTTAAAGCCACAGAACGTTCAATTCTGGGAATTCAAACAGGAAGATGTCGTCCGCCTCTTCACCCAGCTCATTCTCGTCGCACTAATCATCGAGCGCGCCTTGGAAGTCATTCTCACACCTTGGCGCGGTCCAGAAGCGGAACGCATGACGGCCGAATTGCAGCATCACGATCAACTTGCGAAATCGGGCAACCCGACCGCTCAAGATAATCTTCAAAAATCGAAACTAGATTTGACCGATTTCAAATGTAAAACGCAAAATCTCGCCTTCAAGGTTTCCTTTGTGCTCGGGATAATAGTGGCCTCGTTCGGCATTCGCACCCTCGCCCCATTGGTCGAGCCCAACGCGTTCGGGAAACTGCCTCACCTCCAGCAGGTCGGCTTCGCTGCTTTGGATGTGTTACTGACTGGCGCGCTCCTCAGCGGCGGAGCCGACGGCTTGCATCAAGTATTGTCCCTATTCCTCGACTATGTCGGCAAGACGCGCGACCGAGTCCAGGCTGCGGGTTAACTTATGACCTTCTCGGATTCAAGTTTGCGGCTGTCTCAAAAAGCGGGGCAGGTCAAACGATAGTTATCTTGCCCCATCTACATGATGCCCGTGCCCTCTCAGAAGGACAGTGTGGCAAACCGTTTCCCGTACTACCGCGCCAGATACTATGACCCGCAGACTGCAAAGGTTTATCACGCACCATCCCAACGGCTAGCACAAAAGGCCAATAGAATGGGACGCCGCAAAAGTCCTGGTAAATGCGCTTATTATTGACTGGTCTGTCCAACTTCCTGGTGGCTACGCGAAAGCTATCACCGATTTTTGTTCGTCTAGGCTTCTGAATTGAGCCGTCCCGATCACGCGCAGTGGGACAAAATCTCGACCGAAATGTTGAAGTAAACATTTTTCGAAAAATAAGGTTTGTGCCGCCTCACTGCAGATTTCTTAGGGGCAATAAGGGGGCACTAAGAATTCCGGTCCTTTCCTTTCACTACCTTAGAAGGCCAGGCTGCACCGCAAAACTCCTTTGTTTCCAATACAGCAGTAGTTTCGATCCGCATTGCCTCTCGCAGCTTTTGCTTTCTTTTCAATGCGTTACGGAATTTCTGAAGGGCACTAAGGGGGCACTAAGCCGGTTCGATGACACCTGTTCGTTGTACTCCGTATCAGCGACTGTTTGTGCGATCACGTCAGACTGCGACCGTCCCGTCCCAGCCGCCGTATCCTCGTATTACAATTGTGTGAATGTCACGCCGGAATTACAGCCAAAGTGTTTGCTTGACTCTTCTCTTCTTCCCGATCTTCGCCGCATTGCTTATTCCCGGAGCGTTGGCACAAGCAGCTTCACCCACGCACACCGACGACGTGAAACAAAGTACCGCAGGAAATGAAACTCAGGAAAATCAGTCGCCTGTAGTTCGCCAATTCGTTGTGCCCGACATGAAAAAGATTTTTTTCTGCTTAGCGCAAGCTCTTCGGTTTGGGACTGCAGGCTGATTCGTCGACCGGCGAAAGATGCTCGCAGAAAAAGTGAACTGTGCCTTGGTCGGGTTACAAGGAGAGGCGCTTGGTCATCAGAAAATAGCTCTGGAGTCTACGCTGCGACTGCATAACGATGGTGCAGCCCGCCGAGTCGCGACAGGGATTGAATCTGGCCTCCACGCGCACCGCGGATTTCTGTAGGCCGACCTGCTGGCGTGTCCTTCGAGAGCCCAAGATGCGTCCGGTCCTGGTGATAGTAGTGCAGGTACGCAGACATCAGCCGTTTGAGATGCCGCTCATTCAGGATAATCACGTGGTCCAGCAAGTCGCGTCGGGAACTTCCCACCCAGCGCTCAGCGACACCGTTCTGCCACGGACTGCGAAAGGCCGTGCGAATTGGCTCGCTCCCCATGTCCCGCACAGCCGAAACGACATCGGCGCCAAACTTTGCGTCTCGATCGAATAGCAAGAATCTGTGTGGCTGTTTGTAGGCCCATGCTTCTCGCAGTTGCTGCACAATCCAAAGAGCATCGGGATTTCGCGTCACATTGAAGTGCAGGATCTTACGCCGGTCGTGGCCGATGACGAAAAAGCAGTACAGCACACCAAAAAGTGAGCGTTGGGACGGTGAAAAAGTCCATCGCAGCAATAGCCTCGCGATGGTTGCTGAGGAACGTCAGCCATCGCTTCATTGGGTCCGGATTTCTCGGGGCTCGGCAGATCCATCGCGAGACACTCCTTTCCGAGAAATCGAAACCCAGCTTGAGCAGCTCGCCATGAATGCGCGGCGCTCCCCAAGTTGGATTCTCAGCCACCATACGGAAGATCAAGGCGCGAACCTCTTTGCTGACACGCTTCCGTCCTCCTACCTGGCGGATTCTGGTGACCCACGTCCAATACAAACGAAATCCCGCTCGGTGCCAGTTCACGACGGTTCTAGGAGTGACCAAGACGAGAGGCTGTCTCCACGCGGACCAGCACATTCTCAACGCAACCCAGAACAGTTTGTGTAGGGCAGTCCATCGACGTCGAGGTCGTTGCGCGTGCAGTGCCAGCAATTGCCGACGGAGAGCCATGTTTTCGAGGACGAGGTCCGCCCGGCAACTGAGCCAACTGACCAACCAGCCGAGGAAATGCCGGAGCGACACGATCATGGCAAGAATTTTAGCGGAAAAGACCGAATCAAGCTGTACTCCAAGTCATTGATTTCGCAGGTGTACGACCTTTTGGCGAGGCACAGCGCCAAGTCTGAAGGCAGGCTCAATACTATTCTGCAGGCTCCGCGCCAGGGGTGCAACGAGGTTCTGACCCCTTAGTGGACGACGGTTTCTCTTATGCCCATCTGAAGTAAATGCGCAAATTGTGCGGCTGCCAGGGGCCGGCTGAAAAGGTAGCCTTGTCCTTCCGCACAGAGCTGGGTTTGAAGGTAGGTCCTCTGTTCTCGCGTTTCGATGCCCTCGGCAATCACGAGGTACTTGAGGCTCTTTCCCATGTGAATTATGGCGCTCACGATGGAGGAGTCATCGGGATCGGCAGTGATCTGGTGGACAAAGGACTGGTCGATTTTCAAGACATCAATGGGAAACTGTCGAAGATAGCTGAGGCTGGAATAGCCGGTGCCGAAGTCATCCACCGCAAGGTGTACCCCCATCATCTTGAGCTCTTGAAGTACGGAGACCGTGGCTTCGGCATCCTCCATAAGGACGCTTTCGGTGAGCTCGAGTTCGAGATATCGCGCTTCCAAGCCAGTTTCCCGGAGTATCGCCTGGACACCGTAGACAAAACCCTTATCGCGGAACTCCACGGCGGAAACGTTGACGGCAATAGGCAATGGCGGCAGTCCCGCGTTCTGCCAGGCGCAGGCTTGCCTGCATGCTTCGCGCAGCACCCAGCGGCCGATCTGAACAATCAGGCCACAATCTTCGGCGATGGGCACGAACTGGGAGGGAGAAAGGAGTCCGCGATCAGGCTGTTGCCAGCGTATCAACGCCTCGACTCCTGTGATCGCACCCGTGTCGAGATTTATCTTCGGCTGATAATGCAACAGGAACTCTCCACGCTCGAGGGCCTGGTGCAGGCTGCCTTCAACAGATTGCCGCTCCACCACCTTCAGATTCATTTCCGCCTTGAAGAACTGGAAATTGTTGCGCCCCCTTTCCTTGGCGTGGTACATCGCCGTGTCCGCATTCTTGATTAGCGTTTCGGGATCCTGTCCGTCTTCCGGGTAGACGCTGATACCAATGCTGCCATCGATATGCAGGTCTCGTCCCCCGATGGAATGGGGTGCGGTGAGCGAAAGAAGTATTTTTCTGGCGCTCGTGGCTGCATCTCCTGGATGGGTGATCCCCGAGAGTAGGATCACGAATTCATCTCCGCCCTGCCGGCTGACCGTGTCGGAACTACGCACGCTGGCTAGCAGTCGTTTTGAAACGGACTGAAGAAGCTGGTCGCCGATGGCATGTCCCAGCGAATCGTTGATGTATTTGAAACGATCCAAATCCAGAAAGATCACGGCAATCGGTCTGTTCTGGCGGCGAGCCAAGGCAATCGACTGAGTGATCCGGTCGTTGAGTAACAGGCGATTAGGCAGATTCGTGACAACATCGTGCTCCGCAGAGTGCGTCATTTTGACCGACATGGCCCGCGACGCGCTCACATCATGGAAAACAATCACCGCTCCAGTGACGCGGCCTGCCCGGTCGTGGATCGGCGCGGCGGAATCTTCAATGGCGGATTCAAATCCGTCGCGGCGGATGAGGACGCAATTCACCGTTAGTCCCACCGTCCTATTTTGCTCGACGGCCATCTCCATGGGGTCGCGAGCGGCCTGGCGCGTAAGGCCATCAATAATTCGGAAGACTTCGGCAAGCGGTTTGCCAATGGCTTCTTCGCGGGTCCATCCGGTCATGGTCTCCGCAACGAGATTGAGATAGGTGACAATGCCGGAAATGTCGGTGCAGAGAACGGCGTCACCAATCGAGTTGAGGGTGACAACAGCGCGCTCTTTTTCTACGTACAATGCATCCTCGACGGCCTTGCGTTCGATCGCGTTGCGCAGTGCGCGCGGCAGCGAATAGTTGAGGTGACCCGGCAGGAGATAATCCTGCGCACCGCGCCCTACGGCTTCTTTCGCGAGGGCTTCGTTATAGCTGCCGCCGAGGATCAGAATCGGAACCTCCGGTGCGGTGCTGAACAGCTTGTCGAACGTCTCGATACCGTGACTGTCCGGAAGGGATAACTCGAGCAAGACAGCATCAATTCCTCCTTTGGTCAAGCGCGCGAGACCCTCGGAAAGTTGGCGAACCCATTCCACCTCGAAAAAACCACTGCTTGCCAGCGCGAGCGCCGCGCGAATCTCATTGGCGGCGGTCGGATCGTTTTCAATCAGAAGTATTTTGGGGGACAGTATGTTTGTGGTCACTACGCCTCTCATTTAGCCTCAGAGCCATTTCTCTCCGGGTCAAACACTGCCCGCACATCGTCGTACTTGACTCGTAGAAAGAGTATCTTTGAAGGTGATTTATTTCTGTTCGTTATGGAACACTAAGTACTAGCGCAATACTAGTTTCGGATCGAAGTAAGGCCGGAAATGTGCCGTATCAGTCAACGACGAACCGCTTATAAGTCTTGCTTCGATTCGCATGACCTCGCTAAAACATGAGTTAAGCGGTGATGTTATGCAAGCAATCGCGAATTCAAGCAGGATCAAATCCCAAACAAAACTCAAGGGAAAGCACGCTTTCGATGCCCAAGCTTTTCTCGATTCGGCCGGGGTGGCGAGAAAAATTGTGCCGTATCGAAGATCACAGAAGATTTACGCTCAAGGTGATCCTGCTACGAGTGTGATGTACATTCAAGATGGCGGTGTAAAGCTCTCCGTTGTCAATGAAGTCGGCAAAGAGGCAGTCGTGGGAGACCTGGCAGATAACTTCAGAGTAGCCCGTCATCCACCGAGAATCGTCGGCAAGCACTCATGAAACCGCCGTTGCGCCAATCATTGGTGAACAGCGGCAGAGGTGGAACGAGTGTTTTCTGCCACCGGCGGCTACAGCAGCTTCGCATACTCCGCCTTGGCTTCCCTCAGGTGGGGATCGCGGCCATCAGTGCGGGAAGGCTGACACGCCGCGACAGGTCTTGGAAGCGTGGGTTATCCCGCAAGCCGTCCATGCTCGGATCTATTTGAAGATAGATAAGCCAGTGGGAGTGCTCTTCGTAGGATTTCTCCAAGTATTCCATAGCGCGGTCGTTTTCTCCCAAGCCGATGTGTACCCCGGCGAAGAAGTAGGGTGCGACATACTTTTGCTTTGCTAGTTTCGTCAGATCATCGAGCATCTGAAATGCTTCCTTTGTTCTACCAGCAGCGCCAAGAGTGTGCGCTAGTGCCGCGCGCATCAGAGGACTGCCGCCTGACAGCTTAACTCCTCTCTCACCCTCGGTGATGGCCAGTTCGTAGGAACTCGTTTTCCTGAGCACTAGGCCGAGAATCCAGTACGTGACGGGGTAGTTTGGGTCCAATTCAATAGTTCGCCGGAGCTGTTCGATGGCTTCGCCGTATCGGCGGGCCAAATAGAAGGCCCATCCGACTGCGACGTTGATAATTAGCGACAACGGATCGAGCTCATGGCCGTTCTTCACCCTGGCTATAGCCTCTCCCTGTCTTCCCATGGTCATCACATACTCGGCGTACCAGTGGTTGGCAGTTGGGTATGTGGGACTAAGTTCTAGGCTGCGCTTGAATCTTGTTTCAGCCTCTTCCCACTGCCAATCGTGAAGCCACAACAGGGCCGCCAAAGACGTGTGGGCTTCGGCGAGATCCGGGTCGAGCTGCAGGGCGGTCATCGCCGCAGCTTTGCCTTTAGGGAACGCTTCCTTTGGCGGCAGATAGCTGTTCCATCCCAGGAGCACGTAGGAATCGGCCAACCCGGTGTAGGCGAGAGCGTAACTGGGGTCTTTCTCGACTGCCTGCTGAAAGTATTCGATCGCCTTGTAGAAGCCTTCTTCGCTCCACCTGTTCCAGTGATGACGGCCCATAAGGTAAAGCCCGTACGCCTCGGCATTCTGCGTGTGGTGTCTTGTTAGTCGCTTCCTTTCGGCGCGGCTTAACTTTAACCGCAATTTTCCCGATATCTCGTTGGAAATCTCGTCTTGGACCACAAAGATGTCGCTAGGCTTTCGATTGTATTGCGCGCCCCATAGTTGACAACCAGTGGCTACATCGACTAGTTCGGTCCAAATGCGCAAAGAGCCACCGCCTTGCACTATTCTTCCCGTGAGCACGGCGCGCACATTAAGCTCGCGACCGATAGCTTGAAGGTCAATTTCCCGGCCCTTATAACGAAATGCCGTGCTCTGCGCCATCACGCGCAGTTTCGGTACTGTCGCCAGGACATTGATGAGGCTCCCCGTGATCCCATCACTGAGGTATTCGCGCTCAGGATCGCCACTAGCATTTTCGAAGGGCAAAACTGCAAGCGAGTCAATGATCTTGGAGACTCGCCGTTGGCGGAGAGCAGCTGTTCCCACAGAGGAAGTCCGTGCCCTCCGCTTGTCGGTCGAGTATAAATAACTTGGAGTTGGTATCAGGACCGATCCTGTTTCTTCTTCCGCAGGCCTCTGGCCCGAATCGATGTCTCGCTTTAGCCGTTGCAGCTCAACCCGCATGTCTGCTGCGTGCTGATAACGCAGGTTGATGTCCTTCTCCAAAGCTCTGCGGATCACCTCTTGGAGCGCAGGGGGAATGTCGGGATTGACTAGTATGGGAGCCACCGGAGTGCGATTGAGGATGGCGTCCATGATGAGGCCCGAACTGCCTCCTCGAAAGGGCACCCTCCCCGTCGCCATCTCGTAGAGAACGATACCGAAAGAGAACAGATCCGTGCGACTGTCTAACTCCTTGGCCCGTACTTGCTCGGGAGACATGTAGTTCAAGGTTCCCAGAGCCGTCCCCGGGATGGTGAGATCTTCTTCGGCGACATCGGACAGAGAAAGCTTTGCCTGCGCCGCGATCTGCGTTGCGAGGCTCTCCGGAAGAATACTTTTCGCCAGGCCAAAGTCGAGAATCTTGACGCGCCCTCGCTTCGTGACGAAAATGTTGGCGGGTTTGATGTCACGATGAATGATGCCTTCGCTGTGAGCAGCATCGAGCGCATCGGTGACCTCGATGGCAATCTCCATTATGCGCTCCGTATCTAGGGTGCCTGCGGCTATCAGGTATTTCAGCGTCACACCATCCAGGTACTCCATGGCGATGAACGCGCGGCCTTCGTGAGTCCCAATTTCGTAGATGGTGCAGATATTGGGGTGATTGAGCGCAGATGCACCTCGTGCTTCGCGGCGAAAACGTTCCAGGGCATGCGGGTCCGGGGCTGGGTTCTCAGGCAGGAACTTTAAAGCTACAAATCGGCCGAGCTCATTGTCCTGGGCTTTGTAGACAACACCCATCCCACCGCTCCCCAGCTCCTCTAGGACACGGTAGCGCGAGATGGTTTGCCTGTTAGCGGAGTCGGCTTGAGTCATACTCGATGCTAGAACGAGGGAACTTCGGCTCATACTGGTAACAATACTAGTTGCGTCGGAAAATCCGTGCCATGGAGTCGTGAACATACCGGAATCGCCAGGGAGCTTCACGGCGAAATCGGTCAGCTTTTCGCCCTGTTGGCTTTCAATTTACCTTAGGTCAGCTGTGTGAAGTACAGAATCAGACCGCGATATAGCCTCCTATATCCAATCTTTGTCAAACGAGATGCACGTCGTCAAAACTGCGATACTTGGGCACAAGGAGATTTAGGAGGCAATTTATTGGGATGCATGACCCGCGAACCGTGGGAGTGTTCGCCCCCGGCATTCGATTTGAGCCCACAGGCGATAACTCCCGGATTGCAGCCACCCGGAAGTAATCTCTGAACCCGATTTGGCGTATGCCGTGGGATGGAACGGACGGAAACAGTGTTGGGGACAAGGGTGGGGGCAAGAAAAGGGTGTTTGGGGATGTCCCGGAAGCTGTTAACTGACGCCAGAGAAACGAGTTATTGGATTTGAAGTTCTCTGTTAACAGCCGAATGCTCTACCGTTGAGCTACCGGGGATCCGACAACGCCTTTATTTTCATCCACTTTCATTCTATTACATCAAGCAGATTCGCGCCATGACCTTTCGGTAGCCAACAGATTGCTCACCTTCTTGACCTACCGGGGAACATCGCTTTTTTGTTGCAATTACGCAGCCTTTCGAAGCGTGGGCTTTGGGGACATAGGGGACACGATTCGACTTGAGGAACAGATTCAAGAATGAAAGCGCAAGGTCTTATCACGGAAAGCGAATTCATTGGGCTCAAGAGCAAGATTTCCGAAAGCGATGAGGAGATGGGTGTTTCATATTTGCAAGAGCCCCGAGCATTTTTCGGGATACGCGCTTGGCTACGTTCAACTAATGATTTCGAAAGTTGAGTTTTTAAACTTGACGATCATTATTCGGTCTGTCCGCTGTAAACATAATATGCCGAGAAAAACGCGCCGAGAACGAGTGAGATTCCATTTGTTTTTTAAGGCTCCGGGTTAGTCGTGTTAGTCGTGTAGGAACTTGACGCAGACGGTTACCTGAGAGTATCTTCCTTGGGGTCCTCGCTTAGTTCGCCACAATCTGGCTATGATTCGGGCCATCTCACGGGCAGAGCGTATATTCTTGCGAGTGTCCTCAGGTTGGCCGCAGCCTCACAAATGGTTTCTCGCTGCGGCCGTCCTAAGCTTATCACTGCCGGCCGTAGCGCAAGTTGGCAATTCGTTTCTCCGCGCGTCTCCGCCCCAGAGTCCTTTTGCGGGGCAGCCTGGTTCCGATGCCAAGTACGTTGCCGGTGAGGTGCTCGTGCGATTTCGCCGCGGCGCGGCTCGGGCGGCAATGAACTCGCTGCACGCCAAGGTAGGCGCGACAGTCATTCGCGCGTCTCGAGTGGTGGAAGGTCTCCAGCGCGTTCGACTCTTCGACAAAACGAAAGTCCGCGAAGCCATCCGGATATACAGGCAAGATCCCAACGTACTCTATGCCGAGCCTAACTACATCGTTCGCGCCCTGACTAGTCCGAACGATCCATTGTTTTCCTCGCAATGGAGTTTGCAAAACACCGGTCAATTGGGTGGGACACCGGGCGCTGACATCCATGCCACGCAGGCTTGGAACCTCACTACAGGAAGTGCGAGTGTCGTTGTCGCCGTCATTGATACTGGTGTGGATTACACGCACCCGGACCTTGCACAAAACATCTGGGCGGCGACCACGCCATTCCAAGCGTTCGATATTAACGGAAATCCTCTGACATGCCCTGTGGGTTCACGAGGTTTCAACGCAGTTTACGGTCTTTGCGATCCCTTGGACGACAACGGCCACGGCACGCATGTTTCGGGAACGATTGGCGCCGTGGGCAACAACGGCCAGGGCGTTACCGGAATAAACTGGCAGGTTCAAATCCTGCCTTGCAAGTTCCTGGGCTCAGACGGCAGCGGCGCAGTGTGGGCAGCAGTTGAGTGCCTCGAAGTTGTCAAATCTCTGAAAGATTCGGGCATCAACATTATCGCGACGAACAACAGTTGGGGCGGAAACATCTTCTCTCAATCGCTGCAAGATGCTATCTCCGCGCAATTGACCGATGGTATTCTCTTTATCGCTGCCGCAGGAAACAACTTCACAAATAACGACTCATTTCCGACATATCCAGCGGACATTGCTCTTCCCAACGTGATCGCTGTTGCTGCGACGGATCGCGCGGATTCCCTGGCCGCGTTTTCCAACATTGGCAGCCATACCGTGCATCTCGCAGCGCCAGGCGTGGACATCCTGAGCACCACGCCGAACAACACCTATTCCCTCGAGAGCGGAACTTCCATGGCCACGCCGCACGTTACTGGCGTAGCCGCCTTGCTCAAGGCCCAAAACCCCACATTGGATTGGCGCGCGATAAAGAATCTTTTATTGGCCGGAGGCGATTCACTGCTGGCGCTTTCGCAAACGATTACAGGCAAGCGGCTTAATGCCTACGGCTCCATGACCTGCGCGAGCCAGCCCATCTACGCGCGCTTGCAGCCGACCCTGAGCTCGATTTCGGGAACTGTGGGAGTCCCGATCACTTTGAGCACGATCAACATCAATTGCAGCCAGCCCACGGGCACGGTGCAGGTGAGCATTTCTCCGGGAGCGCAAACCATCACGTTGCTGGACGACGGAAACGGTTCCGATCTTGCGGCGGGCGACGGCGTGTACACCGCCTCATGGATTCCACCGGCGCTGGGTAATTACACGCTGACGTTTCCCAGCGGGGATGTCATTCAGGCCTTCGTATTGCAGAACTATGGTTTTGTCACGCAAGGTTCGTCGAACTACGTTTCATTCACGGGGACCAACCTGAATCTTGGTGATGACGATATCGCTGCCGTCTCACTGCCTTTCGCGATTCCCTTTGGCGGCGGGAGTTTTTCAACGCTGTACGTGAGCAGCAACGGGCTGCTCAGCTTTACCAATGCATTTGGGGAGTACGTGAACTACTCGCTCCCCCTTCCGAATGGAGTCACGCCCGCTCGCGATCTGCCCGTGCTCACTCTGCTGGCGCCCTTCTGGGATGATTTGTACCCGGTGAAAGGCACCAGTCAAAACGTATTCTGGACCGTTCTGGGCACAGCACCCAACCGGCAACTAGTGGTGGAATGGCGCGACGTTCGTTATTACGACTGCCGAAACGATCCCAACGCCACCATCAAGTTCCAGGTGGTCTTCCAGGAAGGTTCTGGAAACGTGCTGTTTAATTATGCGAATGCGGTATTTGGCGGGAACTGTTCGTTCGCTGATGCCGGCGGTTCCGCCACCGTGGGGATGCAGGTTGCGCCGGGTCTTGGCACCACGTGGAGTATTGATCAGCAACTCGTTGAGAACGATACAGCGATTCTTTGGCAGACACCCCCACCAACACCTGCGCCCAATCCCATCCCCACGCTGTCATCTCTCTCGCCATCCAGCACGACACTCGGCGGACCATCTTTCACTCTGACGTTGACCGGCACTAACTTTGTTCCTGGCTCGTCGATCCTATGGAACAATGCCGCGCGCGCCGCCACGTTTGTTGGCGCTACGCAACTGACCGCGGATATTGATGCGGCAGACTTCAATCTTTATGACGGAGCGGGAACTATTCCTATCGCAGTCGTCAACCCCGCTCCAGGCGGGGGAACTTCGAACGCACTTACATTTACACTGACGGCCCCTGGCCCCACTATTTCCGCCCTGAGTCCCGCCAGTGCGCTCGCCGGCGGCTTTGGATTTGTCCTCTCGGTCAGCGGCAGCAACTTTTCTCCCGGCGCGCAGGTTCAATGGAACGGTCAAGGCCGACAAACGTTCGTTCAAAACCCAAATCTCCTCACCGCGCAGATCATCTCCAGCGACATCGCAACCGCCGGCAGTGCGGTCGTGACCGTTGTTAATCCGGCTCCCGGTGGTGGAACATCCAATGCCGTAAATTTTCCCATCGCTGCCCGCACCGCTGGCCAATCCAGCCTCATGATGCAGCGAGGGATCCAACCTCTGCCGGGAATGACAAACTTTCATTCCAACAAGCCGGTTCGTTTCTTGGGATGGAAGCTTGCCTCGCGCCTTGGACCGGAATACTTGCAATACTTCAACCGGCCTTACGCGCATCAGGCTATCGATTCCGCAAATCCCAACGCCCCGCCGACGAGTCGCGGTATGACTTCGCAGTCGACCAGTAATCCACCCTTGCCACCCTTGCCCGGCTTTGCCTTCCGCGACTCGCTGCCTGCCGGCTTCATCCCTGCAGGCGTTGCCACTGCGGACTTTAATCGTGACGGCCATATGGATTGGGTGGTTGCCAACGGCGGCGCAAACACTCTTTGGCTCTATCTCGGAAAAGGCGATGGAACCTCGCAGTTGCCGACCATTATTCCGCTTCTGGGGCAGGCCCCAGTTGCGGTTGTCGCCGCGGACCTGCGTGGCATTGGAATTTCCGATTTAATCGTGGCGGAGGCAGATAGCGGAACTATTGGCATTTTCTTTGGCAATGGAGATGGCACGTTTCAAAGAGAGAAGCAGTTTTTTGTTCCCGGTCCGCCAACAACTTTGGCAGTGGCCGACCTGAACAAAGACGGGCATCTAGATATTGTCGCGGGTACGGTAGCTTCGCCTCAGGTAAACGGATTCATTACACTACTGGGGGATGGTAAGGGAAACTTCAGCGCGCCCATTTCTGCGCCTTTAGATGATCCGTTCAATCCTCCGTTTGTCATTGGCATGGCCGTCGCGGACTTTAATAATGATGGTCTCCCAGATATCGTATACGCTGATCCCGGCGGCGATACGGAAGCCTGGGTCTTCATTAATCAGGGTGACGGCACTTTCAAACGCTCTCAACTCCTGATCTTTGGGTTCCCCATGGGCGACGTTTTTATCGTGGGAACGGCCGCTGGAGACCTCAATTCCGATGGTTGCCAAGATGCCTTAGTCTTGTTCAACTTTGGCGGGGCTTTCATTTACAATGGCGACTGTTCCGGGACCTTTAAGACTCTCAACTTCACTACAACAGGACTCGGCGATGCAGCCTTCAATGCCGCAGTAGTCGATGTGAATGGGGATGGGCACCCCGACCTGGTTACTACAGGTGTCCTCATAGTTGCGGATGCCTTTTTTGGTAAGCCTGCGGGTGATCTTTTGACTGTCCTTCTCAATGATGGCACCGGCAAACTGTTGCCTCCTCAGGTCTATCGAGGTGACACCTCGGTGTTTGCGTTCGCCGTTGCCGATGTAAACGGAGACGGCAAACCAGATATTGTAACGGCCAACCAAGATAGTGACTCGGCCACCGTCTTCTTAAACGACGGGAAGGGAGGGTTTGGTGCGCCGCAGGGCAGTTACGTGGGTTATTTGACGTCCGGTGGCACGGGAACAAGCAACGCGCCTTGGGGTGATTTTCTTGTGTCGGACTTGAACGGCGATGGGCATCCCGACCTTGCTTTCGTCGCGCAGCCTCAAAACACCGGGGCGCCGTGGAGGCTGGCGACTTTATTGAACGATGGAACTGGGCACTTCGCAGCGGCGCAAGGAATAGACATATTAGATTTTGGTTTGATTCCTGGCGACTATGTACTGGCTGATTTCCGCAACACGGGAAAACCGGACTTTCTCGAGATTGGCTCAATATTTTCTGGCGGGTCCCCTGCGCTCATTTACGCCAAAAACCATGGTGACGGAACTTTTGCCCCTGCGGTGGTCACGGCCGCTCCGGCCGCCCAGGGCATTATAGGCGTGGGTGACTTTAACAATGACGGCAAGCTGGATTTTGTGGTTGCTGGGCAGCAACCGGGCTCGCTTCCGAATTCCCGCTATCAAACGCTGACTACATTTCTTGGAAACGGGGACGGCACTTTCACCCAGGGGGCCACCGTCAGCTTCTACCCGCCGCCGAACAACGGTGGATGGCCGGCGCATCTTGTCGTGGGTGACTTCAATGGCGACGGCAAGCTGGACGTGCTCGTTTGGATTTTTGTGAATGTCACCAATAATCCCGAACCTCTTTTTGAACTTCTCGGAAATGGCGATGGCACCTTCCAAAACGCGAAAATGGTAGTCCCTGATATCCAGCCGTTTGCTGTTGCTGATCTCAATCACGATGGCCAGCCGGACATCGTGGAGCTACAAGAACACGTCGTGGACTGGGGGCTCGCTGCAACCCTGGTCTACAACATCTACATTGCTCAACCCGACGGCTCGTTCAAACTATCCAACACCTATCAATCGTACGCGGGCAGCCCCGATCCCCACTTCTTCTTTGCATCTTCGCCGGGCAATGGCTTACATCCGATGATTGCCGATTTCAATGGCGACGGAGAAATGGATATCGCCGCATTTCAGACGCCCAGAGCTGCGCGAAACTCCCCCAACACGTACCTTCAAGTCCTCTTGGGCAATGGCGACGCAACGTTTACGCCTAGCTACGTGGCTTTTCCTTTGAAGAAGCTCTACGCACCGGGAGTTGCGGCGGATGTCAACGGGGATGGCCGCGCCGACCTGATCGAACTCGACAGTCTGGATTCCTCGTATCACGTAATTCCCGCGGTGGCCGGTCCTTCTTTCCAGGCGCGCCTTGTGGCCAATCCCGTAATCGGAGGGCAGGGAATCCTTCGCGTCACCCAGGCCCTTGCTTCGACGACTACTACGTTGCAGCTCTCCGCCAGCGATCCAGCGATCACCATTCCCAGTTCAGTGACCATTCCTGCGGGACAGGCTTCACAGGATGTGCCCTTTCAAATCGGGAATGCATTCAACGTCAATAATGTGTTTTCGATCCAGGTTCAATCCGGATCAGAAATTCATTCTGTCTATGGGTACGCCGGTAATCCTGCCCTCCCGTTGGGGTTCGCCCTCTACGTCAACCTACCTTTTGCGCCTGACACACTTCCGGGCGGGATTACCCCCACGTTCACGCTTGATCTGACTAGTATTGCTGGCTACGCTTCGGATCTGCTGCTTTCCTGTCAGGGACTGCCAGCAGGGGCATCGTGCAACATGGGCTTGACTTCGATCGACCTACCTGCTGGCGGTCAATCTGGTCAGTTTTTCACTGTGGCTGCCCCCACATCCTTGGGCGTAGGTACGTATCCGTTCAAGGTTGTCGCCACGGATGGCGTGTTTACGCAATCAGTCGATACTTCTTTCAGCGTAGAAGACTTTTCTCTTAGCGCTTCAATGTTGACCCTCTCGACGCTGCCGACCGCCACGACTTCTTTCTTTCTAAGCTCTTCCACAATCATCAACAACAGCCAACCGATCGCAATTACGTGCACAACATCGAACCCGGCCGTCCAATGCCAGTTGCCTGGACCTACTTTGAGCGTTGGCTTGGGTGAGCAGGTCAACGTCATAACACAGAATGCCACTGCAGGAATGTATACGATCACGGTGACCGGCCAGGTTGGAACGCTTGTGCACTCGCTGAACATCCAGCTGACGGTTGGAAATGTAGTTGCCTCCATCTCCCCAACCACAGTGACCGCTTCTGTAGGTACTCAGTCCAACTTCACGATAACAATGACCTCGCAAGGCGGATTCACAGGTAGTTTCACTTTCAGCTGTACCAATGATGTTGGCAGCATGTTTTGCACGGCAAATCCCTCGCCGGTGACCTTGCCAGCAAACGGCTCCGTCAGCACCACGTTGGCTGTTTCTTTAACCTCCAAAGCCGATATACCCCTGCCCCCACTCTCGCCCCCTTCAGGTAACTCACGTTATTCAAGTCTTCGCAGCCCTGTTGCCTACGCAGCATTGCTTGCGCTCTTCGTCTTATACTTCTTTTTCTCACCACGGACCTCACCTCGCGCATTCCTGCCGCGGGCTGCTGTCCTCTGCCTGATCCTAGTGTCTTGCTTGGTGTTAAGTTCCTGTGGCGGCGGTTCTGCTGGTGGGGGACCGGGCGGGGGAGGGAGTGGTGGTGGCGGAGGAGGAGGCGGATCACCTACGATCATTCACGTGAAGGTCCAGGCCAATTCAGGGACCCTTTCAATCCCGGTCGGAACTATAACAATCACGGTACCCTGAGTAGTTGCCCGAATTCCAGCTTTGTTGTCACGCTTAACCATGAACCAAGCTGAATCCAAATATGTTCTGCCAGATGCTGGGGACATCTTGGGGACAAGAAAAAGGTGTTTGGGGATGGTCCCGAAGCTGTTAACTGACGCCAGAGAAATGAGTTATGTGATTTAGAGATCTCTGTTAACAGCCGAACGACCAACTTAATTGATTGGATAACGTCGTCGGCTCCCTCCGGGCGAGTAGACTTGGTAGCGGTTTCTTCGACCAAGGCTCGGAGGAAAGGAGCCGAGCGACTATGTTGATTATAGGATGTGATTTTCACACACGGTTTCAGAAAATCGCAATGATGGATACCACGACGGGCGAACTTGTAACGCGCCGCTTGGAGCATGGCACGGGCGAGGCCGAGAGGTTTTATGCTGCACTGGCGGCTCCCGTCCGCGTCGGCATAGAAGCCACCCTCGCCACGCAGTGGTTCGAAAAGATGCTCCGTCACTATGGGCATGAACTGTGGATTGGTGATGCGGCGGAGATCCGCGCGGCGATGGTGCGCAAACAAAAGACAGACGACCGGGATGCTCTGCACATCCTCGACTTGCTGATGCAGAATCGTTTTCCGCGGATTTGGGTGCCCTCCCCTGCGGAACGTGATGTTCGGCAGTTGGTCCGGCATCGGCACAAGCTGGTGCGCTTCCGAACCTCGGTGATGAACCAGCTGCACGCGCTAGCAATGGGGCAAGGTCTTTGCCTCAGGAAGAAGCTCTGGACCACGGTGGGCCGTCAGAAACTGGAAAGCCTGACCCTCGATCCGTGGGCCAGCCGTCGCCGGCGGGAGCTGCTCGAGCTACTCGATCAACTCGACCCTTCGATCGGGGAGTTGGACCGGGCGGTGATCAGCGAAGCGGAAAGCCGCCCCACGGCCGTCTGTTTGATGCAGCAGGTCGGAGTGGGGCCGGTGACAGCACTGGCGTTCGTGTTGACCGTCGGACCGGTGAGCCGCTTTCCGAACAGCAAAAAACTGGTGAGTTATCTAGGCCTAAATCCCAGTGAAGAGAGTACCGGAGGCCGCCAGCGGCTCGGTGCGATCAGTAAGCAAGGCAATAGTATGCTGCGTTGCTTACTGGTCGAAGCCGCGCAGACCAGCGCGCGACTCGATCCAGAATTGCGGCGGAACTATCAGCGATTAAAGCTCCGTCGTGGCAATAGTGGGGTGGCGACACCTCGGGGAGACACGTTCGCTGAAAAGCCGTGACTAGGTTATAGGCGAGCCGAATCACTTCCAGATACAGAGCATTGGCCGCAAAAGCTCGCGTCGGAATCTTCGTGAGCGCATAGTCCGCACGAATTTCTCGGATGCGTCGCTCCATTCCGGCGCGGCCATCGTAGAAGTGCCACACTCCGGCCGGTGTCAGCGGCAGGTCTGTGTGCCAAGCTCGATACACATAACGTCCCATCGTAAACAGGCTCGGCTCCGGATCGCTCTCTTGGATCAACTTCCGCGCCACAATGCAACGCCGCGCGTGAGACCAACCGTGGGTACGGTGCTCAAACTCCGCGATCTCCCAACGGGGATTCATCGGCTCATAGCGCAAACCTCTGAGCGCACGCTTCAGGGAGGGGACCATGCGCGCAACCACGGAATACTGGGCTAAACGCGCTTCCAGCATATCCAAGACGGGCCCGTAGCCGAAGCCGGCATCGGCCCGTACTCGTATCTCCCGAATGTCGGAAGGAGTGGAATGAAAACAACAGGCCAAGAGTCCTTCGCTGCCCGCCCAGGTTCCCGCATCGCCGCACCGCAGTTCGACATCCCAGAGGAACGAAGAATTCTCTTCCACACAGAGCAGTGGGTCATAGGATCGCTTGCCGCGATAGCGCGGATTGTAGCCAACCTCAGCGCCTTCTTGATGACCAAACACGGTAAGTACGCTGCTGTCTAGATCGAAGATGAGTCGCGAGCGATGCTCCGGCAAGTGAATAAATCTTTGCAAAAGTCGGTCATTGGCAAAATGCAATTGCTTGCGGAGATGATCCGGGGCGTTCAACAAGAATCGCCGCAAAGTCTGTGGGTTGGGAAAACTCTGCAAGCCCGTCAGGTATTGAAAGCTTCCGTTTGAATTCAAGAGTGACGCGATCAACGCCAGCAGCATCTGGGATACGCTGTAATCGCTGTTGCGCCGGTGGTAGGCCAAGCGCCAACTAAGGTAATCACGCAATTGCAGCACTCGTATAAATTCGTGAAGGAAGTATGTGCCGCCGAAGTGTGTCAAGCCCCTATGTTTATAGGCTAGTCTTACATTTCTAGCCTGGATTTCCACGGCCAATCGTTGACCTAAGTGGGCGGCGTGTTTTGACGTCCATCGTAGGTTGTCAGGCGTAAGGGTAATCCATTCCACCAGGGCACTGCGATACGTTTTTCCATGAGATCCGACGCTAGAAGGATCGGCAGGTGTGCGCGGCGGTGAAAGCTGACCTCTACTTCCTTGTCGCTGACGGTAACATCTGCAGGCATATCGATGAGGTCGCGGAAAATTTGGCGCGCTTGCGCGTCGGCGTAGCCGTGCATGCGTTGAGCGATCAGGCGATAAAGACCGCTGGCCAGCACCAGCAAAGCCATGTCGAAATCCACCTTCATCCCCACCGCTGAGGAGAGCGCATCAATATGGAAGAAACGCACCGCGTCGGAGAGCGCATTTTCGATCAACATGCGTTGAGCGTAACGGGTCAGCAGCGCCTTGGTGGTAGTGTGCCGTTGATTGGTGAGCAGGATGGTCGGTTCCTCGTGGCCGAGGTCTAGAACAAATAGCTGCCGCAGTGACCGCCCGACCAAGGAGATGGTCTGTTCAAAGACTCGCGGAGTTCGAAACTTGCGAGTGGGAACCTCCAACTCAACGGTCCGCCAGGCCGAACGAGGCAGAAGAACGATTTCCCTCAGAAGTTTGGGGGAACGGCGGCGCAGGGTGATAAAAGGGATGTTCATCTCATCCAACTGTGCCAGCCCCGCGTGGGTCGTCAGTTTGGAATCGAAAACCAGATGGCTGGGGAGCTTGCCGTGAGCGCGCTTCCAAAAATCAATGAACTGGAAAATCTCCTCAGCTTCCTCGCCTTTGCGCAGATCCGCATTGGAGTAGCAGAAGACGTGGCTGCTGGCATCCTGAGCGAGAAAGACCAGCATGCTGGGCTGGCTGCGGCTGCGGCCCGACACATAGTGCCGTTCCACCATAGGGTCTTCGCCGTAGAAAGGTACGGAATGAAAATCCAAATTGAAGGATTCTCCGGTCAGGAGTTTGGTTCCCAGGATGCAGTGGTGCCAAGCAGTCAGGAACCGATCCGTTTTGCGGGGATCGATTCGACAGGAGTATTCCGAAAGATAGCTTTTCTTGGGGAAGGCATTCAGGCCGGCGAATAGTGCCAGCCCTTCATCGGCGATCAAGGCCATCACATGGCTTTTTCGCTCAATCGACCAGAGCTTGAGCGCCAGGCAACATCGCAGAGCATGATCGGCGGGGATCATCTTTGAACCTGGCAACCCAGCGGCTTGTGTCAACTTTTGCGTCTGCAAACGCACCAAGTCGGCGACGAACAGGAACAGCCCGCCGCAGCGAGTGGTGAAGGTGCGCGGGGCCAGGGAAAACAGTCTGACATTGGCTATAGGCTCAACCGTGGGACGGGGTTGCCGGGGCCGTTCTTCATCCAGCCTCCGAGGCAGCGGAGCGAACCCTTCGGCTCTGAGGACTTCCCGTACGCCGGTGGGACTCAGTGGGGAGTGGCGATCCTTAAGAATCTGGCTGATCTCATAGACGGAGTGGTTCTGCTTGCGCAGCTTGACGATCAGGTCGCGAGCCGCCGACTTCTTGGGTTGGGACTGAGGGCCGTGCCGCGGAGAGAGAAAAAATGCGGGGTGGGTTTCTCTGCGAAAATGGTGACAAAGGACGTGGAAGGAATTGAGGGTGTAGCCGAAGGCGCGGGCAACGTCCTTGGCGAGCCGGCCCTCGACCAAGTAAGCGCGCAGGGCCTCGTATTGGCGGTGTTTCGGCAGGCGGGGCTCGAGGAAGAAGCGGCGGAGTTTACTTAATTCTTTAGGTGCGCCAATAGCCACGCCTGCAAAATGTCATATACAACCAGTAGTGTCAAGACCAATTTGACCACAATCTGAATTTGTCGGGAAATTCACCTAATTACAGTGTTTCTGATGGCTGGGAGGTTCTTTTAGCCGAAGGCCATCTTCACATACCTGAAATGAGACACTCTGATATTCCCATTATCAGCGTACCAATACATTAAGTATATTCTGCAGGGTGTTGGGGAAAAAGAGCCATAGGCGCCCAAAAACTTAGGCGAGTGGCTACTCGTGTAAATCCAGGCTAGGAAGGCTAGGAGGCGATCTGACTCAAGCGCTTGCTCATCCCGAAGAACATTGACCAGTTTTTCTGCTGTGCGGGCTGGCCAGTCCCAAGGTGGAGTGTCCTTCAAAGCCTTCAAATCCATTTCCATCCCCCCGGAGCGGTCAAGGGCGCGCCGTAAAGACGTTACCCTTCTCTGGCTGCACCCAATCCTGCACCCAACTGAGAGACGTTTTGTAGAAAACGTGAAAGGACTCCACGATCCCGACGTGCTGGCCCCTACCCCTGGACGAAGTGGCGTCAGTCTGTTCCGGACCCAAGTACAAGATCGAGGCCTGCAGCTTCGGCGAACGCTCGGAAGTCCCGGTCTCGCGTGAGGAGAGGAACGCCTCCGTCGATGCAGCTCTGGGCGATCAGCGCGTCGCCGAGACGCGCCTTGCGTCGCTTTGCGAGTACCTTCGCTCGCAAACCGCCTGCCCTTTGCCAATAGCCAGATGCGATCTCGACCAAAGGTACCTCTGAGAGCGTTTCGGCAACGCCTGAAGGGAGCTTCGGGTCGCTTAAGAGCTCGGTGAGCACAAC